>OIWV01002904.1_pt1 | contig 11834 bp, 13 predicted proteins | sample 1587751 | NCBI WGS metagenome assembly OIWV01 (sample SAMEA3888913, study PRJEB22519) | human gut metagenome | biome: human gut; feature: human-associated habitat; material: faeces | place: Denmark | collected 2010
AAACCATCCCCATGGTTAGTTCTTGCCGGAAACGCGCCCTGATGTTCTATCGTATCGATGGTTATATGTCGAGGTTGTCAGCAGCTGGCGGAGCACTGCACGGGGATTAATGCTCCCATTGCCAGGACAAAATAAATATTAAGAGCAATGTTAAGTTATATTTTTAATATATAAAGGCGATATCAATAACTCACGGATTTATATTTTATGTACATGCTACTATCTTGCTCTTCCGCTTCCTGTTCCTTGGACTCACTCCGTATCATTAACAGGCAATGGATTATATAACGAGGAAGATCTAATCTTTATCACTCTAATAATCCACAAACGACAGACAACAAAGACATCAATTAATTCGATGTTATTTATTAAATAACAAGAAATAATTTTAAAATCTGTGTAAATAATATTGAATGAAGCATCATTTTTTTGTATCAGAAATACCAGGTTACGACGCGGTATTTTATTTTCGTCGAAAAGTTGTAGCGGAAAATTGGACAGGATGTGTATTCGTCATACCGCGAATACATTCGCTTGCATGAGAATACCTCCTGTCAGGGCAAGCCCCGACACCCCAAACGTGCAAAATGGAGAGTCATTGCGATGGCTAAAAATAAACGTAGTGGTTCAGAAGTACGACAGAGAACTAAGGTTATCACCCTTAGAGTAAATAACAGAGTCGCAAGCGAAATCAGACGGCGAGCGAAGAACGAAGGACTGACAATTTCAGAATATATCAGGACGGCAAGTTTAAATAATGAAATAAAACAGCGCGTACCTTCCAGGTATTTAGATGAATTAATCCGACTTGGTCGGATGCAGAAGAAATTATTTGATAAGGGAAAGCGGCCGAAGGATAAGGAGTACCTCGAGGTGATGCATAAAATAATTTTACTTTGCGATGAAATGAAAATAGTAACGAAGCGAATTTCTGATGTATATAATGAAATGGATTTAATAAAGGATGAAATAAAAATAATAAAAAGGATACATAAAAATAAATATCCAGGTTCGGATTTATTCAAATAAGGTCTTTTTAAAAAGACCTTATTTAGGTGCACATTATTTTATTTCTTCGGTTGTTATAATAGTTTCACCGTTAGGTGAATATTTAATTCTCATTTCAAACTCGCGACGCTGTTCAATTATTTTTTTCCATTCACCACGAGCAAATAAATTAGGGTTCGCCTGATATTCATTACCGCCACAACTAGCAATAATCCCCATTTTTGATAATGAATACAATCTGTTACGTAATGTTCCGTCTTTTATTCCCAATAATTTACAGATCTCCTTACGGTATCTAGTTGATAATGCAATATATCCGTCATAATCCAATTTCCTAAGAATTAAAAATAAAACATCTTTTAGAGAATCAGGTGCTTTTGTGACAGCACATAAATTATCAATATAAATTTTCACATACGCAGGTTCTTGTGGAAATTGAACTGTTATATCGGTTATTTCTTGTGTTATGTTTCCAGTTTCTCTATCTATAACCTCAGTAATATTTTGTCTTAAAACTTTTTTCTTGCTATCCGTTCTTTCAGTAATGTTCATTTTATCGCCTTTGTCACTTTATAAAGGTGACAGACAATATAATGCCCAAAAAACAAAATGTCACTCAATATAGATTACGGGAATACCGCCCACACGTTACAGGAGTATCCTGTACACGTTACAGGTGTATCTTCTACACGTTACAACATTGGCGATCAGCCCGTATGTAGCCTAATTCGGATATCTTATATTTTTAATATGTATCCATAAGCACGAGGCATAATCTCTATTTACGAAGTGACAATTTTAATATTGAGCGTGCGTGCTCAATGTAGCTTCCGGTTCTCTTCCGCTTCCTCGCCCACTCGCGAGCCTGGCGGCTCGGTCGCTGGGGCTGCGGCGAGCGGTGCCACCTCTCGCATATCGTTGATGATCCCGATTTGATCTCAGGCGATCGAGTCGCTGGTCATCTGTTAAACGCGCTCAGAGCCTCCCAGACGCACGAAACGGGGTTTAAATGCCCGTCAGGGCATGGAAGGCGCGAAAAACGCTTACAGAGGCTCTCAGGAGGTCAGGCGCGCCGATACCCCTAATCAGGGGCTTTCAGGTCGCCAGGAACCGCGCCAGCCCCCTGCAAAGCCTGTTTGCACGGCACAGGTAGCCACTCGGTTGGTAGGTGGTCGTAGACCGATGATGTTGCAGCGGTGGGGGTCTGGGGTTCTCCCCAGACGGTTTCCGGTTGCGCTCAAGGCGCTGCCGGAACCGTGGCGGCTTGGTGGATTTGAGGCGCGTTCCGGCGTTTGTCGGCACGCTCGTCCGCCGCTGTTCGATCACGCGCTATCGTGCCAACACGGCAATGAAACGAAACAGCCATTACGATATGTGCATGGAGGAGCTTGAAACGTTTCTTGCTTCGCCCCAGCAGGCGGCGGAGGAGCACTATGCGGCCAGAGAGCTCGCCGCCGCGATCGAGCGCTTTCTTGACACGCAGAGCAAGGAAAACCGTGTGCTCTTCATGCGCCGCTACTGGTACGCCGACAGCTTTGCCGAGATCGGCAAGCTCCTCGGCATCACCGAGGGCAACGCCCGATTGCGCCTGACGCGTATGCGCAAGCAGCTCAAGACCTATCTGACCGAACAGGAGGTGCTGGTATGACACCCGAGCTTTTTTCCGACGCCATGAACGAGATCGGCGCGAAATACGTCGAAGAGGCCCTGACCTACAAGCGCCCCGCGCAGCGGAGCTTCTGGAGCAAGCTCGCCAAGCGCGCGGCCATGGTCGCTCTGGTCGCTCTGCTCGCGCTCAGCGGCTTTGCCGCCGCCAGTCCCGCCGCGCGGGCCGCTATGATCCACTGGGTGGAAACGTGGACGGGCTCGCAGGTCTCCTATGAATACGCGGGCGACGCCCCCACCGGCGAGCTGCCGTTCTACGCGATCACCGCCCTGCCGGACGGTTACACGCTGGACGAAGATATGAGCTACGAGGACTCCGGCTTCCGTCAGCTCTGCTATCGGAGCGGCGACGACCTCATCCTTTTCAGCTATATCTACATGCAGGACGATTCGTTCAGCTATTACGACATGGGCGAGGACACCGAAATTTCCGAGATCACCGTCAACGGCTGCAAGGGCAAGTTTTTCCTTGCGAGCGATGAGTCACTGTGGAGCACGCTCGAGTGGATCGACGAGGAGAGCAATCTCCACTTCTCGCTCGATGCCAGCGGCGATGAAGCCGTCCTGCGCGCTCTGGCCGAGAGCGTGGCGGTCACGGAGAAGACCGTCGATCTTTCCGACGGCGATGAAGACGAGAATATTCTCACCTTTGATGACATAGAGGGGGAAAAGCTCCCCGACGAGGAGGCGAAACCGTGAACGATTATCTTGTGTGGGTGGATACCTCCACTAAAATCGCCTCGTTCCATGATGTCGAGGCAAGCGACCTGCTGCACTTTGAGCAGTACGAAAACTTTATGAACTACCTTGCCTCCCTTACCGCACAGGGATACCGCTTCCAGTGAGCGTGACCGTATTTCAAATTGAGAGAGAAATAAAAAGCGAGAGAACAAGAGAGGAGAACCGCCATGATGGAAAATAACCCGACGCCAAGCCCCGAGCCCGTCCCAGAAGCCTCCCCCATTGCCGTTCCCGTCCCCGCAGAAAGCGCTGTCACTCCCCCGCCCGCGCCGCCGGTCATCCCCCTGCGCGAGAGGCCAAACGCGCCGCTGCTGCACAAGGGGTTCCAGAACCTCTTCCGCCTCGGCATCGCCAATATCGTCATCAATCTTTTGAACAACACCTTTAAGCTCGGCGACAAGATCCCGTCGCTCGGCATCGTGCTGAGTGCGATGTCGTTTGCGGTCAGCGTTCTCGCGTTCGTTGTGCTCTGGAAGCTGAGCGCGGCCGTCCCCCGCTTCCGCAAGGCCGTGTACTTTAATCTTCTGCCGCTGATCGCGCTGCCATTCGTTGCGCTTCTCGATGCGCCAAGCGTACAGGAGTGGATAACGGCATCGGACGTCTCCGCGATTCTGGTCGTTCTGATCATTCTGCTGGGATTGATCTTCCTGTTTGCCACACTTGCGGCGTACCACCAGCTCACCGCCTGCGCCGAAGCGTTTGACGGCGCAGACGACGCAATGGCGGCAAAATGGCGTTCACTCTGCACCTGGCAGGTCGTGATCATCGGCTGCTTCGGTGCATTCCTTACCCTGCTCCTGCTTTTGGGTCTGTCATCTGCTTCCTTCTTCTACTTCTACAACGGCGGCCTGATCGTCCTGCTCCTGTTCATTCTCGCCATTGCCATCGCTCTGGGCGTGGTCAAGATCATAGAGCTCGTGTACCTCAACCGCAGCGCCAAGCTGTACGAGTAAACGTCAACCATCACAAAACGGAAAGGAGTATGTTATGTCTACCATCAACAAGACTTTTCTGCGCGTCCTGCTTGCCATCGCCTGCTGCATCGCGCTCGCGTTCAGTCTGCTGCCGCAGGCCGATGCCGCAATGCGCGCCAACGTCGTCACTGCCAAGGTGACGCTCAACGGGCAGGTCATCGACAACAAAAACGCCAAGTATCCCCTGCTGTCCTACAGCAACATCACCTACTTTCCCATGACCTATCACTTAAGCCGCTTCATGGGCGTGGAGACCGACTGGAACAATGCATCTAAGTCGCTCAATATCACCGCCGGCGGCGCGCAGAGCGCTTACGTCGCCGAACCCGGCAAAGCGCCCAGAGGCAGCGTCTCCGTCACACTGCCGTCGTACAAGGTTTACATAAACAGCGCACTGAGCAACGACGTTGACGATACCTGGCCAATCTTCAACTACAACGGCGTGACGTACTTCCCGCTGACGTTCCGCTATGCGTACGAGTCCTTCGGCTGGGGCTATCAGTGGGACGCTGAAAACGGCCTGCGCATTGACACGACCTCCGCCCCCGCCCGCGTGCCGACCGAGCCGAACACCGGCGACACTGCGCTCGACAAGGCGCTCACGATTCTCAATAACAGCTACGCCGCAGGCGGCAAATACCACGGCACGCTCGAAAGCGGCGGTAAAAAGACGAGTTTCGACGCCGCGCTCGACGTCAACAACCGCGCAGACACCGTCTATGTAAACTTCACCGCCGAGCCGTTCCAGCCCTTTGATGGCGGCGTCAGCTATTCCGTCAACTACTATCCCAAAAATGGCGGTTTCGTCAGCGAGCCGCTGATCAGATGCAGCGGCTCCGGTCTCTCCCCCAACGAATCAAACACCTCTGCCGAGTCGCTCTACATCGGCAAGTGCTTTGTCAATTGCCAGTTCACCGGCGCACGCAGCAAGCACATCACGGACTTCAAGCGCACCGCCGCCGCGGGCAGCGCAGAGACCTGGATGCTGACCGTCTCCTTTGCTGACGGAGCGTTCACCGGTTATACCGCCGAACTCAGCGTCGACACGGCCAAGAGCGCCGTAACGCAGATCGTGATCCGCACGGCGAACTATACCCTGACGATGACGCCCGCGTAACGGGGTTCCCCTCCCCGAAGCGGCGCAAAAAAGAAGGACTTCACGCAATGCGTGAAGTCCTTCTTTTTATCTCTTTTCAGTTTGCGAGGTACTTTTCGCGTTCGCCTTCCGGCACGAGCGCGCCGCCCGTCGCCCAGACGATGTGCGCGGCATTCTCCCAGTGCGCGCCAAGGCCGCTGCTTTCGAGATAATCCGTCATCTTGGACAGCTCCACCGCACCGGCAAAGCCCGCGCAGGCGGACGGCTCGACAAAAAGTCTCTCCGTCTCGTGCAGGGCGTGAAGGTCTGTGAACAGATGCTCGTCCGACACCGTGAAGCCGCCGCCGACCATCTCCTTGACCGTCTCCCCCACAAAACCCGAAGGGCGGCTGACGGCGAGTCCGTCCGCCGCGGTGCGGCCCGTCAGGCCGATATCCTGCACGCAGATCGCATTCTGTAAGCCACTGGCGAGGCCGAGCAGCATGCACGGCGCTTCCACCGGCTCAGCGAAGTAGACGTGTGCCGCGTCGCCGAACTCCTGCTTCAAGCCAAAGCAGATACCGCCCGGCGCGCCGCCGACGCCGCAGGGAATGTAAACGAGCAGCGGGTGCTCCTCGTCGACCGCGATGTTCTGCTCGGCGAGCTGCGCCTTGAGCCGCCGCGCAGCCACAGCGTAGCCGAGGAAGAGGTCGACAGAGTTTTCATCGTCGATAAAATAGCTTCTCGGGTCCTCCGCCGCGCGCTCGCGGCCCTTCTGCACGGCGTAGGAGTAGTCCGCGCCGTATTCGAGCACCGTTACGCCCTTTGCGCGCAGCAGGTCCTTTTTCCACTGCCGCGCGTCCGCGCTCATGTGGACCGTGACCCTGTAGCCGAGCGCCGCGCCCATGATGCCGATGCTCAGCCCCAGATTGCCCGTCGAACCGACGTGCAGCTCATACTGCGAGAAAAAGTTGCGGAACGCGCGCGTGGCAAACACGCTGTAGTCGTCGCGCGTTTCGACCAGCCGGTTCGCAAGCGCTAAGTCCTCCGTGTGCTTGAGCACCGCGTAGCAACCACCGCGCGCCTTAACGCTGCCCGCGACGGGCAGGTCGCTGTCGCGCTTCAAGAAGAGCTTGCCTGCGAGCTGCGCACCTTCATTTTCGTTGAGCCACGCGCGCATGTTTTCAATCTCCGTCAGCGGCGATTCGATGAGGCCGCGATCAGCCGCGGTCTCGGGAAATACCTTCTTGATGAACGGAGCGAAGCGCTCCAGCCGCGCCTCGGCATCGTCGACGTCCGTGCGCGTGAGCGACAGCGCAGCGAGCGCGGTTTCCGCGCTCCCGACATTCGGGTTCATCCAGGCGCTCTCATGGCGCAGCTGCAATTCCCTGACAAATTCCTTACTGTTGAGCATTATTTCCACTCCTGTTCTTCCGTAATGTACTGCTGGGTGCCGCGGTAGATGCGCACCGTGCGCTCGCGGTAGAGCTCCATGACCGCCTGCGCCAGCAGCGCCGGGTCATGGCGGGCGTAGCCGCCCTGCGCCGAGAGCAGCGGGTATTCCGCGAGCGCGATTCCCAGCGCTGCGATGCGCTCGCGGTCGACGCGCAGCAGCTCCGCGTCCTCTTCACTGTATCGCGCGGCGAGCTCATGCGGGATGGGCGCGTTATTGGCAAGGCAGAGGTCGACGATCCCCTCCCGCCCATGACGCTGCAGGGCTTCCAAATGGTCGGCGGCGGTGTAACCCTCAGTCTCGCCGTCCTGCGTCATAATGTTGCAGATGTAAAACTTCTGCGCGTGCGACGCGCGGATCGCGTCGGCCACGCCGTCGACGAGCAGGTTCGGGATCACGCTCGTATAAAGGCTTCCCGGGCCGAGCAGGATGAGGTCGGCCTCCGAAATAGCGCGGAGCGCGTCGGGCAGCGCCTTCGGGTGCTCCGGCACAAGCGAAACGTGGTGGATGCGGCAGTCCTGCTGCTTTTTCGCGTTGAAGATGTGCGATTCGCCCACAACGCGCGCGCCGTTTTCAAACACGGCCTCGAGCTGCACGTCCGCGTTCGTCACCGGCAGCACGCGGCCCGAGATCGCCAGCACCTGTCCCATCATGGCGACGGCCTCTTCAAAGCTCCCCGCCATGCCGTTGAGCGCCGCGAGCAGCAAATTGCCGAACGACTGCCCCTTGAGCTGCCCCTCCGGAAAGCGATAGCCGAGAAGCTGCTCCATCACAGGCTCGGTGTTCGCGAGCGCCTGCATACATTGCCGCACGTCACCCGGCGGCAGAATACCCATTTCACGGCGCAGCACGCCGCTCCCGCCGCCGTCGTCCGCCACTGTGACGATGGCCGTCAGGCGGTCTGTATATTTTTTCAGCCCTCGCAGCATGGTCGACAGGCCCGTGCCGCCGCCGATGGCGGCGATCTTCGGCCCCGCGGCGCAGCGGGAGGACGCACTACTCTCATATACCATAGGGAATTTCCCTTCAAACGCATATTTTTCTATGGTAAAGGTAGTATAGCAGGCTTTCAAGCAAAATGGAAGTGGTCAAGCAATATAAGTTTTTTCATTATTTGCGCTCAACATGATAATGTTATACAAAATCCGTATTCTTCTGTCGATTTTTACTGATTCGATGTTTTCACCGCATTGTTGCTTTTATCGCCGCACTGTGGTAGGATACGACAGTAACAATGTCAAAGGAGCACTTTCATGGAACAGCTCACAGCCGCCCAGCAGGCGGCGGAATTGAACAAGAAGAATCTTTTTGCCACCTATAATCACATTGAAGCGGAATTTGTCGAGCCCGACCACGCGATCTTCAAGCTTGAGATCCGCCCCGAGAGCAAAAATCCCTACGGTATCGTGCACGGCGGCGCGATCTACACGATGGCCGACAACGCCACGGGCTACGCCGCCCACACGGATGGTCGATCCTACGTGACGCAGGGCAGCTCGATGCATTTTCTCCGCAACCAGTCGGAGGGCGTCGTGCGCGCGGACGCCAAAGTCCGCCACCGCGGCAGAACGACCTGCCTTGTCAATGTGGACATTTTAGGTGAGGGCGGCAAGCTCCTCGCCACGGGCGAGTTCACCTATTTCTGCATCGACCCCGATATCATGGCACAGAAGGCCGCGCAGCACCGCTGAGGAGGGTTTGACCATGGCATGTGCACTGCTTTACAATTTCAAGGACGCCGCACGGCTGCAAAAGGTCCGCTTCGCGCTCTTCAAGCTCGGTGTGAGCGGGCGCATCGTCGCGCCGGAGGAGCTTTCGCAGCCGATCGGCTATCTCTGCGATCTTGAGGGCTTCTCCCCTGTCGAGGAAACCGTCGAGGGCGGCTTTTCCGACGAGATGCTCGTGCTCTGCGGTCTTTCCGGTCCGCAGCTCGACGCGCTGCTCTCGTCTCTTCGCCGCAGCCGCGTGGTCGTCGCGCTCAAGGCCGTCGTCACCGAGGACAATGCCGCGTGGAGTTCGCTCCAGCTGCACGACGAGCTCCGTCAGGAACACGAGGCGATGAAGGGCACACGCCCCAAGGATGCCGAAAAACACTCCGCGCACCGCAAATAACCCTTGCAACCGCGCAGAGCAGGCGGTATAATAATAGGGCTTCGAATCGAAGCCCTATTCAAGTATCAATAGTATCCGGGTATAGCGAAGTTGGTATCGCGCCTGGTTTGGGAGTGCCGTAGCGGTATCCGGGACGGGGTAAGGTGAAACGCCGCAAAGCCTTGCGACGCCTGCGTTTGCGGGGTTTTCTTCGATTGCCGAAAACGGCGTAAAAGCGGCTTTGACCACATAAATGACCACAGACAGAAAAATCTTTGATTATCTCCCTCGCCGTGGTATAATGGCAGAAATTGAATATCCGGGTGTAGTTCAGCTGATAGAACGCGTGGTTTGGGACCACGAGGCCGAGAGTTTGAGCCTCTCCACTCGGACCAAAACCCCTCTGAAATCATTGATTTCAGAGGGGTTTTTCTTATTCTTTGTCTATTGCGGCGCAAATACTGAGATTGTCATTCTCAACATACCTTTTCGACAAGCACAGACTTAATATTGTAATTTTTACCAAATCGCAGTATAATTAATTATTAATAGGCTCTTACGCAGCTAAGGTAGCCGTATGGAATCATTTCATGTGGCTATTTCACTTTGAAAGCAGAATGGAGAGATGAGGGGATGCTCACCAATAAGCAGATTTCCTATTTGCCATATGATGATTATGCTCAGAGCGCCAATACACTTTTTCATTTCATGACAAAACCAGAATATTTAGAATCTATTCTTCGCCGCAAGGCCATAATTCCACGGTATTGTGTTGAAACCATCGATTATTTGAACATCTACAATGGTACTCACTCATTTAATGAAGCTGCTATTCTGCAAAAATGCTTCTGTGACATTCCTTTCCATAAACTTGCAGATTCATTTGCTGTGAATGGAGTCGGCGATGTTTATGAATCCCTAAGTATGGATGAGCGGGTAGCTCTCGAGAAAAATAACACTCATTTTGCTTATTACGGAGAATACGCAGTAGCTTTTTCAAAGAGTTGGGGCGAAGGAAAGCATCTCCAGCCAGTTCACTATCTTAACAAAGATTCCCAATATGCAAAAGATTTTTCCGCTCTATTTGAGCGAATTCTCCAAGAAAATGATATTCCGGAAGAGTATTCCCAAGATGTGATCAATCGTTTGGCGTACATCAAGCCGCTGCGTGGAATTATGAAGAGGAGGATTATTCGTAGCGATTCGAGTTCTGCTACAGTCGAAATCTGCAAAAATTTCCATGATGAACGTGAGTGGAGATATGTTCCAAATCCCGATGTTCTTACTGCCTTGAATACAGCAAGTATCATAGCTAATCCTCACATAATTCCGCTTGCCAATGAAATTAGCAAAGGGTTAGAGCAGGAAACTTACAGAAAGCTTTGGCTGGATTTTTCATACGATGATATACGATATATCATCGTTCCGAATATCCACGCTCGGATTGATATTATCAAAACGATAAACGATTTGCCAGATAACTGTTTTGACAAAGAAGACGATATTCCAATACAAAAGTATATTTTGATTAGTAAAATCCTGGTGCTTGCAGAAATCAGAAAGGATTGGTAGCATGTCAAATAAAATCAAAGATATTTTTTCTGATGATACGTTTAATATTAATGGTACTTTACATTTTAGAGACGACGAAGCTTATAAGAATTTCTTGTCCGCTTTGGAAATTGCATCCATCGAAGGACGTGCTGTCCCTGTATCAGGTGTCACTTCAGTTACTACAACCGTCGGACATCAGGGCGTAAAATTTCCATTAGAAGAGTATACCAATGTAACTCAATTATTTGTTGGTCCCGCAGTTGAATCTGTGCCTATTACACTTAATGTGGGCGGAGTCGAAAAGACTATAACACTTTTGCGTAGTCGGACTAAAGATAAAGTAATTCTGCGTTCTGAACCAGATTCCATTGTCTTTTTTAATTTTACATTTCCACTTGGAAAAACCCAGCACAATGTCAACTATAAGGTACAATTTGAAAATGCAAAAAATATAAGAGAAATTGCCGACAGCTTTAGTGTTGCTGAGGCTCTCTTGACCTATCTTTATAGTCATGATGATAACACTCCTGTTGAAAATGGTAAGGTTTCCTTGTCGGATGTAAAACGGTATTTCCATTGTTATGAGTCTTTCTTGAGACGTTTAAATGCAATAGAAAGTAAACTTTCAATCTCGATCCCCCCCATTTTGTTGAATGACTTACCACGTGAAGAGCAGCAAGATATTGATGAACTTTATTTGCTCCTATGCGAGAAGAAAGTTGTTCGCTTGAATGCCAAACTAACTTCTACCGACTCTATGTCAGTAGATATGAAATACACGGAAACACCTCTTACTATCGGCAGCAAGATTGTGTTAACGTTCTTGAGCGACATAAAGTTTAACTTCTTAAAGCAAGCAATTACTCTTCATACTGCTAACCTATTGATAAATGCGCTTGTGAAAGATATTCAGAAGAGCGATGACGGCACAGTTCAGATTTTATATGGTGACACAGATAGTAAACCTATGTATATTTCTTTTTCTGCATTTGAAACAGTCGAAGAGGCAAAACATGAAGAGAATACCATACTGCAGCATGATGAAATCTATGTTAACGCTCTAACAAGCAATGCATATATCAACCAGTACTACGAAGAATAGTATTAAAGCTGAACATTCAAGGTTAAAGAGGCAAGGGATACAACTCATCCCTTGCCCCTCGTATTCTCTGCCCAGTAATCTTCTCGGGTATCCAAAATAATACAAATCCTCAATACGATAATGTACAATAAATTGCGCAAATTGAAAATCGCATAAAAGAAGACATAGCTT
>OIWV01002924.1_pt1 | contig 11755 bp, 6 predicted proteins | sample 1587751 | NCBI WGS metagenome assembly OIWV01 (sample SAMEA3888913, study PRJEB22519) | human gut metagenome | biome: human gut; feature: human-associated habitat; material: faeces | place: Denmark | collected 2010
CGAAACCGTATTGTGAAGAGGTGTTTTAACCGAGCCAGAAAAGCCTCCCGCTGGGGCATAGCGAGATAAACAGCAGAGGGGACTGCATCCGTTCTGCAGGACAAAAAGGTGCTGACAAAAGCATATACCGGATTACCTTATGGGCTACCGACCGGCTCTGACTACAAATTGGGTGTGAACATACTTGAATCAATCACAGACTTATGTTACAGTTTCCGTGACAATATCAGTGATGGGCCTGTCAAGCTCTATTACAACGGAGCACTCAGTGCCAACAACGTCCCAAAGAATTCTGCTTACCGTTATGGAAGCAAGTCTGACTGGACCACCATCCGTTACGCTTGGTTATATATCGAGAACGTAGAGAAAGTGCCCGACATGACAGCCAGCGAGAAAAGTGAACGGATCGCGGAAGCCAAAGTTTTGATCTCCCTCTGCTATTTCGAAATGCTGAGATATGTAGGCGGTGTGACATGGCTGGACCACTATGTAGACGTAAACGAGACAATGAATTTCCCCCGTATCACTTTTGCCGAAACGGTAGAGAAGATCGTAGGATTGCTCAACGAAGCCATCAACTCCAATCTGGCCTGGAAAGCCGAGAAAGCAGATGACGGACGTATGACCCTGGCAGGAGCGATGGCATTAAAGTTCAAGGTATTGCAATGGGCAGCCAGTCCGACTTTCAACTCAAACACCAAATGGCATCCGGAAGCAGACGAATATACCTGCTACGGAAATTACAGTGACCAGCATTGGAAAGATGCCGCCGAAGCAGGCGCAGCCTTTTTCACAGAATTACAAAAACGGCACGAATACGAACTGATTCAACCTACGGAAGAGACGCATCGGGCAAGACGTCTGGCCTATCGTCAGGCCTACTACAACCGCGGCGGAACAGAAATATTAATCTCTACCCGTCAAGGATATAGCTCCGATGTTCACAGCAGCTTTATCGGTCAACGTTATTACAGCGGCCCTACATTGAACTATGTAGATATGTTTCCGTGGGAAGACGGAACTGATTTTCCGGCAAATTTCGACTGGAAATCCCCCTCCAAGCAACCGTTCTTTACAAAAGGCGAAATGGTGCCCACCCGCGACCCACGTCTGTATGAAAATGTAGCTTGTCCCGGAGACACCTACTGCAACGGAACAACAGCTCCTGTTTATATCAACCACGCCGATTACAAAGACGGCAGCGGATTCCTGATCATGAAGTACATCTTACAGGAAAACAACGATCGCGAAGGTCCGGTACAATGGTCACACACCCGTCTGGCGGAAATCATGCTGGGATATGCGGAAGTACTCAACGAAGTGAATAAACGTCCGAACGATGAAGCCTACAAGTTGGTGAACGATGTACGGAAGAGAGTAGGTCTCTCCGAACTTCCCAAGAACATGAATTACGATGAGTTTCTGGAAGCCGTACTGAGAGAAAGAGCACTCGAATTAGGATTTGAAGAAGTACGCTGGTTCGACCTCGTTCGCAGAGACCGTCAGAGCGACTTCAAGAAGAAGTTGTACGGACTCAGAAGCAGAGGTAACGACCTGAACAATCCGACTGAGTTCACCTTCGAGAAGATCGAACTGGGAGACCATTACTGGGCTACCAACTGGGATACCAAGTGGTATCTGGCTCCGATTCCTCAGGAGGAAATCAACAAGCAATATGGAATGACCCAAAACCCGGGCTGGTAAATGACACGTTAACTAATATCGTTTGAACAATGAATAAAATAAATTATATATTAATCACTCTGCTCCTGGGAGGTTCGGTATCCCTGAATGCACAGACATCGAAAGCTGCTTCGGAAATGCAGCTGGCAGATACACTGAGCATCGGCTACCAGATGAACGTATCTTCCCGGACCAGCAGTTACTCTATCAACGGAGTCAATGCTTCCGCATTCGAAAAATCCCCGTACATAGATATCAGCAAAGCTTTGTATGGAAAAGTGGCAGGTCTGAATGTATATCAGGGTACAGGCTCGTCAGCCGATAACATATCCACCCTCTCTATACACGGAAATGCCCCGCTAGTATTAATTGATGGTTTCCCACGTGATATCAGTGACATCACTTCGATGGAAATCGAATCATGCTACGTTCTGAAAGATGCGGCAGCCGCTGCTCTCTACGGTATGCGTGGTGCGAATGGAGTAGTACTGATTACGACTAAACGCGGAATAAGCAATGGTCTGAAGGTAAATGTGGACTATAATTTCGGTGTCAATACCGGCAACTTTGTAGCAGGAGCCTGGGAATCAAGTAAGAACAATGCTGATGTAACCTGGGAAAAGTCATTCAAGCAGGATTACGGTGTAGATCTGAACATTCTGAACAATCGTCTGAAGGCTACTTTCGACTACTATAAGGAGCATCGTACCGACATCCTGGTTCGCAGTGGTATTGCTCCTGGCTTGTTAGGTTTCACCTTGCCTGCAGCTAACCTTGGAGAGGTTGACAGCTGGGGTTATGAACTCTCCCTGAAGTGGAACGACAAGATTGGCAAGAACGTAACCTACTGGGTAGAAGGAAACCTGTCTTACAACCAGAACGAAATCAAGGAGCTTTACGAGGAACCACAGAACTATTCCTGGATGGAGCAGAAGGGTCATCGTATCGGTTCCCGTCTGATTCGCAAGTTCTGGGGATTCTATGAGAAGGATTCTGACGAGAAGTACTTTGCTGAGTTTGGCGAGCATATTCCAGACCATAAGCAGACATTGCAGTATGGTGATGCCATCTATGTAGATTTGGACAAGGATGGTGTGATTGATGCCAATGACCAGTCATACGAATTGGGACATACCGATGACCCTGAGTACGTAATCGGTGTAAACCTTGGCTTCAGATGGAAAAATCTCGAAGTGAGTACACAGTGGACTGGAGCATGGAACGTGAGCCGTATGCTGGATGAGTCATTCCGCCAGCCATTGGGAGATACCGGTCAGAAGGGCTTGCTGAAGTATCAGTACGACCATACCTGGCAGGAAGGCAAGGACAATTCCGATGCCAAATATCCACGTGCTACCATGCTGAATGCAAGCAACAACTATGCAGGTTCTACGCTCTATGAGGTGAACGCTTCATACTTGCGTCTGAAGAATGCACAGATTGCATACCATTTCGACTTCCCATTCATGAAGAAGATAAAGATGAACAACCTGACTTTGGCATTGAGCGGTTATAACCTCTTCACCATCACAGACTTCAAGTGGGGTGATCCAGAGTCTCGTACAAGTTCCCGTCCATCTTATCCATTGACAAGATCATTCTCTTTGAGTTTGAAGGTTGGATTCTAAAAATAAACGACAATTATGAAATTACATAAAATATTAATAGGTGCATTCTTTGCTTTTGCACTGTCATCTATGACAACCAGCTGTGTAGACGACTGGAAGTTTGGTGATTCTTTTCTGGAAAAGGCTCCTGGTGGCGATGTTACCAAGGATACGATTTTCAATAATGCGGAATATACCCGCGATTTCCTCTGGAAGACCTATTCTTATATGTACTATGGCTTGCCATTCTATTGGGATGGTGGTGTGCAGGTAAAGATGAATACCGGTGTGTTCGAGACTTTGTCTGATTGCTGGCACAGCCATAACTCCTGGGATGACGTGAACCGTCTTTACTACTCAGGTGCTTACAAGGCAGGCGATCGTGGAAAGTTCGGCTATACCAACGAGAAAGTATGGGAGGGTGTACGTGCTGCTTATATTTTCCTGGAGAACGTAGATAATACTCCTGATATGGAGGAGAGCGAGAAGAGCCGCTTGAAGGCTGAGGCTAAGTGCATCATTGCTTCCCGCTACTTCGATATGTTCCGCCATTTCGGTGGCCTTCCTATCGTCAAGAACTCTTTCTCTGGTACAGAGGGTACCTACGAGTTGCCTCGTGGTACAGTGGAAGAGACAGTTAACTTCATGGTTGGACTGCTCGATGAGGCAGCTCCTAACCTTCCATGGAACCTGGATGAGTCTGAGCAGGCTAACTGGGATGGCCGTTTCACCAAGGCTGCAGCCATGGGCTTGAAGTGCAAGATTCTGCTTTTTGCAGCTTCTCCTCTGTTTAACAATGACCAGCCATACGCTGGCAGTGCATCAGATGAGGCTAATGAGAAGCATCAGGCTTGGTATGGTAATTACAGTGCAGAGCGCTGGACCAGATGCTTGGCTGCCTGCCAGGAATTTTTCAATGAGTTAGGTACCGACGGTTATTATCAGCTGGTACAGGCTGAAGGAACCACATCCGGTCAGTATCGTGCTGCCTTCCGTAAGGGTTATTCCAGCCGTGGTACTACAGAGATGCTGCTCAGCACCCGTGTAAGATTCAGAGACGACTGGGCATGGAACTATCTCTTCCAGGATTGGAATGGAAATGGTGGTTATACTCCAACTGCTGAGTACATGGAGATGTTCGACTGGAAGGATGGTCGTCCATTTGATCTGGACAAGACTCTGGCTGGTGATCCAGACACGATGTTCGTCAATCCTAGCAAGAATTTCGAGTTGACTCGTGACCCTCGTCTGTATGAAACCATGATAGTGAATGGTGTACAGAAGACCATGAATGATAATGGTAACTATAGTGGCAACCGTTATGAGAACTGGTACAAGGGTACCAATGGTGGTGATGGTGCCGGTGAGTCTGAGAGCGGTCAGTTTGCTACAGGTTTTGCCAACAACAAGTTCTATTTCAATAATGAGCGCAACCGTGTCACCCTTTGGCCATACCTCCGTCTTGCAGAGATGTATCTCATCTATGCCGAGGCTCTGGCACAGAATGGTCAGTTGGATAAGGCTATTGATAATGTGAATGTTGTTCGTGCCCGTGTAGGTCTAAAAGGTTTGAAGGAGTCGGATGCTTCCAAGAACTGGTCTGATAAGCAGACAGTTATCGATGCCGTGATGAAGGAACGTGCCGTAGAGCTTGGTTTCGAGGAGACCCGTTTCTTCGACTTGGTTCGTTACCGTCGTGCCGATATCTTCCAGAAGCCTTTGCATGGTCTCCGCATGTATCGCCAGAAGGATGGTCAGGATTATAACTACCAGTGGCAGGGTATCAAGCCAGGTAATGAAGGTTATGAGAAGAGCTATCCAACCCACTACAGATTCGAGAAGTTCGAGATTTGCAACGTGGCTCGTTCATGGTGGACCAACTGGGACAGCAAGTGGTATCTCAATGCCTTCCCTTCTACAGAAATCAACAAGGGCTATGGTTTGACTCAGAACCCTGGATGGTAAAGATAATGTACGATAGATAATGAATAATGGCGTTAGTCCAGGTTGTTCGTTATACATTATAAATTATAAATTTTTCATTGAATAGATATGAAACGACATATATTATTTGCTTCGGTACTTTTGGCTAGCACCTCTGCGTTTGCTCAGAGTGGTAATGTCAGTGGTGTGGTAGTCGACAAGATGGGTAATCCTGTCTCTGGTGCCTTGGTGGAAATTCAAAATAATAAGTTCATTAAGGCTTATACCGATAAGAATGGCGCCTTTGAGATTGGTGCCAGTGCCAACGACGAGTTGGTTATCGATGCTCCAGACCAGTCGAAGAAGACCGTTGCCCTCAATGGCAGCAAGGAAATCAAGGTGGTGATGGATTATGCCAGCCGTCCTGTAGAATTGGGTTTTGGCATCAAGCAGAACGTAGGCGAGTCTACCGTGTCTGTTGCCAGTGCTTCCAACGATGAGTTCAACAAACGTTCTTCCAAGAACATCGGCAACTCATTGCTCAGCGGCAGTGTACTTGGTTTGACAGCCCTTCAGGGCACAGGTGACTATGCATCTTACGAGCCTTCATTCTATGTACGTGGTTTGCAGAGCCTTAATGGTTCTTCTCCTCTGATTCTGGTGGATGGTATCGAGCGTAACATCACTTATCTTTCTCCTGAGGAAGTAGAGAATGTCTATGTACTGAAGGATGCTGCTGCAACAGCTCTCTATGGTTACAAGGGTGCCAACGGTGTGGTTAACATCGTGACTAAGCGTGGTAAGTACAAGACCAACGAAATCAAGTTTACTTACGACCATGCCTTCAACTGGGAGGCACGTCGCCCTAAGTTCGTCAATGCCTACGATTATGCTGTAGGATTGAACGAGGCATACGCCAACGATGGTAAGTCTCCACGTTATTCAGATGCAGAGTTGGGCTACTTCAAGAGTGGTGAGTTCCCATATCTCTATCCAAATGTAGACTGGATCAACGAGACTTTCAAGAACAACGGTTCCAGCGATATCTACAATCTGACATTCCGTGGTGGTGGCGAGCGTCTGCGCTACTATACCAATGTCAATTTGATCAGCAATCTGGGCTTCATCGCCCATCCAAAGGAGAATTCCGGTTATTCCACCCAGAATAAATATTCCAAGGGAAGCATTCGCACCAATCTGGATATTGACTTGACTTCAACTACCAAGTTGATGGCAAACATCAGCGGAACCCTGATGGAGGCTTCCCGTCCTGGTTTGTTGAGCGATGACCTCTGGGGCAAGATCTATACCGTTCCTGCAGCAGCCTTCCCTGTCAAGACCGAAGCCGGACTTTGGGGTGGTAACACCACATGGACAGGTTATTACAACCCAGTGGCTCTGACCGAGGGGCGTGCCTACAGCAAGGCTCATACCCGTTCTCTCTTTGCCGACATGACCTTGAGTCAGGACCTTTCTGCCGTAACCGATGGTCTGAGCGTATGGACCCGTTTTGCTTACGATAACATTGCTGCTTACTGGGAGAATCATACCAGAGAATATAAATATGGTATGGATACAGCTACCGAGTGGAAGGATGGCAAACCGACAGCATTCTCTCACTATACAGGAGGTAAGGACGGTACCATGTCAGAGGACAGCAAGCTCGACTGGCAGAACCGCAACTTCAACTTCGGTATCGGTGCCAACTACGATCATACATTTGGCGACCACAGCATCAGCTCTGTATTGATGTGGAACTATGAGTTCCGCAACTGGAACGGTCAGAACAATACCCAGTATCGTACCACAGCTACCCTTTACAACCACTATGGTTATAAGGAGAGATATCTGGCAGATGTTTCCCTGTCTTTGGCAACATCCAACAAGTTGGCTCCAGGTCATCGTACCAATTTCTCGCCAACACTTTCTGCTGCCTGGGTATTGAGCAAGGAGAATTTTATGCAGAATGTATCCTTCATCGATTTCCTGAAGCTCCGTGCTTCATGGGGTATCATCAATCTGGATTATATTCCAGCAGAAGGATATTGGAACCAGACCTTTGGCGGTGGCAACAGCTACTTCGTAGGAAAGGATAATGCAACTTCTTCCGGCGGTTGGTCTGAAGATCGTCTGGCTTCTACCAATGTGATGGCAGAGCGTGCTACCAAGTATAATGTTGGTATGGATGCTACCGTATTGGGCGGCTTGAACCTGACTGTAGATGGCTACTATCAGCGTCGTGACCGTCAGTGGGTGAATGCTGGTGGTAAGGTTTCTTCTGTTCTTGGTGCTTCCAACCGCTATATCAACGGTGGTATCGTGGATAGCTGGGGTGTAGAACTCGGTGCCAACTATGCCAAGGAAATCGCTAAGGACCTGAAATTGACAGCTGGTGTGAACTACACTTTGGCAAAGAACGAAATCAAGGAAGAATATGAGGAGCCACGTGCTTACGATTATCTGAAGCGTACCGGCAATCCTGTAGGTCAAATCTTCGGTCTTCAGGCTGTAGGTTTCTTCAAGGACCAGGCTGATATCGACCACAGTCCAGCCCAGCAGTTTGCCCAGTGCAAGCCTGGTGACATCAAGTACAAGGATCAGAATGGTGACGGAATCATCAACGGGGATGATGTAGTAAAGATGGGTTACAATACTACCTGTCCTGAGATTTACTATTCTTTCAATCTCGGTCTGGAGTATAAGGGATTAGGTTTCACAGCAACCTTCCAGGGCGCAGCTAACTACAGTGCTTATCTGGACACTCAGTCAATGTACCGTCCTTTGGTAAACAATACCAATATCGGTCAGTACTATTTCGACAACCGTTGGACTTCAGCAACCGCAGAAACAGCCAAGTTCCCTCGTTTGTCTGCTGAGACCAATGACAACAACAACCGATACAACTCTATCTGGTTGGCTGACCGCTCATTCCTCAAGCTGAGAAATGTAGAAGTTTACTACAACTTCCCTAAGTCTCTCTTGGGCGCAACAAAGTTTATCAACAATGCCAAGTTGTATGTTCGTGGTGTAGATTTGCTCTGCTTCGATCATATCAAGGAGTTGGATCCTGAGTGCTATGGTGCAACCTATCCGGTAAACCGTTCTGTATCTCTCGGTCTCGTACTTGGTTTCTAATCATCAACATTAAAAGAATACGACAATGAAAATAAAGAATATATTTGGTGGCATGATTTGCTTGGCATTGCTCGCATCTTGCGGTGATGAGATGGACTATCATGAGTATACCAATTACGATAAGGACTATGTATTTACCAATTTTGATAATACAGTAGGCTTCGTTACCAACATCTATGGTAAGTTGGAGGATGGTTTCGGACCATACGGCAAGGGAATGCTTGCTTCTGCCTGTGATGAGGCTGAATATTCCTGGAAGAACGGTAGCGTACAGGATTTTACCAATGGTGCCTGGAGTGCATTGAATGCCAAGGACAGCTGGAGCAACAACTATTCTGCCATCCGTGCAGCCAACTATTTCCTGGCTCACAAGGATGAGTGTGATTTCTCTGACTACAAGTTCAATAAGGACTATGCTGCCCAGATGGCCCGTTTCGAGCGCTTGCAGTATGAGGCTCGTTATCTCCGTGCTTACTTCTACTTCACAGCAGTAGAGAAGTTTGGTGATGTTCCTTTCACTACCGAGGTTTTGAGTGAGGATGAGGCAAATGCCCTTCCACGTACTCCAGCCAAGGAAGTGATGGATTTTATCGTAAGCGAGTGTGATGCTATCGCTGATAAGTTGCCTGTAGATTACTCTACCCTGGGCGATGATGCTGCAGCTAACGAGACCGGACGTGTTAATAAGTTGACCGTTCTTGCTCTCAAGGCTCGTACCTTGCTCTATGAGGCAAGTCCTCTCTTCAATACCACAGGCGATAAGGAGCTTTATCACAAGGCTGCTGTTGCCAGCAAGGTGGTTATCGACGAGTGCGAAAAGGCTGGTTTGAAGCTGGGTAAGTACTCTAATCTTTGGGGGGCTAACAACTGGCAGGCTAAGGAGGTTATCTTCGCCCGCCGTGTAGGTTCTCAGAATGGTTTCGAATATAACAACTATCCACGTGGCTTGGAGAATGGTAATGGTGGCAACTGTCCTACCCAGACTCTTGTAGATGCTTACGAGATACAGAAAACCGGCAAGCTCTGGAACGAGGAGGGAAGCGGTTATAATGCAGCCAATCCATATGCTGGTCGTGACCCACGTTTTGCTATGACCATCGCCGTAAACGGTGAGAAGAAGTGGCCTTCATACAATGGTGAAGCCCTGGAGACTTACTATGGTGGTAAGAATGGTGAGCCTATCGTGGGTGCTACTCCTACAGGATACTATCTGAAGAAGTATTGCGATGGTTCTGTCAACATCTCTTCTGTCAACAGCACCAATTCTCCTCATGCCTGGATTATGTTCCGCCTGGGCGAGTTCTATCTCAACTATGCTGAGGCTACCTTCAAGTATCTTGGCAGTGCTGATGCTACAACGGTAGAGTTGCCTATGTCTGCCCGTCAGGCAGTAAACGTAATCCGCAGCCGTCAGGATGTCAAGATGCCTGCTTTGGCAGAAGGCTTGAGCAACGACGAGTTCTGGAAGAAGTACGAGAACGAGCGTATGGTAGAGTTGGCTTTCGAGGGTCATCGTTTCTACGATGTCCGTCGCTGGAAGGAAGGCAGCAAACTGGCTACCATCACAGAGATGAAGATTACCAAGAATGGGGATGGAACATTCACTTACAAGCGCAATGTCGTGAATCGTGGTTGGGACGACAAGATGTATTTCTTCCCAATCTCCAAGAGTGAACTCCTGAAGCATACCAACCCAGACTTCAAGCAGAATCCTGGCTGGTAATTAATCAAAGTCAATACATGGATTGCTCTTCACCTTATTATATATATGTCACCTTTTATATATATGTCACCTTGATTATATATATAGCGACATTTAAGTATAAGGAGCAGGGCAATCCCAAGTAGAACAAACAAATAGACAAAACAATGAAAGCAATTAAATATATATTTAGTGCATTAGTTGGAATGGTAGCCTTGGCTTCCTGTGATAGCAATATCACCGATTTCGAATATCAGGGTTATACAGGAGCTCCAAAGACTATTGATGCTTCTGCTGTTACATCCGAGGCTCTTCCTGGTGCCATCCGTCTGAACTGGACAGTTCCTGCCGATTCCACTTTCTCATATATGAAGATTTCGTATGTAAATCCAGCTAATCAGGAGACGGTAACCAATGTGGTTTCTATCCATACCCGTACGCTCCTCATCGAGAATACTTTGAAGAAGTATGGTGACTATACCTTCACCTTCCAGGCATTCAACGACAAGAACGAGGCGGGTGCTCCTATGCAGGTAAAGGCTCAGTCGGGTTTGCTTCCTGCTACCGTTACCTATTCCAAAGGTGATAAGATAAATGTCACAGCAGACATGTTGAGTACCGATGATCAGGAACCTTCTGAGGGCCCTATCAAGAACCTGGTGGATGGCAACTATAACAGTTTCTTCCATACTCGCTGGTCATCTCCTCAGAAGCCTCTTCCTCAATATATCCAGGTAGACTTCAAGGAGGCTCATCAGGTATTCATGTTCTGGTATCGCAACCGTAACGGTTCTCAGGTAGGTCCTGAAAATCTCGATATCCAAATCAGCAATGATGGAGAGAACTGGGAGAGTATCAAGGAAATCCTCTCTGGTCTTCCTTCTGCCAGCCAGGCAGAATATACCTCTGAGGGTATCGATGCCGGCAAACCATTCACTCATCTCCGTCTGGTTGTTACCAAGACCTTCGGCGACAAGAACTACTTCAACCTTGCAGAGCTTGCAGTATTCGATGCCCACAAGGTGGTATATGATCCGGAGAATGAATAAGAATGAGAATAAGGATTAAGATTGATATTTAGTTACAAGAGGGCTATAATAGTCATTTTTTGACTGTTTTCAGCCCTTTTATCTCAATTTGCGTCCTTATTTTACCGATTATAGAACTATGAAGTTGATGATATTCTTTAATTTTGCACCCGACAAACGACAGCAACAATTAGCGTATTCACTAACTTATTAATAACATCAGCAAAATGAATAAACTATTCACATTTATCATGTTGTGGATGATGTCTTGCCTTCCAACCCTGGCACAGGCTCCGATGGACGGAGGCGTGTGGAAGGATAATACCGGCAAGCATATCAATGCGCACGGTGGCAACATCTTCAACTACAAGGGTATCTATTACTGGTATGGCGAAAGCCGCTCTGAGGATGGCAAGCCTTACAGCTCTCTCGGCGTAAGCTGCTTCACTTCCAAGGATCTCAAGAGTTGGAAGAACCATGGATTGGTGCTCCCTGTATCTAATGAAGCAGGTAGCGACATCGAGGGTGGTTGCATCATCGAGCGTCCTAAGGTTCTCTACAACAAGAAGACCAGGAAGTTCGTGATGTGGTTCCATCTTGAACTGAAGGGTAGGGGCTATGGTGCTGCCCGTTATGGTGTGGCAACCAGCGATACTCCTTTCGGACCATTCAAGTTC
>OIWV01002926.1_pt1 | contig 11750 bp, 12 predicted proteins | sample 1587751 | NCBI WGS metagenome assembly OIWV01 (sample SAMEA3888913, study PRJEB22519) | human gut metagenome | biome: human gut; feature: human-associated habitat; material: faeces | place: Denmark | collected 2010
TCATTGCAACAAGTCCTACATTCTGGCTGAATGATGTATTAGGAAGCACACCGAACATTGCTGCAAGTGTTGAACCAAGACCATCACACATTACGCCTCCAGAAAGCTCCTTATCTGTTGCCTCTCTTCCCATTCCACCTTCCATAACGCCTGAAATATCACCAACAGTCTCTACTGCTGTTACAACAAACATTACAAGTACAGGAAGTATTGCTCTTAAATCAAACACAGGCTTAACTGGCATAAACTTTGGAATTGCAATCCATTTAGCCTCTGCTACCTTGTTCCAGTTAAGTACCCATGATTTAGTATACTCAACTCCATCAGCTGTAACTGCTGTATGTGGAAGAACCAGTCCCATAATAATTGCTACAATATAACCCACAATAATTCCAACAAGAATTGCAGATGAACTAAGATATCCCTTAGTCCAGTGCTTAACAAATAATATAACTACAAGCACAACAAATGCCAGGAAAAGGTTTTCCAATGAACCAAAATCCTTAGCAGAACTTCCACCACCAAATGAATTGATACCTACTGAGATAAGCGACAATCCTATGGAAAGAACTACTGTTCCTGTTACTACTGATGGGAAGAATTTTCTTAATGGTTTAATAAATGCTCCAAGTACAGTCTCAAAAAGACCACCTATAATAGATGCTCCCATAATTGCACCATAAGCTAATATTCCGCCACCCATAATCTTGGTAACACTGCTGAATACTCCGATAAATCCAGAGCTTGTACCCATAATAATAGGCACCTTGCCACCAACAGGTCCGATTGAAAACAACTGAATAAGTGTTACAATACCTGCAATAATCATTGCGTTCTGTAAAAGTGCAACCTGGATAGATGCATATTCACTTCCTGCCCCAATTCCACATGCACCTGTAATAATAAGCAGCGGTGTAAGATTACCTACAAACATTGCCATTACATGCTGAAGTCCAAGCGGTATTGCCTGTTTTAGCGGAAGCTTTCCATTAAAATCATATGCTTCCGGCATAAGCGCTTTTATTTTTTTCATAAGTCCTCCAAATATTTATAAGAATTTTATAAAGCACTAATACTATAATTCAAAATTCATGTGTTGGCAATATTTTAGTGTTATTTCTAATATTTTTTAATCTAAGATTTTCCCATCAGTTGAAATCGTCACAACCTGCCATGGAATGAATTTTCCACTGTTCTGTAATGCTGTCCTTGCAGCATATTCAAGTCCTCCGCAGCATGGAACTTCCATTCGAACAATAGTAACACTCTGAATATTATTGTTACTTATTATCTGTGTAAGCTTTTCGCTGTAATCAACATCATCAAGCTTCGGACAACCGATAATAGTAATCTTTCCCTTCATGAATTCCTGATGCATATTGGCATATGCATATGCTGTACAATCTGCTGCAATCAAAAGCTTTGCTCCGTCAAAGTATGGTGCATTAACCGGCACAAGCTTAATCTGGCATGGCCATTGTGCAAGCTGGGATTCTGGTGCAACCGGGGATGCCGTGTGTCCTGCTGCTGAATCTTCTGTCTCCGCATTTACCTGTGAATTTCTGTTAAACTGTCTCATCATGCTTCCAGGGCATCCTGAAAAATGTGGTTTATGTGCTGCTGCCTGCTCCTTTGCAGCTTTATTGGCAAGAACCGCAGCTTCATCATATGCTGCCGCTTCTCTTTCTACAAATGAAATTGCCCCTGTAGGACACTGTGGAAGGCAGTCTCCAAGTCCGTCACAGTAATCATCTCTCATAAGCCTTGCCTTTCCATCAACCAATCCGATTGCCCCCTCATGACATGCTGTCACGCATGCTCCGCACCCATTACATTTATCCTCATCAATATGAATAACTCTTCTTATCATCACTTAATCCTCCTGTGTTCTCATTGATTTCGTGATTAAAGAATAATATAATGAGCATAATAAATATGTTGTTTTAACCACATTTTTGATAATTTATTAAAAATGTATTTTAAGTCAGAAAATTGGATTTTACCGGGGCAGTATAAGGAGAACTTATGGCAATTATCAAATCACCAATATTTAAAGATATCACCGAATCTGAAATATCAGAAATGACCGCAGCCGGATTTCTGCGTGCCAGAAAATTCCGCAAAAATTCGTTTATATATCATGTAACAGACAGCGTTCACGAAATTGGAATTGTTGCATCTGGTCAGGTAACTATTGAATATATAGATTTGTGGGGCAACAAAGCTATTATGAGCAATATTACTCCGGGACATGTATTTGCTGAAACATATGCTCTGACTGGCGAACCGCTCATGGTAGATGCGGTTGCATCTGAAACAAGTGTGATTCTTTTTCTTGATATGGATAAATTGATGAATTCACAATTTGAAAATACACACTGCAAAGATACAATCCTTAACAATCTGCTGCACATTTCCATTCAGAAGAATCTCACCCTGTCTAACCGGATATTCTGCACATCACCTAAGACAATCCGAGAAAGGCTTCTTATATATCTGTCCAATGAGTCAAGAAAAGCTGGCAGTCAGGAATTCGTAATTCCATTCGACCGCCAGCAGCTTGCCGATTATCTTAACGTTGACCGTTCAGCACTTTCCAAGGAACTTGGAAAAATGCGTGATGAAGGGCTTATTGAATTCAGAAAAAATGCATTTCATCTGCACAGCATTTGCTAAGAATTCTGTTCTATAAACCGTTTCACCACTGGTCTTATCGGTGGTGAAATGTTATCCAGTTCAACCTCGGCAATATTAAAAAACTTCAGTTCTTCAATTTCTTCTTCCTGTCTCTTTAATTCTCCATGGTATTTTCTGCACACATATATAATCTCAATATTAGACACTTCATCACCATTAGGATACACATAATGCACCTCCGGACCGGAATTCACCATAAAAAATTCTATCTCATCTGCAATAAGACCTGTCTCCTCAAACAGCTCTCTTCTTGCACAATCCTCCACTTTCTCGTCAAGTTCAATAGAACCCCCGGCATATCCCCATTTGTGATTATCTGTACGCTTTCCTAAAAGAATCTGGTTCTTTTCATTCACTATTATTATGCTTGCGGCGCACTGCATCAGTGTCCTGTGTCCTACAAGCTTTCTTAAATCCATTATGTAACCTGGCATTGTTTAATCCTTTCAACAGTAAATTCCAATTTATCCTCTAACTGCCTCTCCATACGAAAAGACATATTCTCTTCTATTCTACAAGACTCTTACTTTTCCATTTTCCACTTTTCCATCTAAGCACCATTCCAACTGCTCTCGCACACTCGTCACCTGCCATGGCAATATATGCCCCTACCGCAAGCAGCCCCATATGTATTCCAAGAAAATATGTTCCACCAACTGCAAACAGATACATAAATATTGCGCCCATTATAACAGGGAAAATAGCATCTCCACTTGTTTTTAATGCCTGGCCATATACAAGATTTGTCACTCTTCCAAATTCAAGAAATATATCTACTACCAACAGTTTTACTACAAGCTCAATCATCTGTATATCATTCGTAAATATATGAACGATAAAACGTCCGGTAATTGCAAATGTCACAGAAAAGCACGTTGCTGTTACAAGACCATATATCACAGCTTTTCGCGTACCCCTGTCACATTCCTCATACTTCTTTGCTCCGATTCTCCAGCCCGTCATAATGGCATTTGCCTGTGCAAGCGCAGCTCCCACACAATATGAAAAATTGGCTATCTGCATAGCATACGAACGAGCTGTAACATTCATTCCATCCGTATCCATATGGTTCATAAAACATACTATAAATGTCATTGCCACATTATAAAGTGCTGTTTCGAATGCCGAAGGAAAACCGATTTTAACAATCTGTGCAAGTATCTTTCGTGGTTGTGCGCGCTCAGGACTTTGCTTTGCTTTGCTTTTATAAGTACAGCTCCCATTGCTGCTACAATAATAAGATTCACAACCTTTGAAAAAACTGTTGCAGCAGCAACTCCCATTACTCCCCAGTTAAACACAAACAAGAATACCGAATTCAATATAATATTAATTACATTACCAACAACTGTGCCTATTAAGGAATGTTTTGTATAACCAAACACTCTTAAATAACTCGAAAAAATTGGAATAAGCGCATTTAAAAAACTTGCACCTCCAACAATTTTAAGGTATGTTTCAGCCGGCTCAAATAAAGCAGGGGCAATACTCACTATCTTAAGTATCCACCCAGAAAAAGCAGCAAGAATAAAAGACATCAGGATACCTGTCAGTGCATTAAATACAAGTCCAAGCTGCCTGGCCTGATATGCAATTCCAGGTTTTCCAGCTCCAATATTTTGTGACATAACTGCTACCATACCGGATGATATTACCCCGAACATGATAATAAAAACACCTATATATGTATTTGCTGTTCCAACAGCCCCCACAGCCTGATCACTTACTGATGATAACATCAGTGTATCAACCATACCTGAAAGCATATAAAATAAAGTTTCCAGGCATATTGGCACAGATAGCTGTGTCAATGTTTTTCTTTCACCTTCCATACATTCTCCTTAAAATACTAATGTAATATATATTATCAAATTCAGTTTCCGCATGAATCGTCCCACCAGTGTTTACGAACTCTGATAAGGGCAAATACAAGGGCAAAAAATCTGATAACACATTATAACACAAAATGAAAATGACATGGTGATTAACCAGTAGGAAATGTTGCATGATTAATCTGCTGTTTTGGCTGCCTTGATACTTCTTAGGTTGACGGCTAGATACGCATTAGAGATGTCTCCATCCAAATGCTGTTCTAGCAAGTAACTTTTCCCTTGAACCCTTTGTTTATTATATGTGGGGCGCTTTTCGCCCCCAAATAGTGAAAGTGGGGGCACTTTCTGCCCCCGCTCAGGAAATATTGCTAAAATTGCGCCAATCTCGACAGTAATACCCATAATTCTGTTAGCAACGGTCGATACCTCCTTCCGTAAAAATGGGCATAAAAAAAACAGATTTCTCCAGACATAAAAAAAGCACCAACCATTTCTGATTGATGCTTTCAAATTATTTTGTTTTTATAAATCTGTTTAATTGCGTATCCACATCTCGTCCACCATACATAACACGGATAATCGTAACCACTTGTGTATCATCATCAGGGATATATAGAACAAGATAATTGTCTACCGGCGCTACGCGCAACCCTCGACTTTTCCATGGTTCCAATTCATATTGTCGATATCTCTTAGGCATATGATCAAGATCCATAATACATGCTTCAAGCCTATCAAGCTGACCACTTACATTTTCTGGTGTCTGCAATTCAAAAGCAATGTATTCGAAGATTCCACGAAGGTCTATCTCGGCCTAATCTGAAATCACGATATAATAAATCATAAATTGTAATCCTTGCGGATATCAGTAAAAACAGATTTTGCTGATCTAGTATGACCAGACTGCATATCTGCATGTCCTTTCTCTCATACTGGTTTAAGTATATCAGATTCATTAAAATCTGTCAGAAAAACTGTCTTAATTTATGAGACCATTATAGCTAATAATAAGTCTCTATTTTTCAATAACTATTGCAAAATTATATGTTGTTTAAGAAAATATTTTAATTTTAAAGATAAAAAATTCTTCATCCTGCAATGCTTTATATTCCATATTGTAATTATTCAGAATATTACTTACAATATATAAACCTAATCCATTACTATTTTCCTTATTTAAATCAAATTTAACATCAAATATTTTATCCATATTCGAAATTTTATTGTTACCGTATGTATTCTCTATATATAACCAATCATTAACTATCCCAATATTAATTACCCCATTTACATCAGTATATTTTACCGCATTACTAATCAAATTAGATAGAATAATCTTTAAAGCTGTTTTTCCTATATAAATATTCTCATCTAATATATAATTATTGACAGTTATTTTCTTTTGATTTGCTAATATTTCATACTTTTTTAATATGTCTTCTAATGTATCATTTATTTTCAAATATTCTTCATCATTATTCAAATTTTCTATAGAATGAACTGATAATATTTGAGAAATATTTTTTGTTAAACTATCAACGATTTCAATACATTCATTAATATAAATATCTCTCTCTTTATATTTTCCAATATTGTATTTCATGTTTTCCAGTATTATTTTAAGACTAGCAAGAGGAGTTTTAAGTTCATGGGATGCACCTTTAAAAAAGTCATATTTTAACTTTTCTAATTTTAAAATTTCTTTATTTTTAAATTCCAAATCGTCAATTGTTCTTAATAAAGTAGAATACAAATCATTAATTTGTTGTTTTAATTCTCCAACCTCATCATTAGAGCTAACTTTTAAACGCGTTTTTTTATCCAGTTTCATCATTTTATCAGTAACAATTTTTATTTCTTGTAAATTATTTTTTATTGATTTTGCATAAATTAAAGAAATAATAGCAGAAAATAAAATTGATATTAATAATGAATATGGTAAAAATTTAAGGCTTAAATCTTTCGCATCTCTTTGCATATCAGCTGTAGAAACAAATTGTAGATTTATTTTTTTACCATCATTAAGTTTTATTTCTCTTTCTTCAATTATCAGAGAATTACTATCACTTTCTAAATTAACATTTATATTATCTTTGATTTGTATTTCATTCTTATTATTTTCTTCTTTTATAAATGCTTTTATTTCGCTACTCTTAGAATAAAGTTCCAAAGTTTGTTCTATATATTTTATTTCTTTTCCATTCATATTACTAGAAATTTCATTTGCAATATTATAAATCTTTTCTTTTCTCGTCTCCAAATATGTTTTAGGAAAGATAAAAAAAACTAATAAATGAACTAATATAATTATTATTCCAAGAACAGAAAATATTTGTATGAACATTTTGGGAAATATCTTTAATTTTTTCATTTTCTCTCCAATTTATATCCTACATTTCTTATAGTAGTTATACAGTCTAATTGTAATTTTTTTCTAAGTTCTTTTATATATACATCTATTACTCGATCATAAGGAGTTTCTTCGCTATCTTTCCATACATAATCAATAATTTGCATTCTTGTTAACACTTGTCCATTATTATCCAATAAACATTTTAATACTTCTAGTTCTTTTGCATTTACATCTATTTCTTCACCATTTATTTTAGCTGTATAGCTATTAAAATTAACCGATAGATCCTTATATTCAAACTTCTCTAAATGTCCATAATTCTTCTTAATTAAAGAATCTATTCTAGCCTTTAAGACCGGCAATGAAAATGGCTTTTCTATATATCCATCTGCCAGATTAGTAAACGCATCAATTTTATATTCTTCATCACTAAATGCAGTCAGGATTAGAATTGGTAAATTGCTTTTCTTTCTAATTTCTTTCAATACTTCTAAACCATTTATAAAAGGTATCTGTATGTCTAAGATAACCAGATTTATATCGCTATTAAATTCTGACAAGGCTTCTCTTCCATCTTTAGCTTGAATAACAGTATATCCAAATTCTGAAAGATATTCACTTAATCCCTCTCTTATCATATTATCATCTTCAACAGTTAATATTTTCATATATACCTCCACTTAAGCCTATATTTTTATATTATACAGCATATTATTTGATATTTAAAAGCAAAAAAATTTTTGGTGCTTTTCAGCACCAAAAATTTTATTTATTGTCAATTAATAATTCTTTTGGATTCCTTCTTAATATATTAAATGAAGAAATAATCAAAGATACAAGAAGTACTAAACTCATAAATATAACTACATAAAATATGAATTTAGGTAATACATTTATATCTAAACTTGATAATGTCTTGTTAAATCCTTCAGCTTCTGCCCCACCACCTAATTGGCTAGATGCAGATTGTCTGGCTATTTGTTTTGCTATATCGCCAGTAACCTTATTCAATATATTATTTCCAAGCTTTTCAGCTGTATACCTAGCTAAGAAATAAGAGCCAACATATGCGGGGATTGATATAAATACCATCTCAATCAGGAATTGACCAAAAATTTCTAATTTTGATATACCTAATGATAGTAATACTGCTATTTCCTTCTTTCTGGCATTCATCCATAATAATAATAATAATGAAACTACAACCCCTGCAAATATTAATGAGCCAGCAAATAATTTATTTGAAATTGAGTAGATACCTGATATAGATTGTTGTAATGCAGGATAATTTGATGAACTTTTAATCAAATTATATTCTCTCCAATTTATATCTAATTTCTCAATCTCTTTTATTACACTATCAAGATTCTTATCACCTTTTACAAAGAATGTTGCATCCTGGTATACAGCTGTATCTTCTGTATTACCATAAACTTTAGCAGCTGTATGAACATCAGTGATTAATGTATTTTCGTATAGTTCCTGTGCTGCACTTACTCCACCGCTATTATGCCCATCGAATAGACCTTTAATTTCTACTTCTACTGTTTCATCTGCTTGTTTCTCGTTATCAGCGTCAAATAAATTAGATTTTATTTTTATCTTATCTCCAACTTTAAGATTATTTTTTTCAGCTAAATCTTTATGCATTAAGATTTTATTTTTATCTTCATTTTCTAAATGCTTTCCTTCTACTAATTTATATGCTCCTGATACAAATTTTGTTTCTTTTGATGAGTCGTTAACTCCGGTTAACATCACTGTTCTTTTAAAATTCTTCGCTCTTTTAGGCGATTGATTCGCAAGAGTCTCTTTAGTTTCAATAATATCATAATCAACTAAATCTGCAACACTATTTATTCTTTTTACATAGAAGTCTATACTATCTGTTTGAGCTATCTTCTTAATATCTTCACCTTTTACATTTCCTCCACCTCTAGGTGTTCCTGGATTTACTTGTCTATTTATCTCCATAGAAAAACTATTTGTTATATTAGCAAATGTTTCTTTTGAAGCTCTGTCCGTAGCATCTTTAATAGATAAACTTATAAGACTTAAAGTTGACATAGCCAAAATAACTAACATAATAATTATTGATTTTAAGCTTTTTCTAGTTATATAAGCAAATGCATTTTTTATCATTATTCAACCTCCAAATTCATTTTATTTTATTTTTTTTAACTTCTTACCACTTAGCTCTAAAATGATATCCGCAGAATCTGCTGCTTCCTTACTATGTGTTACAACTATTACACATTTATTCCTTTCTTTAGCTAATGTCTTTAATATATTAATTATTTCTCCGGCAGTAACACTATCCAGATTACCAGTAGGCTCATCAGCCAGTATTATTGGAGCATCTGATACCAATGCTCTGGCAATAGCTACTCTTTGCTGCTGTCCACCAGATAATTTCATAACATTTCTTTTTATTTGTTTTTTATCTAAGCCTAGTTCAAACAAGATACTTTCATCTGCTGATTTATTCACTAATCTAATATTTTCAATCGGCGATAAATAATCTATTAAATTATAGTTTTGAAATACTAAAGATATATTATTTTTTCTATGATTACTATATCCTTTCTTTTGTATATCTTCATTCTTGAACAATATTTGTCCTGTTTGAGGTTTATCGAGTCCAGCAAGTAAGGAAAGAAGTGTAGATTTTCCTGCTCCTGACTTTCCTACTATCGCATAAAACTTCCCAAGTTCAAATTTTTGATTTACTCCTGACAAAACTTTTTCTTTAGAATTGGCATAACTATATGATACATTCTTTATTTCTAATATTTCCATCATTTTCTCCTAACTTATTTTTGATAATATTTCTTTAGGCTTCTTGATTAATATTAATGAAGAAGCAAATACAACTGATAAAACAATAATACTTATTAATATTAAATAACTTTGTCCAAGTGTTGTAATATTTAACATAAAACTATCATTTATTAAACTTCCACCAGAAATCATTGAGTCCTCTGAGTTAACGATTCCACCTGCAATTACTTTTAGTAATACATTTCCTAAAAATAAGGAAGATATTATACTTGGTATCGATATGAATAATAACTCGAATATAAATTGCATTATAATATGTATCTTAGATGTTCCAATAGATAAAAATATACCTATTTCATAAATTCTTTCTCTTAACCATAGAATCAAGATTAATGAAAGAACAACCATCCCACCTAACATAATAGAATAAGTCATTATTTTTATTATGTGTTTTATTCCACTCACTGACTCCAAAGACTCTTCAAACGCATTAGAATCTTTTTCAACAAAATACTTTGACTCATCAATTTTAAGCTCTTTTAATTTGTTTAAGGCTAAGTCCGTAGATTCTGCACTACCAGAATACATTAAAATTTTATTTGCGATTTTATTATTTTCTGATTTATTTAATATCTCTTGGCTTGTTGAATAATCTACAAACACCATATTTTCGCTAAAATCAGAAGATAGCCCTGTATATGTTTCATGTTTTTTACCAGAAAAGATCCCTATAATTTTAAATTTATGACTTTTTATTTTTCCACTTTTTTCAATATCTAGTAATTCAAGATCAACTTCATCACCTAATTTTAGATTGTTTTGTTTAGCAAATTCTTCATGAACAATAATTGAATCCTTATCATTTTCTCCTATATTTTTACCTTCTTTAATTGTAAATACTCCACTACTAAATAAAATATTTCTTTTAGTATTATTTATAGCTTCGAGTGAAACAACATTCTTAAATTCGTCAGATAAATCTTCTCTATTTATTCTTTGTTCTCCGCTAACTACTTTAGCATCTTTTAGCTTTGCTAATCCATCATATTGCATTATTATTTCTTCAATTTCTTTTAATTTTTCAATATCTTTAAATTCATTAACATTAAAATAGTTGCCATCTTTTCTTGTTATTGATATTGAAGAATTAGAACTTTCATATAAAGCCTTTTCTATTTCATCGCTTGATTTCATTATTGTTAAACAAGAATACAAGCAAGAAAGAACTATAGTTAATATGATAAAAATTATTAAAGTTCTATTTCTCTTTCTTGTAATATATGCTATAGCATTTTTTATCACTTTCCTAACTACTCCTTTCTATTTTCTTACTCCATAACTAATTGCATCTACTGGACAAGCATTTTTTCATAAATTATTCCTCCTTTATTTTTTCACAATAGCATTTTATAGCTACTTTTAATATCATTCTACACACCTTTTATGAAACGTTGATGATATATAATTTTTTATTTCTGGAGGCACATTATGGAAGAAATCAGAAAAGATGTACTGAACCTGAAGGACATTGCTTATATGATGGACCCGAGCGTTCTGAAACTGGACAGCTGTCTGGAAGATGTTGAGGCAATGATTGCCGACTGCCGGAAATACAGCTTCGGAACCTGCTTTGCATGGCCCTGCTATTACGAAAGAATGTACGAGCTGCTGAAAGGCGCAGATACCAAGCTCGGCGTGTCGCTGGCGTTCCCGTCCGGTCAGGAATCGACCTATATCAAGCAGGTTCAGGCAGAACTCTTTATGAAGTATGAGCCGGCAGAGGTTGACATGGTAATGAATATCGGTCTTCTGAAGTCCGGCAAGTTTGACGCATGCGTCGAGGATATCCGCGCTGTGCGTGAACTCACGAAAGGGACGTCTTTGAAGGTAATCATTGAGGCAATGCTGCTTTCTGACGAAGAAATCCGCACGGCGTGCAAGCTCGTCGGAGAGGGCGGCGCCAATTATGTCAAGACCGGCACAGGCTTCTCCGTCGGAAACCCGACGACGCTGCATCATGTGAAGGTCATCAAGGATACCATCGGAGACAATTTGAAGCTGAAGGTTGCCGGCGGCGTCAGAGATCT
>OIWV01002929.1_pt1 | contig 11745 bp, 9 predicted proteins | sample 1587751 | NCBI WGS metagenome assembly OIWV01 (sample SAMEA3888913, study PRJEB22519) | human gut metagenome | biome: human gut; feature: human-associated habitat; material: faeces | place: Denmark | collected 2010
GTCCTCCTTATTTTTATTCTGGTCAGTTTCTTTTGTTTCTCTGCGCTGCATCAGCTTATCCATATCCTTGGATATCTTGTCATCGGTGATGACGGCATAGACCTGGGTGCTTCGCAGATTGGAATGCCCCATCATCTTGGCGATGCTTTCCATTGATATGCCCGAAGTAACCATGTTTACTCCGAATGTATGTCTTGCAACATGTGCGGTAAGGTTCTCATTGATACCCAAAGCCACACCGAGTGAATGAAATTCAAACCACATGGAATCACGTGAAGAAAGAGGGAAAACTGGTTTGCTATCATCCGCTGTATTGTATAGCGACATTATCTGTTCAGCTATCGGGTGCAAGGGAATGAACGCTTCGTTGTTGGTCTTTGCTCTTTTCTCACGGATGTATTTTCTACCGTCTGCCGTCATCCCGATATGGTGTGGATACAGGTTACGTAAATCGACATAAGCCAAACCTGTAAGGCTGGAGAAAACAAACATTCTGCGTGCCAACTCCAAAGCCTTATCCTCCATAGGAGTCTCCATAATGAGCAGCAAGTCATTTCTGGATATATGTCTACGCTTTGGTGAGCCTTTCTTTTCATATCCGACATCTTCCAATGGATTGAATTTCAGCAGACCTCTGTCAACAGCGATATAAACCAAGCGTTGCAGCCAACAAAGATTATGGTTCGTATTGGATGCACTATACCCTTTGCCAATCAAGAACAACTTATAAGATTTGCCAAATTCCTCAGTCAAATCTTCAAATGCAATGTCATTCATTCCTCGTAACCCGATGAACTCTCGCAAGTTTAGCTGCGATGTCTTAGATTGGCGATAAGAAGATGTTGAGTTAATACGGATAGAGCGCAGCCTAAGGCGTTCACGCTCCTCCTCGCCAGTGGCAAGCAATGTCATCGGGATAGTATTTGCATCAACAATAACATTCTTCAGAATCTCGGCGGTAACGATACCCTTTTCCTTTGTTGCCTGCTCGTAGGCTTCGTCAATTCTTAGTCTGAACGCTTGCAGTTGTCCGTTCACTCTTGCATTCTTGGCTTCACCTTTTTTCGTGTCCCATTCTTCGGGAGCACAGTAAAGACCTGTTGCTATGGCTGACACTTTGCCGTCAATTGTGATACGGCAAAATATAGATGTGGTTCCGTCTGCCTTTACTCTGCCACGGTTGATATAATAAAACTGCTTGTATGTACTTCTCATTGTTATGTTCCTTTCTTATTTTGTGAAAATATTACAGGACAAACTTGAAGTCTTTGTTGGCTTCGATGAACTTGTCCATATCCTCAAATAGCTTTTTCGGGGTGACACGTGCATAGATTTGCGTGGTCTGAATGTTGCTGTGACCAAGCATTCTGCTGATAGTCTCTATCGGAACACCTTCTTCGAGCGTAACGAGCGATGCGAAACTGTGCCGTCCAACATGATAGACCAAATCCATACTTATGCCAGATAGTACTCGGAGACTTTTCATGTTACCTCTCAGCACTCGAAATTCCTGTGGCGGTAAAAGAGTAGGTCTTGTCGGGTCTTTGTATTTCTCCAACATGGCAAGCGCCTCTGGCAGTAACTTCACACGTGCAAGCATCTTGTTCTTCTTTCTATGGTATTTCAGCCAAAGGCTGCCCTCCTCATCACGAAAGAGGTTTTCTTCCGTGATGGAAACCGTATCGGCATAAGCCGTGCCTGTATAGCAGGCGAAAAGAAAAAGGTCACGGGTCAAAGCCAACGATTTTCTTCGCTCTGGTATTTCGAGGTCACGAATTTTCAGGAAGTCCTCATGTGTCAATGCCTTTGGTGGATTCTCTTTCTTTTGAGGTAGCTTGAAGTGCATGAAATGATAACGCTCGGAGTGTCCTGCCTTGAAAGCTATTCGGCAGGTCTTCTTCAATATGGCGAGATAGTGGCGGACTGTATCAAGTGCAAGACCTCTCTCGTCCAAGCAAAAGTCCATGTACTCACGGATAAACTGCTCGTCAAGCTCACCAAATGCCACATCGTCAGTTCCATAACGCTTCTTGACGAACAATCCCAATGTCAGGCGAGTGTACTGGTAGTTTGGCAGCGTGCCTTTCTTGTAGTCGATGCCGATTCTTGACTCAATGTCCGCAATGATGGCGTCAAGCTGTTTCAACAAGGTCATCTGAGTGTCTGCACTGCATTGAAACAGATCCTTTATCGCCTTTGCGTCAAAATCCGTCTTGCGCTCCACAAGTGACTCGTAGGCTGAGTTTATTGCCAGCAACAGCTTGTCAATCTTGGCGTTCACTTCCACAGCCTCCTTGCTCTTGCCGTCAAGTCTGCTCTCACGTGGATTCCATAACTTTGGCGTACATGACAACTTGCAACCGAACTGCGCCATTGTTCGGTTGAGGGTGATGCGTCCCATGATGGGAGCCTTACCGTTCTTGTCCAATCCGCTCTTTTTGAGGTAGAGCAGCACCTTGAATTTTTCAACTTTCATCTGCTTACTTTTTTAGTTTGCAAAAATAATCAATCAGTAAGCATTCTCTGTCATTGAAAGTTGTGCAGAACAGTGCAACAAACACTGGTGACAAACTATTTGTTTTTCACCTCGTTAGCAGTGTTGGTTTCGGTAACTGACCGCTAACGGTTTGGTAACTGAAATAACTCAATATCCTGCTCGGCTTTGCTTTGCAGCCAATTGGCAGAATTATGAAATATTGCTCATTCTCAACCACTTGCAGTTCATTTCTCTCATCTTCACTTTCCGTTGCTTTTGCTTAAATTGTGCATTGCTTCCGGCACTCGTACGCAACAATCCAAATCGCCTTAGGCACAGATATTTACACGGTTTCGAAGATGCTTACCCATAAGAATGTAAGCACAACACAGATATATGCCGACCTCGTGAACGCAAAGAAAAGAGAGACAGCAAATAAGATTTCTCTTAAATAAAACCATTGCATTCATTTCATGGTGCCCGATATTGAAAAAATGTTCAATATCGGGCTTTTTAGTTAAAGGCTCCTAAAAGTTTTACGTGAGTCACGCGTGACTCACGTGTCAGTTTCTGCAGTTTTTCATATTTTTGCGCCACAAATGATTAATAATACGCAATATGAAACAGTTTAAAAAAGAATTTTTGACACAGCATTTATTGGTTTTGTGTGCAATGTCTATCATTGGTGCACTTGTTCGCAACGAAGCTATGCAATATGGTGTAGACACCTTTAGCTGCAACTTGACGTTCGTTATCTCAACCACCATACTGATGGTTGTTTATCTCCATGCATTAGATAGTTTCGTACGATTGCTTACCCCATGGTTTAAGCATATCCTGTGTAATATAGTAAACAATACGGAAAGAAAGCGTCAGTCTTCTATTGTCATCAATGAAACAAATACATATGATGAGGGAGAAGAGCTAAATCTGGAAGATGTAACTTTCGTCTATGCAGATGAAGGCTCTTCTTGTATTACAAGCTATGAACAGTTGAGACAGGAAGCATTGGAAGACAAAGCCAAGAAGGAAAAGGTCTTGTTAAACTCAGCTATCGATTATACCAGAAGAACTTTTGCTGCCTACATGAAAGAGGAGCATTTGAATCAACTTTGTGACAACATCGCTATTTTCCAGTGTTGTGCCTCTACACACATGAGACATCATTCATTGATTGTTGACAAGGCTATTCGTACTATAGACTTAATGCATTATGCTTGGAATATAGGAAATCTCTTCAAGAAGAAAGGCATTGATACAGCAACCTTTATAAAACAAGTTTTTGCTGATGCGCTGGTTGATGTGGAAATATCCACTATTATAAGGAAGTTAAGAATGGAAGGTACCTGCATCATTGAATTACTACCAAGCTTAGATGTTCAAGGCGGAATCAAGACAAATTATTGTTGCTGATAAGCATTGAGCAGTTATTCAGAGGTTATATCTCAGTGATATTTATCCCCATTACATAACTCATTTACTTTGTACCCGAATAATAAAAAATGAACAGATATGATAAATGAAAGTATCACCTTTGATAAGTTACCACAAGCGGTTTCTTATTTAACAGAACAAGTTATCGAGTTGAAGCAAATGGTATCAGCACTTCAACCTACATCATCAGCAAATAACCATATATTGGTTGAGATTGATGAGGCTGCTATTATTATAATGAAGTCGAAGCCAACCATTTATCGATTGGTTAACCAAGGCATTCTGCCATCCTATAAAAAAGGTAAGAAGCTATACTTCTATAAGGATGAGCTGCTTGCATGGATTGAGAATGGTCGAAAAGCTACCAAGGAGCAGAACCATTCTGAAATGCTAAAAGCCATACAAGGAGGAATGAAGCGCAAATCCAAGTCAATGTATAATTTTTAACTCTATGCCAAATGACAGCTTTAAATAACAATAAGGAAACTTCCATCAATCCAATGATTATCATGGATAAGGCTATTGATATGAGTACTCGCCTATCAGGAAGCCAGTTTCCCATAAGCATCTTTCCTGCCAAGATTCAGAGAATCATCAAGGAGGTACACGAATGCCACAGTTTTCCTACCGACTATATATCAGCAGCCATACTCACTGCATTGGCTGTTGGTATCGGCAACACGCACTTGGCACAGATGAAACAAGGTTGGCTTGAAAGTCCTATCTTATACATGGCTCTTATCGGAAGACCAGGAGCCAACAAGAGCCACCCACTTAGCTTCGCTATGAAGCCATTCCTCGATTACGACTATGAGCAAAACAAGTTGTTCGAGGAGCAATACAGTAAGTTTGAGGAAAAGATGTGCATGTCTCGCAAGGAACGCATTGAAAATGGAGAGGATGGATTTCCGCAAGAACCTGTACGCAAACGTTTCTTGGTCTCTGATGTCACACCAGAAGGCTTGAGCTATATTCATGCGCAGAACAAGAGGGGTTTATGTCTATGGACAGACGAGTTGTCTGCATGGTTCAAGAACTTCAACCGCTATAACAATGGTTCAGAGGAACAGTTCTGGTTATCTGTCTTTAGCGCCAAGACAACCATATCAGACAGAAGAAGTTCCAAGAGTTCCATTTTCATTAAACGCCCCTATATCTCAGTAATCGGAACCATCCAAAAGAAGATACTTAGTGAGTTGGCGAAAGGCGAACGTTCCAGCAACGGCTTTATCGATCGCATTTTGTTCGTCATGCCAAACCTTCAGCAGAAAGCGAGATGGAGTGACCGAGAGTTGCCCGATAATATAGAGCGAGATTGGCAAGCCATCATTCAACACCTTATTGATATGGAGTGTCCAATAAATGAGCAACAGGAAATCGAGCCTCATGTCTTATCATTCACTGAAGAAGCTAAGGCAAGGCTCTATGAATGGCAGCATCACTTCTCCGAGCAATGCGACAATGAAACAAATGATACCATTGTCAGCATCTATTGCAAGTTGGAGATATACATCATCCGTTTCTGTCTGATCATTCAATTGGCACGATGGACGTGTGGAGAATGTGATAAGGAAGCCATCGACCTGCTGAGTGTAGAGCGAGCCATCCGATTGACAGATTATTTCAAGAACTCTGCCATATCAGTACAAAATATCCTCAACGAGAATATGCTCACCGCTCAACAACAAGCAATCGTCAACCATCTTCCTGCAACATTCACTACAGCACAAGCTCATGATGTCGCCAAAGAGAACGACATGAAGCCAAGGACATTGGAAAGATTTCTGAATGATAACATCGGAGTCCTATTTCGCAAAGAGAAGCATGGAGAATATTCAAAGATTAACTCGTGACGGTATTGTCGGTTTTGACGGTTTTAATACCAAAAGCGACAAAACCGACAGAACCGACACATAAAAAAAGAAATGAAATGAGTACACATAGATTCATATTAGAGCCATACAAAGGCATCGCTACACGACATACATGTCCAGAATGTCATAAGAAACGTAGCTTCGCCCGATATATTGACACAGAAGGGAAGATTGAGTTTCCTCCCTACGTGGGTCGCTGCAACCATGAGCAAAGTTGTGGTTATCACTTCACTCCCAAGGATTTTTTTCGGAAAAATCCCGAAAAGAATGAGACATTCACAAAGGATGAGACTATTTCATATAAGAAGAGAGAAATGCTGATGCCATTACCCACTTCTTATATAGACGAGAACATCATGCGAAGTTCTCAGAAATGCTATGAGGCAAATAACCTTTTCTTGTTTCTATCTTCTCAATTCGGTGAAGCAGCTACTCTTTCTTTGATGGAGAAATATCATGTCGGAACTTCCAAACACTGGACTGGTGCCACGGTTTTTTGGCAAGTTGACAATCAAGGTAAGGTGAGAACTGGTAAGGTAATGCTCTATAATCCTGAGACAGGTAAGCGAGTAAAAGAACCATACAACCATATTTCATGGGTACACTCGCTTATCCCCCACAAGGATTTCAATCTCTGTCAATGCTTCTTTGGTGAGCATCTTATCAATGTAGCCAAGACCAAGCCTATAGCATTGGTTGAAAGTGAGAAGACAGCCTTAATAGCCTCCTACTATCTTCCTCAATTCTTATGGATAGCAAGTGGTGGTAAGAATGGTTGCTTTAACACGAAGTCGCTATCTGTTCTGAAAAACAGAGATGTGGTCTTATTCCCTGATTTGGGAGCGACAACAGTTTGGCAAGATAAGCTGCCAATGATGCAAGTTCTCGGCATCCGTGCAACGCTTTTCGACTTTTTAGAGCATCAAGCCTGCGAAGAGGATAAAGCTAAAGGCTTGGACATTGCTGATTATTTGCTCAAAATCAAGCCTGCAGAAGCAAGACTTCAAGCCCTCATCAAACAGAATCCTGCCATTCGGAAGTTGATAGATGTCTTCAAACTCGAAATTGTTGACGAGCCTCAACCACGTTTCCGCTCTCCTAAAAGGCAACGTGGTTTCAGACTCTGAGATGATTTGAAAAATCGAGGTATCTGACGATAGCAAGTTATGTTTTGAGTTACTCAAAACCTTTCGAGTTACTCTCGAAAGCACTTGCCTATCGGTAGATACCTCTCCAAAGTCGAGTATCTGAATCAACCTATCGGTAAGTATTGATTTGCAAATATGATGATTGAGAGACTTACTGACGTACTGATTCATTGTCGTATTGATATACAGACAGAAAGTATTGTATATATGTTTATATGTATATCATTCATTTGAACAAACGTTAGAACGTTCTAACGGTAACGCTATTTCATATATCGCATCATCTTGTCGATGCAACTTCGCTTCTGCTCTTCATTCGGATGAACATAAAGGTTAAGCGTAGTACTAATATCGGCATGTCCCAAAAGAACACTCACAGTCTTGTAATCGCAATGACTCTCAATACAGCGAGTAGCAAAACTGTGGCGTAGCCCATGGAATTTTAATCGCAGAATATCCAACTGCTTCAATAGCTTGTTAAAATAGTTGCGATACGTTCTTGGCTCAGTCGGTTTTGTGTTGTTCGTAAGGACATAGTAGTCCTTGTTCACCACCTTCATCAAAGACTTAAAAATTCTGACAAGTTCTTTACTCAGAGGAATCTCACGCAAAGAGTTCTTTGTCTTAGGAGTATTAATCACAATTTCCGTATGTGGTTTATCAGAATCCACAATATAAATGCGCTCGATGGTGCGATTAACATGAAGTAATCCTGTGTCCATATTAATGTCAGACCATTTTAGGGCGCAAACTTCTCCAATACGAAGTCCTGTAGAAAGACACACAAGTATCCCCAAATTAGGAAACGTGAAATTGTCTTTGAGATAGTCCATCAGCTTCTTTTGATGCGCCTTTGTCAAGATTGGCAATGTAGCCTTTGGCTGATTGGCAGGGAACTTAACTTTCCACTCTACATGATTGAGCCAACCTTGCTTCTCTCCGAAACGAACCACCATTTTTAAAACAATGAGCATGTCCTTGATACTTTTTTGGCTCAATCCATGATTCAACTTGTCCAAGGCAAAAGCCTGAACCTCTTCTTCCGTAACCTCCATCTTACCTCCAAAAATTGGAAGTAAATGGTTCTCCAACGATAACAAATATACTGCCATCGTTGATTGCTTGACATACTGGCGTTTGTCTTCTTTCCAGATGTCTGCAATCTCCTTAATTGTCTTTTTATTATAAACCATGTTATTATTTTAAGGGAATAGACCCTTATATAAATAAGGAGAAAGATGATTAAGGAAAATTGCATCCTAATGTACCCCATTTGAGATTCCCGGAATTTGAGGGTGAATGGGAGAAGTGTAAGTTGGGGGATATTGCGACTGGTTTTGATTATGGCATGAATGCTCCCGCTAAAGTTTTTGATGGAGTAAATAAATATATACGCATCACAGATATAGATGAAGCATCGTCAACTTATAATGATAGCGATATTGTTTCACCAGATGGAACTTTGACTGATACCTATCTTGTAAATGAACGAGATATACTGTTAGCAAGAACTGGGGCAAGCACAGGCAAATCATATCTATACAAGAAAACAGACGGAAAGTTGTATTTTGCAGGTTTCTTGATTAGAGCAAATGTTCCTGAACACAACCCATACTTTGTATTTTCTCAATTACATACCCATAGATATTGGAAATGGGTGTCAATTATGTCTGCACGTTCAGGGCAACCTGGTATTAATTCGCAAGAATACTCTTCTTTTCCAATTTACACAACATCTATACAAGAAGAAAGAAAAATATCTAAATTATTGTCTCTTCTTGAAGAGCGCATTGCCACCCAAAGCAAGCTGATTGAAAAGTTAGAGTCCTTAATCAAGGGAATTGCACAGAAGATAGTTCACAGCAACAAGACTAATGTTCGTTTGTCAGAGTGCGTAGAATGCAGTTCTTCCACCTTACAAGAAAGTGATGTTTGTGAACATGGTGCATATCCAGTTTATGGAGCAAATGGCATCGTTGGCTACCTCGATAATTATAATACAGAGGGTGAAGCCGTTTATATTATCAAAGATGGTTCTAGTGTAGGAACAGTTTCTTATGTTACAGGCAAATGCTCTGCAACAGGAACTTTGAATACTTTACAAGCAAAAGAAGGCTATTCGCTCCAATACTTTTACTATTTGCTGAAAGTGTTCAATTTTGAACCTTATAAAACAGGAATGGCAATCCCTCACATATACTTCAAAGACTATGGTAAAGCCAAGGTGTTTTGCCCATCATATACAGAACAACTTCAATATGCTCGGTTGTTGTCTGCAATAGAAAGCAATTTGTCAATAGAAATGAACATTCTAACAAACCTAAGTTTGCAGAAGCAATATTTGCTTCGCCAGATGTTTATATGAACATTTGGCGGAGCAAGAATTGCTTTTGAATAGAGAGCAACTCCAATAATCTTTTGGCGTGGTCTAAATTCATCGAAGCACGATGGATTAGAACTGCAATATTGTCTTGTTCTCTTTTATTTGGAAGGACTATAGGCATTTTGAGAAAAGTCTCTTCTTTTAATCGCTTAGAGCCTGTGCCTGTTGTCAGAGCTTCTGCTGGTTTGTAATATTGAGGTGATTGTAGTTGTGCCAATAGGTATACTGAATTGCACTTCATTTCATCAATGTCAAAAGATGGTATGTCTTTAGATGTAATACCATTATCCAAACTTATGGGTACAATACCAATTGCTCCATTATGAAAGTTCTGCTTTCCATAAATAAGTTGTCCTGCTCTTCTACGATAATATTGAGTAGCACCTAATTGTAGATTTTCTGCACTGCTTTTGCACACACCATTGCCATGTAATCGCACAGTTATAATATCATCGATATTAGCTTCGGCTCTTATCTGCTCACTAATCGAACATACATCACCAATAATAGCATTTTTTTCTTTACGAAGAATTGTGCTATCTACAATTCCCTTGATTAAGGATTTTGAAGTTCGTAGGTCTGCGATTATTGAAAAGCTATATAAAGAGATACAAGGAACTTGGTATTCATACCGACAGTTATTCAGTATAATAAATGAACGCAATAAACAATTGGAATATTCAAACGTTCTATCTGCGAGTCAGGAGAAAGGAATGGTGAGTAGAGAAGATTTGAACTTGGACATACATTTTGAGCGTAGCAATATCAGTACTTACAAAATTGTGAAAAATGGCGACTACGTTATTCATCTTCGCTCATTTCAAGGAGGTTTCGCTTTTTCTGAAAAAACAGGAATTTGTAGTCCTGCATATACAGTATTGAGACCACACAATTTATTAGTGTACGGCTATCTCTCTAATTATTTCACATCCAGAGATTTTGTAAAATCGCTGATAATTGTTACATACGGCATAAGAGATGGACGTTCCATTAACGTCGATGAATGGCTTGACATGAAAGTTGTTATCCCTTCAAAAGAACAACAAACTCATATCGTCAATGTTATAGAAAGTATCGAAAATAAAATCAAAAACGAGGAAACGTATTCAAATTGCCTGTTGAATCAAAAGCAGTATCTGCTCCGCCAAATGTTCATATAAACATCTGGCGGAGCAAGTATTGTTTTTCACTCAGATACATTTTACAAGTTCGTTGGTGTACCAATAGACAACTATCAAATGTTTGGAACACCTTGGATAGTTGTTTTTGCATTTCTATATTGGGCATTCTTATTTTAATCGAAGCCATTGTGTTATTCATCAATTTAGGGTTCGCCAAATTTGAAGAAACATATTTTTGAGTAGCTTGCTGAAGAACGAGCGAAACAAAATAACAATCAAATTTAGGCAGTATCTTTAATGTACCACAGACATTGGTACAATTAAACTTTCCTTTTCTGTAAAAGACTGTTCCTGCATTTGCGCCATCGGTAGTCCAAGTAATGTACTCGCCATCAAACATATAATTATCCAAATAGCCCATTATTCCATTATTGGAAGTTTGAGAAGAATAAACAGGATAAAGAGGATGCTTTTGTCTATCAATTTCTACAGAACTAATGACACGTCCTCTTCCTATTTCAGCAATGTCTTGAATTATACAAGTAGTCCACTTGTCGTTGCATAATAGCTTCTTACTAATCGCAGACTTTAGCTTCTTCAAATCCTCAATCAGCTTGCTTTGGGTGGCGATACGCTCGTCAAGCAGATGGAGCAATGACGCTATCTTGGTCTGCTCTTCTATGGATGGGAAATTCAATAAAACTTTACTAAGTCCCTCTTGTCCAATATTAAAATGCTGTGCACCTGCTCCCATAGGTATAATTCTTTTGCGGGCATAAGGACTTGACAACAAATATCTAAAAAACAAAGGATTATAGTTTGCTTTTTTCTTTCCTCTTATAACAAAGCCACCAAAAACAGCAACTCTATCATCAATGTAAACATTCGCACGTCCTACATCTTCCAAGGTCTCGGAGCTACGCAGAAAAAGAATATCTCCATTTTCAACAGAAAACGAAGATATTTCTGCATCTGTAGCTTGAACTGATGCTCTTATGCAATCATATGTTATTACTGGATTATTCAAAATATCCATCACAGAAATAAACTTTATTCCCTTACCAAATCTCTTTGAATCTGGGTTAAGTCCATTTTTGAAGTCAAGATATTCTGATAGTCCATGCTTCTCCCATTCCCCATGAAATTCCGGGAATCTCAAATGGGGTACATTCAGTTTATTTTGTTCTTTATTTGTTGCCATAGTTATTTTAAATCCTTAATTGTTTGTTATACTTTCCTCTACTGGTATTTACACTTCTTTTGGGTCGATGTCAAACGGAAGCAATGGTGTATCATCATCATTGCCATT
>OIWV01002931.1_pt1 | contig 11742 bp, 14 predicted proteins | sample 1587751 | NCBI WGS metagenome assembly OIWV01 (sample SAMEA3888913, study PRJEB22519) | human gut metagenome | biome: human gut; feature: human-associated habitat; material: faeces | place: Denmark | collected 2010
TCCCGCACCGCCCTTGGCAAGCTGGCGGACGGCAAGCTGGTCATCGTCTCCACCGGCTCCGCTTCCATTCAGCAGCTTCGGGAGCTGATGCTCCAGTTGGGCTGCGTGGAGGCGGTCAATCTGGATGGCGGCGGTTCCACCGCGCTGGCCTATCAGGGGAAGCTGATCCGCTCCCCGGGACGGGAACTGACGACGACCCTGCAAATTTTTACCCATTGATCCGTTATTTTCAAAGCCTCGACGCCAAGCGTCGGGGCTTTGTTATCGCCGCAGCTCAGCGGCGCAGTTCGGCTTTATAGGCGGGCAGCTTTTGCCGGACCTCTCCGAAGAATCACGGCTTCGAACTGGGTCGGATTGCAATATCCCTTTGCGGCCAGTTCTTCTACAAACGAACCGGCGTTGACTTTCACGACCTTGGAGACAGTACCACAAAAATAAATCTTTTCGCTCACTTGCGGTAGCTGTTTTGTTTTTCGGCGCTCAGGCCCCGGCTGCTCAGCCCAGAAGGGACATGGCAGCCAGAAGAACTGCCAGAAAAGCGAAGCTGATGGCGGAAAAGAGGATGAGAAAGCGTTTGGCGCCGCCGGGAACGCGGCGGGTGTATTCCCGGAAGGTGATGAGGCTGGCCAGAGAGGCCACCAGCGTTCCGGCGCCGCCAATGTTGACGCCTACCAGAAGACCGTGGGCATCCTGTGTGAAACGGCTGAGGAGGATCGCGGCGGGGACGTTGCTGATGATCTGGCAGGTGAGGGCGGAGATCAGCATGGTCCCGTGGGATAAGAGCCGGACAAACAGCATCCGGACAGGCTCCATCCGGGCAAGGTTGCCGGAAAAGGTGAAGAAAGCGGCAAAGGTGGCCAGAAGCCCCCAGTCCACGGACTTCAGCGCATGCCGGTCCAGAAACCAGAGCGCCAGAACGATGACGGCCAGACCGGGACCGTAGGGGATCAGCCGCAGCACCATAGCGACGGCCAGACAGAAGAGCCCGCCGTAGACCACGGCCCGGCGGCGGTCTACGACGACCTGTGCCTCCGGCACCGTAAGCCGGTCCTTGGGGAACAGCAAACAGCACAGGAGAATGAGGACGGTGGACAGGATGAAGGGCGGCAGCATCACGGAAAAGAACGTCCCGGCAGGGATGCCGTAATAGCTGAAGAGGTAGAGATTCTGCGGATTGCCGAAGGGTGTGATCATTCCGCAGAGGTTGGCGGCACAGTTTTGCAGAATGAACAGGAGCGCCGTGTGCTTTTCCTGCCCAGTGGAGGAAAGAACAAACCAGCCCAGTGGCAGAAAAGTCAACAAGGCGGTATCATTGGTCAGGAGCATAGAGCCGAACATGGTGATGACCACCAGCGCCGTACACACGCCCCGGACAGTGGAAAAGGTGTGTACCATCCGCTGGGAAAGAGCGGAAAAGATATGCAGATCCCGCAAAGCACCCACCACTGCCAGCACACAAAACAGGCAAGCAAGCGTCTTGAGGTCATAATAACCTAAGTAGTCCCTATCAGGCGGAACAAAAAATGCCGTTACAACTGCGGCCAGTAATGAAATGACCAGCATGGCATTGGCGCGGCACCAAGATTTGACCTTACTCATAAAAAGCCCCTTTGCGTGAAAAATGTAGAATTCTGTATGGACACTTCTGCGAAGAAGATAACACATTTTCAAATGATTTACAATGGCACTCCGTTGACCTAACAAACGCTAAAGGCAGTTCAAAACTTGTGTACATTTTGCGCTGCTGGAATCAATAAAAGCATTTTTAAAAATATTTCGATTTCTTTGGAAGAATCAGTAGCTTTCCGGCTGCAAGGTGTGATATGTGTTGTGGCTACCAAAGAAAGGAGCGATGCTCATGGCAAAGAAACGCGCCAACGGCGAGGGCAACATCCGCAAGCGGTCTGATGGACGCTGGGAGGGTCGCTACACCGCAGGCTATCATCCCGAGACCGGAAAGCGTATCATCAAAAACGTGCTGGGTAAGACGCAGGCGGAATGCAAGGCGAAGCTAAAGAAAGCCATTGAGGAAAGCCAGTCATTGGACGTCGGCCGCGCCGATGAATACACGGTTGCCGCTTGGCTGCGGACGTGGTTTGAATTGTATGCCAAACCGCACATTCGCCCATCCACCATGAACTACTACCACCGGAACATCGAACAGCATATCATCCCTGCTATCGGGGATATCCCGCTGAATAAGCTCACCACCCGTGACCTGCAAAAGCTCTACAACGATCTGCAAAGCAATGGGCGGCTGAGAAAAGTACAAAAAAAGGAAAAACCCGGACTGAGCAATTCCACTGTGCGCGGCATCCACATGATGCTGCACAATGCCCTTGACCGGGCGGTGAAAGAAAAACTCATTCTCACCAATCCTACGGAGAATTGCATCATCCCCAAAATTGAAAAACAAGAGATGAAAATCCTTCACCCAGACCACATCAGCGCGTATCTGAACGCCGCCGAGCGGCGTAATGCCCTGCCGATGTTCTATCTGGAACTGGTCAGCGGACTGAGAAAGGGCGAGCTGGTCGCGCTTCAATGGGGCGACCTCGACGAAGCCAACTGCACCATCTCCGTCAGTAAGCAGGCCAGCTGGGACACAGAGCACCAGCTCATTCTAAGCCGCCCCAAAACCGGCAACTCTATCCGCGAGGTGTCCATCCCGCAGGATGCCGTGGAGCTGCTGAAGCAGGAATACGCCAAACACCCCGACAATCCGTGGATGTTCCCATCCGGCAGGACCGGTGAAATGTATCACCCCGACTCGGTCGTAACACTCCACAAGCGGATCCTCAAGGATGCGGGCTGGAGCATATCAGGTTCCACGACCTGAGACATACGTTCGCGACCTTGGCACTCCAAAACGGCGTGGATGTCAAAACAGTATCCTCGATGCTAGGTCACTACGACGCGGGCTTCACCCTCCGCACCTACACCCACGCTACGAGGCAGAAGCAGGACGAAGCCGCACAAACGATGGGCAGCTTCATGGCGCAAGTGATGTAAGCAGAAAAAGGATGCGAAATACCGGAGAGAAGGCAAAAGCTTCCTCTCCGGTACTCTTTGGATCTATCGGGATAATTCCGCGTGTGGGTCACGGTGTGGGTCAGGCAGTTGACCCACATTTTGACCCACACCTTTTTCAGCGTTTTTGCAACAAAAAGCATCGAAAACCGAAGTTTTCGATGCTTTTTGGAGCTGGTGGTGTGACTCGAACACATGACCTGCTGATCACGAAGTGTATCGGGGTGCTCCGTCTGACGGTTTTCAGGGATTTTGGAGCCTTTCCGCTCGGTATATTGCGGGAGGTACGTCCTATCCTCTCCATTGTTTTTGTCCGCTCGTTTCCCCGTGTGGGTCTCGGTGTGGGTCAAACAGACACCTCTGCGTCAAAGAAACCACGGATGGGCTTCGCCGTCATATTCCGTTTGGCCGTTTCTCTCTCATAATTGATTCGGGTGATTTCCTCAATGAAAGCCTTCTGCTTCTCGCTGGCTTTCGACCACGACACGCCGAATTTCCGGCACATCGCAAAAAAGATACGATAAACAAACGGTCGAAACTGCACCGCCCTCACCTCTTAAGTAGCATACCACAGTCTCTGCAAAAAATAAAGTGGCAAATTGAAGCTGCCGCAGTCACGCTTTTTGTTCTAAAAACGCACCGCTGTAATCAAAAAGCTGCCGCAGCCTTTCTTCTGCATTTTCAATCGTCTTTAGCTGTTTTTCTCGATTTTAATTCATTCTCTAACATCTTGAGACTTGAGTTTCCCATGTGTTCTACACATGCCTGTGGCATTTTATGTGGTCAAAGGCAAAGCCTCGCCAGAGTTGCTTCGGTGAGGGCTTTGTAGTGTCCTTGATGCCCAAATCCTTCGCCCGATGAAATAACAGAAAACCCACGCCGGGGTCGCCCCGCGACGCGGGATGCTATCATCAAAGTGGAAGGCCGCCACTGCCGACCTGCGAAATCGCATTTTGCAAGACAGAATCATACTGCTGTTGTGACAACTAAGACCGTGTATTATTATTCTTGCTTTTTCCGGCGGTATCCTGTAAAATGACATCATCAAGGGAGAGGAGAGCAGACATTTTTGAAAGAGCGCTTCCATTGATCAAATTGGAACGCCGTTTGCTCGAAAAACCCTGTAGACCAACTATAAAAAGGAGGGTATTTCAGTATGTACAAGGTAGATCTCAACAGCGACCTCGGCGAGAGCTTCGGCGCGTATACCATCGGGCTCGACAACGAGGTCATCGCGCATGTTTCCTCTGTCAATGTTGCCTGTGGCTATCACGCAGGAGATCCGTTGGTGATGGAAAAGACCGTTGCCGCAGCCAAGGCGGCAGGCGTCGCCGTCGGCGCACACCCGGGCTTCCCCGATCTGATGGGCTTTGGCCGCAGGAACATGGTCGTCTCGCCCAAGGAGGTCAAGGCGTATGTCAAGTATCAGCTCGGCGCGCTGATGGCCTTCGCTGCGGCAGAGGGTATCAGGCTCCAGCACTGCAAGCCCCACGGCGCTCTCTACAACATGGCTGGTAAAGACATGGATCTGGCGCTTGCCATCGCCGAGGCGATTGCCGAGGTAGACAAAAACATTATCCTGCTTGGCCTTGCCAACAGCAAGATGATTGATGCAGGCAAGCAGCTGGGCTTGCGCGTCGCAAACGAGGTCTTTGCCGACCGCGCCTATCAGGCCGACGGCTCGCTTGTGCCGCGCAAGCTGCCCGGCGCCGTCATCCATGATAAGGACGAGGCCATCGCGCGCACCGTCCGCATGGTCACCGAGGGCAAGGTCACGGCCATCACCGGCGAGGAGGTCGAAATCGCGGCTCACTCCATCTGTGTCCACGGTGACAACCCTTCGGCCGTCGAATTCGTCAAAAATATCCGCACGCAGCTCACCGCCCGTGGCGTGGAGATTACCCCCATCCGCGAGATCGTATAAAAAGAGCCTCGTTTCCAGCTGTTCCGTTCCGCAAAGACCAACACCCCAAATCTGCCGCACTGCGGCAATATTTCAGGAGGATGATCATGAGTAACGAAACCACCCAGAAGCGCTCACTGTCCGTCAGCCTTGGCGCGGCCTTTCTGATGGCGACATCCGCCATCGGCCCCGGCTTTCTGACCCAGACCTCGCAATTCACCGCAAAGTATCTCTCTTCTTTCGCTTTCGTCATCGTCTGCGTCATCATCATGGATATGATCGCGCAGACCAATGTATGGTCCATCGTCGGCGTTTCCGGCCTGCGCGGTCAGGAGATTACCAATAAGGTCCTTCCCGGTCTCGGGTATCTTCTTGTCGTGCTTGTTGTGCTTGGCGGTCTTGCGTTCAATATCGGCAATGTCGGTGGCGTGTCACTCGGCTTCAATGCCATGATCGGCATTCCCGAAAAGGCCGGCGTCATCATCGGCGGCGTGCTTGCCATCTGCATTTTCCTTTCCAAGAAGGCAAACGACATCGTCGGCAAGGTCGCCCAGATCCTCGGCGGCATCATTATCGTCGTCATGCTGGTCGTGGCTTTTATGGCCAAGCCCCCCGTCGGCGATGCGGTCGTCCATATCTTTACCCCTGAGAATCCCAAGGAACTCATTCCCGTCATGGTCACGCTGCTCGGCGGCTCCTGCGGCGGGTACATTACCTTTTCGGGCGCACACAAGCTGCTTGACGCGGGTTGGGGCGGCAAGCCGGAAGAAGTCAAGCACTTCCGCAAGTCCGTCCTGACCGGCATCTGTGTCTCGAGCAGCGTTCGTATCCTGCTGTTCCTGTGCGTGCTCGGTGTCTGCACGGCCGGTACGGTCGTTGTGGCTGAAAATGTCGCGGCTGTCACTGGCGCTGCCAACCCCGCAGCCGAGGCTTTCCGCCTTGCTGCCGGCGACATCGGCTACCGTCTCTTCGGTCTCGCGCTGTTCTCCGCCGGTATCACCTCCGTCATCGGCGCGGCCTACACCTCCGTCTCCTTCCTCAAGACCGTTCACCCCTTCATCGCCAAGAACGACAAGTGGTTCATCGTCGGTTTCATCGCTTTCTCCACGCTTGTTATGGCGATCCTCGGCGGCGCGAAGCGCATGGTCATCCTGGCCGGTGCTCTCAACGGTCTGATCCTGCCGATCTCCCTGTGCTGTATGCTGCTCGGCTGCCACAAGAAGTCCATTGTCGGCGAGTACAAGCACCCCGTGTGGCTGCAGATCCTTGGCTGGTGCGTGGTCGGTGTCGCAGGCTACCTTGCCGTCACGGCGCTGCCCAACCTTGCCAAGCTCTTCGCGTAACGAACCTGCACCATTCCGCGGAGCCGGTCTGTCCCACAGGCCGGCTCCGCCTGAAAGGAGAACGATATGTCCGACATCAGATTCCTGCTCAGCGGTGACTCAGCCGTAACCGTGGAATTCGGCAACGAGATCAGTGAGCACATCAACGCGCAGATTCGTGCGTTTAGCATCGCGCTCACCGAGAGCAAACTCCCCGGGATCGTGGAGCTCGTGCCGACCTACCGCTCGCTGATGGTTCACTACGACCCTGAGGTCATCCCCTACGGTGTGCTTGTCAAAAAACTCAAGGGCCTGCTCAATCAGCTTGACCACATCCGGATTCCGCCAAGCGATGTGTTGGAAATCCCCGTGCTCTACGGCGGGGAGGAAATGGGCCCCGACCTTGGCTTTGTCGCCGAGCACAATCACAAAACGCCTGACGAGGTCATCCGGATTCACACCTCCACGGAATATCTCATCTATATGCTGGGCTTTACCCCCGGTTTCACCTATCTTGGCGGTATGAGCGAGGAAATTGCCGCGCCGCGCCTTGCCCAACCTCGTGTCAGGATTCCCGCCGGCAGCGTCGGCATCGCCGGCAGCCAGACGGGCGTATATCCCATCGACTCCCCGGGCGGCTGGCAGCTTATCGGCCGCACGCCCGTGCGCATGTACGACCCTGACCGCGCCGTTCCCATCCTGCCCAAGGCAGGCCAGTACATCAAGTTCTACGCCATCGATCAGGCGGAATTTGACCGTATCGCCGCGCTGGAGGCCTCCAGCGGCTATACGGTTCACACCTACCCGAGAAAGGAGGCGGAGCAGGCATGAGCATCACCATTCTCAACCCTGGCATGCTCACCAGCGTACAGGATCTCGGCCGCATCGGCTACCAGCAGTACGGCGTGTCCGTCTCCGGCGTGATGGATCCGCGCAGCGCGTCCATCGCCAACATTCTCGTCGGCAACGACGAGGGCGAGGCCGTACTCGAATGTACCATGATGGGTCCCCATATCCGCTTTGATGCGCCCAACATCATCGCAATCACCGGCGGCGACCTTGGCGCGACGCTTGACGGTCAGCGTATCGATACCTACCGCGCCATTCCCGTCAATGCGGGCCAGACGCTGCGCTTCACCATGCTGCGCACCGGCTGCCGCGCGTTTGTAGCCTTTGCGGGCGGACTCGATATTCCCGTAGTTATGGGCAGCCGCTCAACGAATATGAAAGCAAAGATCGGCGGCTATCAGGGCCGCAAGCTGCAAAAGGATGACGTCATCGGCTTCCGCGCGCCCAAGACCGACCTCAAGAACCTCGGCTTGCGCCACACCTCGCCCGAGTTCATGCCGCGCGCAGAATATAAGCTGCGCATCGTACTCGGCCCGCAGGACGATGCGTTCACCGAACGTGGCATCACGACCTTTCTCAGCAGCGTTTACACTCTCACGCCGGAGTTTGACCGCATGGGCTGCCGTCTTGATGGCGAGTTGATCGAACACGTTAAAAGCGGCGACATCATCTCCGACGGCATCGCCTTTGGCGCCGTCCAGGTGCCATCGGCGGGTAAGCCGATCATCATGCTGGCCGACCGCCAGACCACCGGCGGATATGCAAAAATCGCCAACGTCATCTCCGCAGACTTTCGCATTCTCGCCCAGCTCAAGGCAGGCGACAAAGTGCGCTTCGAAAAGGTCTCCATCGCCGCTGCACAGGAGGCTCTGCTTGCGCAGCGCGCTACGCTGAACTGCCTGCGCAGCGCCATGAATCGTTGACGCAGCCCTAAAACGCAAAAAATAATAGTAATAGGAGGAACGACACATGGCCTTTGATATTACACCTTATATCGATAAGAAGCCGAGCGAGGTGCGCAAGCTCATCCGCGAGGGCGTCATCGACTTCCCCACCGCCGGTATGTGCCGCGGCTACGCGCAGGCCAACCTCATCATCCTGCCGCCGGAATATGCGGGAGATTTTGAGGAATTTGCCCGGCGCAACCCCTTCCCCTGCCCCATTCTCGAGATCGTCCGTGGTACGCCCGAAACCCACGACATGGGCGAGGGCGGCAACATTTGCACCGACATTCCCAAATACCGCATCTACCGCGACGGTAAGTGGGACGGCAAGGAGCTGACCGACGTAAGCGGCTACTGGAAGGAGGGCTATGTCGGCTTCCTGATTGGCTGCTCGTTCTCGTTTGAGGAAGCGCTCATGCGCGAGGGCATCGAGGTCAGGCACATCGCGCAGGGACGCAATGTGCCGATGTTCAAGACCAATATCATGACCGAGCCGGCCGGCCCGTTCTGCGGTCCTATGGTCTGCTCCATGCGCCCCATGACGCCGGAAAACGCCAAAAAGGCGTATGACATCACCGTCAAAATGCCGAATGTCCACGGCGCGCCCGTCCACATGGGCGATGCCGCCGAGGTCGGCGTTGCCGATGTGATGAAGCCTGACTACGGCGAGGCGGTTGATTTCTACGAGGGTGAGATTCCCGTGTTCTGGCCCTGCGGCGTGACGCCGCAGGCGGCGGTCGAAAATGCGAAACCGCCCATTGCTATCACCCATGCCCCGGGCCACATGTTCATCACGGATATCATCAATTCCGAACTGAACGACTTTCTGGAAGCTAAAAAGAATCGCTGAATTCTCTCTTTTCCGATCAACGCATAAAAAACAAAAAGGAGGACGGAGCTATGAGTTCAATGATCATCAAATCCAGAGAAGCAAACGACTTGAAGCTGACCGCATACCACGGGCATTTTGCGACCCGCCACTCTCACAACAGCCATTATCTCGACATCACCCGCATGAAGCATGAATGTGCAATGGCCAATATCGCTGCCGCCTCTCTTGCCAATCACTATGTCTATGAAAAGGAGATCGATACGGTCGTCTGCCTGGACGGCAGCGAGGTCATCGGTACGTTTCTCGCCCGCCAGCTCTCTCAGAAGAATCTCTTTTCCCTGAGCAGCGAAAAAAATATCTGCGTCGTCGCACCGGAGCACGATTCCAACGGACTTCTGATCTTCCGGGATAATCTTCGCCCCATGGTGTCCGAAAAGAATGTCCTGCTGCTGATCTCCACGGTGAATTCGGGAAAGACCGCGGCTCGCGCACTCGAGTGCATAGAGTATTACGGTGGCACCACGCAGGGGGTCGCAGCTGTCTTCAGCGCCTTGAAGCAGGTGGGCGACATTCCCGTGATCAGCCTGTTTTCACCGGAGGATATCCCCGGATATGTGACCAGCCTTGTCAAGGATTGTCCCATGTGCAAGGCAGGGCAGAAAATTGACGCGCTGTCCAACAGCTACGGTTTTTCTCCCCTGACCTGATGCCTGCGGCAGCAGCTTGCTTCTTCCTGCCGCAAGAATCATAACCATCAGTATCAAAATCGTTCGGCAACAAAAATATAACATTTTCGATCCTTGTTTTTGCAGCGCCTTTGTCCAAAAAAGATCTCGCTCCATTCATCAAATAGAGCGAGATCTTTTTGCTTCGTAACTTATCCCAATTCTTGCTGCTTGACAATTGCTTTTCAGGGATCCCCTATGTCATCAGTCATTTCCAACCTATAAAAAAGGATAATTGCTAAGACTTCATCAATTAAATACAAAGAACAAAGCAACATGATGGGGGAACCATACCTGAACGATGTACCACCTCTAAAGAAAATACCCAAAGCCGAAGGAAGAATCGCAATAACAAATGCCGCCGTTCGAAAGATGTTCCTGAACTTAACAAAATGGGGACTCTTCTTTTCTTCTATCGCTGCCAAAGTCCTGCGCCGCTTGACAGGCGTGGTACAACACAAATGAGCTTTTTCCGTTTCTTTACCAAACGGAGAAGGCTCATTTTTTGTCTGGAGGATCAAAAATGAAGAGAACATTCAGCACGGAGCTGCCTATGTATTCGGCATCGTATTTGTCGCGTGGGGCGTTGTCCTGATGGAAAAGGCTGACTTCGGCGTTTCCATGGTGGTCGCGCCTGCATACCTTCTTTACCGTTGGCTGTCTCCCGTGTGGAGCTTCGTCACCTTCGGCATGGCGGAATACTGCTTGCAGGCTGTGCTGCTGCTCGCCATGTGCCTGCTGCTGCGCTTCCGCGTGTCATATCTCTTCTCCTTTGTCACGGCGGTCGTCTACGGCTTTGTGCTGGACGCTTTCATGCTGCTTGGCGCCGCGCTTCCGGCGGGCAGCGTCTGGCTGCGCGTGATCTACTATGCGCTGGGGATGCTTTTTTGCGCGGCCGGTGTTTCCGCCATGTTCCACACCTACCCATTGCCCTCCCAATATCCGTCCATACGCTTCTTTGCGCCCAGCAGCGCGGCGTAGGCTGCGCCGACCGAGGGCTTCTCTGTGATAATCGGCTTGTTCATATTCTTTCTCGTCATCTTGTGTGCAGACAGCAAAACGCAGCCCCGTGTCAAACGAGACTGCGTTTTGGTCTGTATTTGTTATTATATTTGTTTTCGTAAGTCGCGACGGCTGTAGACGATCCTGCGAACCTCCATCACATCGTCGATAACCACATAGAAGATGGTGTAGTTGCGGACCGAAATGCGGTAGTAGGGATACTGACGATCCTTGGCGGAGTGATACGGAAATCAAAGGACTCCGCGCAGGAAAGCCGATCCTGAATGGCTTTCTGCACATCATTCACAAGCGTCTCGGCTGCAATGGGATTTTTCAGCCGGAATGCAATGTAGCCCACGATGCCGTTCAGATCGTCCTCAAACAGCGGCAGGAACCGCAGCTTATAATGCTTTCCGTTCATGGATGCGATTCCTCACTCTGCTGAAAACCTCGTCCTCCGTATAGCGCACGCTGTCGGCGGCAGCGGCCTTATCCGCTTCGTCGAGCTTCATCTCGATCTCATCCGTCAGCGCGGCGTATTGCTCCAGACTCAGAACCACCATGGAGCCATAGCCGTTTTTCGTCAGGTAGACAGGCTCGCCCTTCTTGACGCTTTCCTCGATCTCCGTGAACTTGTTCCGCAAATCCGAAACCGGTCGAATGGTAATCATGTGCAAAACCTCCTCCCAGATTGCCATGCTTGAATATGGCTATATTTTATCATAATTATGCCACATCGTCAACAGCTTATGCGCCGAAAGAAAAAGTTTGCAATCTGTCCTGATTAATCGCCCACGGAATCGGAGGGAGCGCCGCTTTCATCCTCCTCGGTTTCGTACTCGGTATCATCGTCCGCTTCTCCGAAATCATAGTTGTCCAGATCAGCCGGCCCCTTGGTGTCCGCTTTCGGCTTGCGGAGCTTGAATCAATACAGCGCGCCGCCGCCAGCCAGCGCCAGCAGCAGGACGATGACAACCAGCCCGCTGCCGCTCTTTTTTGCAGGCTCCGGTTCGGGTCCCGGGTCAACGGTGGGTTCCGGCTCTGGCTGAACTGCCTCCTTGCCCATGCACTCCGTCATGTTGTTTTTGCAGACCTCGCAGGAGGTATTGACGGCACCGGCCTCGCACTTGTCCTT
>OIWV01002936.1_pt1 | contig 11723 bp, 8 predicted proteins | sample 1587751 | NCBI WGS metagenome assembly OIWV01 (sample SAMEA3888913, study PRJEB22519) | human gut metagenome | biome: human gut; feature: human-associated habitat; material: faeces | place: Denmark | collected 2010
TGGATACGGAATCCTCTGTTTACCTGAACTTTACCGTTGTCATCAACCCAAGGCACACGGAAGATGATCTGTCTCTCAGGCTCTACAATACGCTCGAAAACGCCTGCCTCAACGAGATCCGGTCTTTTCTCAACAACAGGATCCAGAGACATAAATACCTCTGTAACTGCCTGGATGAATTCAGGCTCTCCTGCATTTCTCTTCTTAACTGTTTCAAGTAAGTCGATCAGATACTGATTTTTTAACGCCATTGCTAAAAAACCTCCTTTTCTTTATTTTTGATTGTGTATGTTGTGTGTGATTAACGCAACACGTTAAAATAAGTATCGCATAAAATTAGTGAGATTTCAACAATTTTTTCTAAAAAAACCTTATTTTTTTTCGATTAAAGTTGTGAAAATAGACAAAAATATACTTGTATACAAAATGCGTGTATACAAGTATGGAAAATAAAACAAAAATATGAATAAAATGTTCACAATATAAACATAATTTAGACACAAACAATCCGTATAATATGTCACAGAAAGTGAAAACTTTCTACTCCCACCCTATTATACGCTGGATGACGAGAGTTATCCACAAAAGAGCCCTTCGGGGCTCTTTTTGATTTACAGGGATAAATGATTCTATTATTTATTAAGGGATTCTATTATTAAGGAAGATAATCAGATAAATCGGGTTCTGGTGCTTGCGGACAAGGACAAAATATTCTATATTATATGGTAATGGAATGTATTGTCAAAGGAGTGGCACACAGGGATATTGTGTGAGAAAGAGGAAGTATGAGCTGGAAATATCTATTATTTGATCTGGATGGTACATTAACGGATTCCAGTGAAGGAATATTAAATTGCGTGATTTATGCATTAGAGGCTGCCGGTATAGAAGTCCCGGACAGGGAAAAATTATTGCAGTTTGTGGGCCCGCCACTGATTGAGGGGTTTCAGGACATTATCGGGATGGATCATGCCGCAGCGGTTCAGGCTACTGTGAAATACCGGGAAAGATATGGTGTCATTGGCTTATTTGAAAATAAACCATATGATGGAATTGCTTTGGCGTTATCGCGTTTGAAAAGTCAGGGAAAGGTAATCGCACTGGCAACCTCAAAGCCGGAGTCGTATGCTGTGCGGATCCTGCAGCATTTTAATCTGATGAAATATTTTGATGTGGCTGTGGGAGCCAGTATGGATGAATCCAGAAATAATAAAACGGCAGTAATAAAAGAAGCGTTACGTCGCCTGGGGATATCAGAGGATGACAAAGAACAGGTTCTTATGATCGGCGACCGTCGTCATGATATCCGGGGGGCAAAGGACTGTGGCATTGCGTCACTGGGTGTTTATTATGGGTTTGCAGAGATTGGAGAGCTGGAAAAGGCAGGGGCAGATTATATTGCCTGGAGCGTCGATGACATGGTGACGATTGCCGGAGCGGCAGAGAGTCAGGCAGAATCTAAGGATTCCGACGGGGAATCTCTTTCAGAAATGAAATATCAGCGGGTAGACCTGGAACAGGCGGTGGAACATCTGAAAAAGCTGATACGGCAGCAGGAGCAGGCGCAGAGCGGGGCAGAGCAGCTAAAGATCCATCAGGAGTATTACCGGCTGAGTGATCTGGTATCAACGATGTATGCACTGGCAATGTTCCGTCATTCTATTGATACTACGGATCAGTATTATGATCAGGAAATATCCTATTATGATGAGCAGCTTCCTGATTTTGAATTATGGGATATGAAATATCACGAGGCTCTATATCATTCGCCATATCGTGGAGAACTGGAAAAGGTGATCGGAAAGGTTGCATTCAAAAATATAGAGCTTCAAATGAAATCGACATCATCGGAGCTGGTGGAATTGCAGCAGGAAGAAAACAAGCTGGTGAATGAGTATGAGAAACTTCTGGCATCAGCGGAGTTTCTCTGGAATGGCGATACGATCAGTATGGCAGAACTCGGAAAATATCAGACGGATCCGGATCAGGCGATCCGACAAAAGGCATGGACTTTGCTGCAGGATTTTCTCCAGACAAATGGGGAGACGTTAGACCGGATTTATGATGAGCTGGTTCACAACAGAACAGAGCAGGCGAGGAAGGCCGGATATGAAAATTTTGTGGAGCTGGGGTATTACCGGATGCAGAGAAATTGTTATGATCATTCTCAGATGGAACAGTTTCGTAAATGGATCAAGGAGTACTGGGTTCCGCTGGCATCAGAGGTGCAGGATCGGAGACGACGGAGGCTGGGGCTGGAAACGCTTCATATATATGATAACGGTCTGTATTATAAGGAAGGAAATCCGGCACCGGAGGGAACTCCACAGCAGATTTTACAAAACGGCCTGAAAATGTACCGGGAGCTTTCTGCAGAAACAGCAGAATTTATGGAGCAGATGGTTCGCAGGGAGATGTTTGATGTGCTGAGTCATCCCGGAAAGAAACAGGGCGGTTATATGGAGTTTCTTCCATTACCGAGAATGCCACTGATCTTTGCTAATTTTAACGGGACAAGCGGTGATGTGGATGTGATCACCCATGAATGCGGCCACGCTTTTCAGGGATATCTGGCAGGAAAGGATGATATCCGGGAGCATTGGGATATTACGATGGAGACGGCAGAGACACATTCCATGTCTATGGAGTTTTTCACAAATCCATGGATGGAACTGTTTTTTGGAGAGGCCGCTCCGGAGTTTCGTCAGATGCAGCTGGAGGATGCCATCTGTTTTATTCCTTATGGCTGTATGGTGGATGAATTTCAGCAGATTATTTATGAATATCCGGAGCTGACACCGGATCAGCGCCATGAGGTATGGCGCCGACTCGAAAAGCAGTATCGGCCACATCTGAACATGGAAGGAATGCCGTTTTTTGAAAAAGGCGGTTTCTGGCAGAGACAGCACCATATATATTCTACGCCGTTTTATTATATTGATTACTGTCTGGCTCAGATCTGTGCGTTGCAGTATAAGCTTATGATGGAGCAGGATTATGAGAGAGCCTGGAAAAGCTATCTTAAGCTTTGTCGGATGTCGGCAAGTGGATTTTTTACAGATATGATACGGGATGTGGGATTGTTGAATCCATTAGAGGAAGAATGTATTCAGCAACTGATACAGCAGTTGAGTGGAGAATAGATAAAAGGAAGGCAGAGGTATTATTACGATGAGTAAGAACAAGAAAAAAGCAAAACTCCAGAAAAAACAGAGCAGATTATCCAACAAGAAAATCGGAATCATGGTGGCTGTCGCAGCCGTTGTAGTGATTGCCGCAGGAGCAATGGTTTACTGGCAGAAGAATCGTGCCGTAGATGAAAAGCTGGATTATGATCCGGCAAAATATGTTAAGATCGGAGAGTATAAGGGAGTACAGGTATCGCTGGAGGTGACGGATGAGGATATTCAGGATGAGGTCGACAATGTCCGGGAGGATAACGCATCTTACGAGCAGTTGACAGGGACCACACAAACCGGTCAGACCATCCGGGCATCTTTTGAGGGGTATGTGGATGGTAAGAAAATGGATGATACATGTGGAGAGGATTATGTAGAGCTTGGTTCCGGAGACTGGCTGGATGGCTTTGAGGAGAATCTCACAGGAGTCAATACGGGGGATTCCGTAGTCTTTACCGTACCGGTACCGGAGGGCACTTATGGTGATCCGGCACTGGATGGAAAGAACGTAGAGTTCCATGCAACGGTTTTGTATATCTGTGGAGAAGAGATTCTTCCGGAGTATTCGGATGATTTCGTAAAAAAGGTGTCCAAAAATAAATACAAAACAACGGCAGAGTATAATGAATATCTAAAGAAAAAGCTGCACAAGGAAAATGAAGACCAGAAGGCGGAATATGCATGGTCAGATGTATTGGAAACCTGTGAAGCGGATCAATATCCGAAATCTCTGCTGGAGGATTGCAAGCAGGAGGTACTTCAGGGATATTATGATATGGCAGCAGTCTATAATTGCAGCAAAGAAGAAATCTTCCCGGCATTTGGCTATGACAGCGAGGAGACTTTTGTAAATTCGGATCTGGAGCCGCTGGCAGAGGATACGGCAAAGGAGTATCTTGCGGCTCAGGCAATTGCCCAAAAGGAAAACATAAGCTATACCAGGGAAGAATTGCAGGAATATATCAAAGAGCAATATGAGGATATGACGGATGAGTATGATTCGCCGGAGGCATTTGAGAAAGACAGAAAGGGATATCTGGAGCGACAGATGCTTCTGGAACAGGTGAAAAACTGGATTGCAGATCATGCGAAATATTCCAGCTGATCGTCGCAGAATAGATGGAAAGGAAGGCTGTGGAATGGAGCGGTTAAAAATTCTGGTAGTGGATGATGAACAGAGAATGAGAAAGCTTGTGAGAGACTTTCTGGTAAAGAAAAATTTTGATGTGATGGAAGCGGGAGACGGAGAGGAAGCCGTAGATATCTTTTATGAAAATAAAGATATTGCGTTGATCATTTTGGATGTGATGATGCCTAAAATGGACGGATGGCAGGTTTGCCGTGAGATCAGAAAATATTCTCAGGTACCGATTATTATGCTGACAGCTAAAAGTGATGAGAAGGATGAGCTACAGGGCTTCGAGCTTGGGGTGGATGAGTACATTTCAAAACCGTTTAGTCCCAAGATACTGGTAGCCCGTGTGGAGGCAATTTTACGGAGAACCAACGCATTAGAAGAAGGTGTGAAGGAGGTCGGAGGAATTTCCCTGAATCAGGCAGCACATGAAGTAAAAATAGACGGTAAAAATATCGAACTGAGTTACAAGGAGTTTGAGCTTTTGACATACTTTATAAACAATCAGGGCGTGGCATTATCCAGGGAACGTATTTTAAATAATGTCTGGAATTATGATTATTTTGGAGATGCAAGAACCATTGATACCCATGTCAAAAAGCTGAGAAGCAAGCTTGGGGACAAAGGAGAATATATTAAAACGATCTGGGGTATGGGTTACAAATTTGAGGTGTAAAAGATCATGAACAAGAAAAAGGCATCTTTTCTGAAAATGCAGTCAATTAAAACAAAATTAATTGTGGTATTATGCAGTATACTGGCGTTGACAATTCTGGGATGCTGGCTGGCCAATCAGCTATTTTTACCAATGTACTATCAGCATAGTAAAATAAGCACATTGTCGGATTCATTTCGAAAGATTGATAATATTGTAAAAAATGACAATGCTTTTCAGAAGGGAGCAGGGCAAAACGGTCTTTCTGAGAAGAGCATTAATACACTGGATTCCCTGACAGAAAACGGTTCTATGAACACATATCTGTTTCGGATCAGTGATTATTTTGGGATTTTACAGTACACGTTTTGCTATCCATCGGCAGACAGTCTCAGCAATATCCAAAAGGAAAATGTACGTGATAAGACAATGGATTATGTGGTGGGGCTGGTAAATGGTTATGTGGAGAGAGACGGAAGAGAGCTTATCAAGGGAAACACAAGTTATCAGGTATTTAAATCATATGACGAGAGGATCGGATCATATTATCTGGAGTTGTTTGGCCGTATTGATTCCGGTGATTTTGTTTATATGAGCACGAACTATCAGAGCATGAAAGAAAGCGTGGCAGTTTCTAACCGTTTTCTGGCATATATCGGTGTGATCGCGGTGCTGATCTCAGGGATCCTGCTTTTTATGATCGGCAACAATTTTACAAAGCCGATCGTATACCTCACAGACATTGCAACGAGGATGTCCCAGCTTGATTTTGAGGCAAAATATCCGGTTAATACAGAGGACGAGATCGGAAAGCTGGGCAACAGTATCAATCTTCTTTCGGAACGGCTGGAGGAGACGATTTCCGAGCTGAAATCTGCCAATAATGAGCTGCAGAAGGATATTGAAAACAAAATACAGATTGATGAGATGCGAAAGGATTTTCTGTCGAATGTTTCTCATGAGCTCAAGACACCGATCGCCCTGATACAGGGATACGCAGAGGGACTTCATGATAATATTAATGATGACAGTGAGAGCAGGGAATTTTACTGTGATGTTATCATAGACGAAGCTAATAAAATGAATAAAATGGTGAAAAAGCTTCTCACCTTAAACCAGATCGAGTTCGGAAAGAATCAGATCACATTTGAACGGTTTGACATTGTACAGGTAGTACGGTCGGTTATCCAGTCTGCGACTCTTCTGGCAGAACAGAAGGGGGCTGAAATCTACATGGAAGAGACAGAGCCGGTCTATGTCTGGGCGGATGAGTATATGGTAGAAGAAATAGTAACCAACTATATCAGTAATGCAATCAATCATGTGGATGGGGAAAAAAGAATCCGTGTGACGCTGGAAATGAGAGAAAACGTAGTCCGCGTGAGAGTATTTAATACGGGAAATCAGATTCCGGAGGATGAGCTGGACAAAATATGGATCAAGTTTTATAAAGTGGACAAGGCAAGAACGAGAGCTTATGGCGGAAGTGGTATCGGTCTGTCTATTGTCAAGGCAATTGTAGATTCCATGAACCAGCAGTGCGGAGTCAGAAATTGTCAGAATGGTGTAGAATTCTGGTTTGATCTTGACCGGAAAAGTTAATGGTTCGTTCCTCTCACAACGATGGAAGTCATTGCGTAAAGTGGGAAAATATGATACCATATAATACAGTGACAGGTATTTTTTTGTGTGCCTGTGTATATGAAATGTAGTATTTTGAGAAAGGCATGATTATTGATATGAAAAAGAGATTGATCGTAACAGCAGCAGTGATGGCACTTGCGCTGACAGGCTGCGGTTCCGGACCGAATCTGGATGATGTCAGCCGGAGCATGGAAGCAGAGTATATGGCGGGTACATTGTTGAAGTACGATAAAAACAACGATGATATGCTGGATTATGACAGGAGTGTTTTAAGGGCAACGCCGACGCCGGAGCCCACAAGGACGCCGGTACCTTTCGGTTCGCCGGCAGCATCGGCAGCATCACAGAATTCATCGGATCCGGGAGCAGCTTCTGATACTCCGGCTGTCAATTATGTGGCGGCGGAGCAGGTTTATGCCATGAATCAGGTTGATATTAAGCAGATGTCCAATGAGATCAAGAGTACATATGGTTCGGCAGATGCAGCGATCAGTGCACATAAAGGAAAGGAGCTTTTGATTGTTCATTTCCGCATTAAAAATAAATCATCGGTCAGCCAAAAGGTCAATCTGATGAAGAAAGAGCTGCAGTATACGCTGACAGCAGATGGAGAGACGGTAGGCAGTCCATTGATGACGATCCTGAGAAATGATCTTCAGTATTTTAAAGAAAAAATGGCACCGGGCAGAAGCTCAGAGGCAGTGCTTGTTTTTGAAACAGACAAGAAACAAACGCTTCAAAATATGTCCATTCAGGTGACAAACGGAAAAATGACAGGTGAAATAGCGATACATTAAGAGAGTGGAAAGGCAGGGTGATACTATGGAGACAGGGATATTATTAGAGAGTGGAACAAATGAACTGGAGATTCTGGAGTTTCGGGTTGGCAGCAATTATTATGGAATCAATGTGGCAAAGATCCGGGAGATTCTGCCATATCAGGTGCCGACACCGATCCCAAATGCAGATGCAAGGATAGAGGGAATCTTTATGCCGAGAGATGAGATCATTTCTATTGTAGATTTATCGAGAGTAATGAATCTGCCGGCAGCACAGTCCACGGCGGGAGATATGTACATTGTAACCAATTTTAATAATCTCAATACAGCATTTCATGTACAGGGAGTAGAGGGAATCCACCGGGTATCCTGGGGAGACATTATCGAACCGGATTCTACGATCAATGCTTCCGGTATGGGAATGGCTACCGGAATTGTGCGGATCGAAGGTCGGCTGATCATTATTCTGGATTTTGAGAAAATTGTTGCAGAAATCAATCCGGAGACCGGACTGAAGATCTCTGATGTAGAGCATATGACAGGCAGATCAAGAGTGGATTCTCCGATTTTGATCGCAGAGGATTCTCCATTGCTGGGCAAGATGCTTTTAGATTGCTTAAAGAGAGCAGGTTTTGCTAATATTGACCTTACGAACAACGGGAAGGAATGCTGGGATAAGCTTTCAGCATATCAGGAGCAGGGCGTGCTGGATCAGAAGGTGGCCTGTGTGATCACAGATATTGAGATGCCACAGATGGACGGCCATCATCTGACAAAACTGATCAAAAGTGATGAGCAGATGATGCATATTCCGGTAATCATCTTCTCCTCTCTGATCAATGACGAAATGAGGAAAAAGGGAGAGAGCCTTGGAGCCGATATGCAGTTATCTAAGCCGGAGATTGGACAGTTAGTGGGAGCGATTGATCAGGTCCTGCAGATTGAAAATGCAGATGGAACATCTGTCTGACATCATAGAACAGATAGTTAAGGAGATAGAAGCTTGAGTGAAGAGGATTTAAAGGATGTGGCAGGGGATGCTGCAGAACAGGATATAAGTGAATATGAAAATCTGGAAAATTTCGTAGATCTGGAGGATCTTAGCAGTCTGATGGATGATGATGACTTTACTGATTTAGAAGATCTGGGAGACATTTCTGATCTTGATCTGGATGGGGATGGTATTTTGGAGGATGAAGCTGCACAAGCACAGGCTGAGGCATCTTTGACAGAGGATGATGCTTCGGATAGTGCGCAGGCTGTATCTCTGGATGAGCCGGAGCAGGAAATGGATTACTCGGATATGGCATCTTTGGATGATCTGCCGGATCCGAGTGAGATCGAGGATCTGGGATTGTTTTCTGATTCCGGGGAGCAGCCGGATATTCCAACGCCGGAAATACCTGAGGCTACTTCCGGGGGGCAGCCGGATATTCCAACGCCGGAAATACCTGTGGCTACTTCCGGAGAGGCATCGCTGGATGATATGGTTGGGGATTTTCTGGATGATCTGGATGCTTCAGGAGGAGCAGCCGGGCAGGAAGTACAGCCGGAGGAGACGGTGTTTGATTCTTTGGGTGCAGAAGAAAATGAATTACTAGATGTTACTGATACCTCAGATATACAAAAGGATTCTGAAACAGAAACGGACAGAGCTGTGGCACCGGCTGGAAAAGCAGAACCGGATGAAGTGCCGGAGCCTGTTTTGGAAGAAGAGCCGGAAGAGGAAGCCTTTGGACTTGATGACATTCTTGCATTGGAGCCGGAGGAGGAAAATGGTCATACGGATGATATGCAGGCATTACTGGAGGGGCTGTCTGAGGATGATATGCCGGAGCTTCCTCCGGAAGGCAGCCAGGAAGATATAGAGAAAAAGCCGGGATTACTGAAACGTCTTTTTGGAAATATCGTGACAGACGAGATTGCAGAGGCAGAGCTTGCCCAAAAGGAAAAGGATAAAGAGGACGAAGCGGCAAGGCAGGAGGCAGCGGAGGCTGCCAAAGAAGAGAAAAAGGCTGCCAAAGCAGCAAAGGCAGAAGAAAAGGCTGAAGCCAAAAAAGCAAAGGCAGAGGAAAAAGAACTCAAGAAGGCTGCCAAAGCCGAAGAAAAGGCACAGAAAAAGGCAGAAAAGGAAGCCAGAAAAGCAGAAGAAGCTGCTCAGGAGGAGCTGGAGGTAACAGGAAAGCTCAACAAGGTCGGAGTGTCCATTGTAGTGATTCTGGCGGCGATGTTTTTGGCAACAGAAATTTCCGGCACTGAAATATTTAGTTACAAATCCACGATGAAGCAGGCAGTCAGCTTCTTTGATGATGGCAGATATACTGACGCATACCGGGAGATTCTGGGAACTGATCTGAAAAAGAAGGATCAGGAGACATACGACAAGATCATTACGGTAATGAAGGTACAGCGATCCCTGAATTCCTATGAGAATTATGACAATATGAAGTATTATCCGGATGCGTTAAATGCTTTGCTGGTTGGTTTGAAGAAATATGATGAAAATATTGAAACGGCCAGAAATCTGGAGGTTGAAAAGGATGTTGACAGCTGTAAGGAAAAAATACTGACGCTTTTAGACGAGGAGTATGGTTTGTCGGAGGCACAGGCGAGAGAGCTTCTTTCTTTAAAAAAGGACGCTTATACAGACCAGGTTGTAAAGCTTGGAATACAAAAAAAGAATTCATAATAGAGCAGAAAATAACAGGGCATTGAGAAAAGAAAACGTCTCAATGCCCTGTATTATTTTCTGGTGTGGGAAGTTTGAGTACTGTAAATATATGGAAGTGACGGCATCTGCGGACTAATTATTTGCGGCACCTTCATAGACAGCTTCGTTGGTAAGCTCTATGCCAAGCTTTTTGAAGGTGTTAATATCAATCGCAGATAAAATTGCGGATACATGAAGCTGACAGCCGGATAATTTCGGAAGCTGTTCCAGAGCCAGCTTGGCGTTAGGATCGGATACGGCACACATGGAAAGTGCGATCAGTACCTCATCCGTGTGAAGCCGTGGATTTTTGCTTCCAAGATAACCGGTTTTTAAATGCTGGATCGGTTCGATAAAGGTACGGGAGATCAGATGTACCTTTTTATCAATATGCCCCAATACCTTGATGGCATTTAACAGAACAGCAGATGCCGGTCCCAGAAGGTCGGAGGTAGACCCGGTAACAATAGTTCCGTCAGGCAGCTCTAAGGCTGCTGCGGCAGAGCCGTTTTCAGCAGCCAGATCATTTGCAATGGAAACAACGCAGCGGTCATTTACAGTGATCTTTGCCTGTTTCATGATCAGCTCCTGCTTATAGATCTCGTCCCTGGAGGCTTCATCCTTAACAAAACGGTTCAGGGACTGGTAATATCTGCGGATGATTTCCTGACGGGAAGCTTCCTGACAGACTTCATCATCAATAATGCAGTTTCCGGCCATATTAACGCCCATATCGGTTGGTGATTTATACGGGCAGTGGCCATAAATCCCCTCGAACATTGCGGCAAGTACCGGGTAGATTTCGATGTCACGGTTATAATTGACGGTAGTTTCGCCGTAGGCCTCCAGATGGAAAGGATCGATCATATTCACATCATTCAGGTCTGCCGTGGCCGCCTCATATGCCAGATTCACCGGATGCTTCAGAGGAATATTCCAGATAGGAAAGGTTTCAAACTTGGCGTAACCGGCCTTGATGCCGTTTTTATTTTCATGGTAAAGCTGGGACAGACAGGTTGCCATTTTGCCGCTTCCCGGTCCCGGAGCTGTAACGATCACAAGGGGACGGCTGGTCTGGATATAATCATTTTTGCCATATCCCTCATCACTGACAATCTGCTCCACGTTGTTGGGATATCCTTCGATCGTATAATGATGATAGACGTGAATGCCGATATCCTCCAGCTTCTTCTGGAAGAGGTCTGCTGACGGCTGACCTGCGTAACGGGTGATCACGACGCTGCTGACATAAAGTCCCTTTTTCTGATAGACGTCGATCAGACGGATCACATCCTGATCATAGGTGATGCCCAGATCGTGACGGATTTTATTGCGTTCAATATCTGCAGCATTGATGGATATGATCATTTCTGCCTGATCGGCAAGCTGTAACAGCATCTGCAGCTTACTGTCCGGTGCAAAGCCGGGAAGAACACGGGAAGCATGATAATCATCAAAAAGCTTTCCGCCAAATTCCAGATAGAGTTTATCGCCAAACTGGGAAATACGTTCCCGGATATGTGCTGATTGCATAGACAGGTATTTATCGTTATCAAAGCCAATACGTTTCATGAAACTCTCCTTTGTAAATCAATCGAATATTGTCGAATATAATAATCTA
>OIWV01002950.1_pt1 | contig 11677 bp, 7 predicted proteins | sample 1587751 | NCBI WGS metagenome assembly OIWV01 (sample SAMEA3888913, study PRJEB22519) | human gut metagenome | biome: human gut; feature: human-associated habitat; material: faeces | place: Denmark | collected 2010
GTGGCGTGCCCCAGAAGATCGTGTGATTATTTGGTAATAATGATGAAATCTGTCCTAAAATGGATGGATTTCTTTATTTTTGTCGTTGTAAGGGTTTACAAAAATTGAATAAAGAGCTATAATAATATTGTTCAAAAGCTTGTGATTTTTTTAACAAGTGCTTAAAAGGAGTTTTATATGACTAAAGAAATTAAACAAACTAAAGATATTCAAACAGTAATTGATGAATTGGCAATAAAGGGGGTTGAAGCCCTCAATGAAATGGCTGACTTTACACAGGAGCAAGTGGATCACATTGTTCACCATGCAGCAATCGCAGCGCTTGATAAACACATGTATCTTGCAAAATTGGCTGTTGACGAAACAGGTCGTGGTATTTATGAAGACAAAGCTATAAAAAATATGTATGCTTCTGAATATATTTGGAATAGCATCAAAAATGACAAGACAGTCGGTGTTATTGCTGAAGATAAAGAGCAAGGTTTGGTCTCTATCGCTGAGCCGGTAGGTGTTATCTGTGGGGTAACTCCAACAACTAATCCAACATCTACTACTATTTTCAAAGCTTTGATTGCGTTGAAAACACGTAACTCAATTGTATTTGCCTTCCACCCATCAGCTCAAAAATCATCAGCAGAAGCTGCGCGCATTGTTCGTGATGCTGCTATTGAAGCTGGTGCACCTAAGAACTGTATTCAGTGGATTGAAGAGCCATCTATCGAAGCGACTGGTCTCTTGATGAACCATCCTAAGATTGCCACAGTACTTGCGACTGGTGGACCTGGTATGGTTAAAGCAGCTTACTCAACTGGTAAACCAGCACTTGGTGTAGGAGCTGGGAATGTACCTGCCTATATTGCGGCAGATGCTAAAGTTAAACGTGCTGTCAACGATATCATTCTTTCAAAGAGTTTTGACAATGGTATGATTTGTGCTTCTGAACAAGCAGCTATCGTTGATGCAGCTATTTATGACGAAGTTAAGGCTGAATTTGAAGCACATCAATGTGTCATCATTTCTAAAAAAGCCGACATTGCTAAATTGGAAAAAGTCGTTCTTAATGAAGCGCGTACAGCTGTAAATGGTGCCATTGTAGGTCACTCAGCTATTGAAATCGCTGAAAAAGCTGGCCTTAAAGTTCCTGCAGGTACAAAATTGCTTTTGGCAGAAATTCCAGATGCAACAATGGAACACCCACTTGCCTTGGAAAAATTGTCTCCAGTACTTGCCCTTATCAAATCTGATGGCGTTGAAGATGGATTCAAAAAAGCAGAAGGTATGCTCAATTTGGGTGGTCTCGGACACACAGCTGTTATCCACACTGAAAATGAAGAGCTCCAACTCCAATATGGTATTCGCATGAAAGCCTGCCGTGTCTTGGTAAATAGCCCATCAGCTGAAGGTGGTATCGGTAATATCTACAATAACATGATCCCATCATTGACTCTTGGTTGTGGCTCATACGGACACAACTCAATCTCTCACAATGTTAGTTCATTTGACCTTCTTAACGTAAAAACATTGTCAAAGCGTCGCAATAATATGCAATGGTTTCGCGTCCCACCAAAAATCTTCTTTGAAAAAGACTCAATAACATATCTGCGTCATATCAAAGCTAAGCGTGTAATGTTGGTCTGTGATCCAGGTATGGTTCAGTTTGGCTACGCTGCCTTGGTTAAACGCCAATTGGAACTCAACCGTCACGATCCAATGATTGAAGTTTTCTCAGATGTTGAGCCTAACCCATCTACGAATACGGTTTATAAAGGCTTGGAACGCTTTGTAGACTTCCAACCAGATGTCATTATTGCCCTTGGTGGTGGTTCTGCAATGGATGCGGCTAAGGCTATGTGGATGTTCTTTGAACACCCAGATGTAAGCTTTTTCGGTGCTAAACAAAAATTCTTAGATATTCGTAAACGTACCTATAAGATTCCATATGCTGAAAAGACCACATTTATCTGTATCCCTACAACTTCAGGTACGGGTTCAGAAGTAACGTCATTTGCGGTTATCACTGATAGTGAAACTCATATCAAGTATCCATTGGCAGATTACGCTTTGACTCCGGATATTGCTATCGTCGACCCTGCTTTGGTTATGAGTGTACCTGCCAGCGTTACGGCAGATACAGGTATGGACGTTTTGACTCACGCTATTGAATCTTATGTATCAGTCATGGCTAGCGACTATACACGCGGACTTTCACTTCAAGCGATTAAACTTGTTTTTGAAAATCTTGAACATTCTTACCGTTTTGGTGATGAAGAATCACGTGAAAAAATGCATAATGCGTCAACAATGGCTGGTATGGCCTTTGCCAATGCCTTCCTTGGTATTAGTCACTCATTAGCACATAAGATTGGTCCAATGTACAATATTCCACACGGACGTACCAATGCAATTCTTCTACCTCACGTTATCCGCTACAATGGTCGTGATCCTCAAAAACACGCCATGTTCCCTAAATATGACTACTTCCGTGCAGACAAGGATTATGCTGATATTGCTCGTTTCATGGGATGGGGTACTGACAAACAATCAGATGCTGAATTGGTTGAACTTTTGGCACAAAAAGTATACGAATTAGGTATTGCCGTTGGTATTGACATGAACTGGAAGGGACAAGGTGTCACTAAGAAACTTCTTCAAGACACTGCCTATACTTTGGCCGAACATGCTTATGAAGACCAATGTACAACAGCTAATCCGAAAGAACCGCTTATTTCAGAATTGAAAGAAATTATCGAAATTGCCTTTGATTATAAAGGGTAAGTGATAGACTAAAGTAGCTCTATAAGGGCTACTTTTTTTGCCAGGAATCTTCTATATTAGAGTGTTTATCCAAATTAAAAATAAAGGACTTTCTTGAATAAGATAGAAAAACGCTTTAAGAATTGTTATAATAACCTTACAGCAAGATAAGGAGATTCCTATGACAAAAGAAGAAGGGCTTAGCTTGGGTGAAACAGCACACCCTCTTAAGCCTCATAAAATGGGACCATCGGGGGCTCTCATGGAAGGGAATAGAGCGACTAATAAGTTTAAAGAGTTTAATGCTGATAGGATGGTGAGTGTTCAATTCAATCCTAGTCAACAAGTAAAAGAATCAAAGGAGCCAGTAACCTCAAAGAATATTGTGGGGATGGTATCAGGTGTGATTGCAGCGATACTAACCATACTTTTGATCGTTTGTCTCGTGATGGGATACCGTTATCGAGCCGCAAGCATTGAGGGCGATTGGACAAGCCCAACCTTTAGTGAGAAAATGTTAGCCACTCTGAAAGATACTGCTAATACTAAGAATAAAGTTAGTAATGCTTTACCACAAGGTCAAAATCTTATCACCGATATCAATACAGCAATGAGTATTACTGACAATAAGGCTCACTTAAAAGTGAGCTTTGTTTACAATCGTAAAGGTCTTTATCAGGCTTACCAGAGTAGAGTTACTGAATTGAAAGGTCAGTACGGTGAGGAGTTCTCGGAGGTTTTTGATAGTTATTCATTGTCAGAAAAAGACTACTATAAACAGTTTGATGAGACAGTGAAGAAAGAACTTCCAAAGAGCTATACCTACGATGCCAAAACCGGTCGTGTCACAACAACTGCTTTTACGGGAGATATTAACCGTTGGGAGCAAACAATCACTGTGGATAAGGCTGGAGATTCAGATGCTTTTAAAAAAGGTGATGTCTTAGATTATACGCCTAACAATGAAGGCTTTACTATCAAGGCACACAGTGAATTCGGTGACATTAGTTTTACAAAAAATAAATAAAAAAGGAAATTAAAGGGGAATATAAATGACAAGAGCAGAATGGTTGGACTATTTTGAGACGGTAAACGGACGTAAGCCGAGTGTTCAGGAAATGGCGGATGCTTTGAAAGCTGGAGAGTTTGTTAATGAAGCACCAGCTAAAGCTGAAGATACAGCTACTACTGAACCTATTAAGGTTGAGGCAGAAATCGTCGAGACAAGCACTAGTCCTCTACCAACTGAAACGGCACCAGCGGTAACAGCACCTTCTACGGTTGCTTTTCCAGAAGGACAAGCAGCTATGGCAAATTTGGCTCCTAAAAAACCAATGGATCCCAAAAAGAAAAAACGTATCCTAGTCTCAGTTTTGTCAGCGGTAGTCCTTGTCTTCTTATGTATCGGTGGCTTTATGACTTACCGTTATGTGACAGGTAATATTGATGGCAAATGGTACAGTAGTTCTCTAGGTAGAGAGTATAGTTCAAGCATGTCTGAAAGTTTGACAGACTTGGATAGTAAGGAGCTTGAAAAGTACTTTACAGATACTGCTGTAACCATGAAGGTAAAAGGTAGCAATGCGAAGGTGACTGCTGGCTATACTTTTGACAAGAAAACTTACATCAAGGATTATCGTGAGAGGGTTCAGAAGTCCTTCTCAGCCTTTGGAGATTTATTTAAAGCCTTCTATGGAGATTCCTTTGAAAACTATTATAGTGAGGAAACTATAGAAAAAGAACTTGATGAAGCTCTTGAAAAAGCTGCAAAAGACAGCGGTCAAAAGTATGATTCGAAGACAGGCGAAACAACGACAACCCTTTTCAAAGGGAAGGTTAGTCGCTTGGGACATAAGATGACTGTTACTTCTGTCAACAAAGACGTTGATATTGATGGTCTCAATGTGAAAAAAGGCCAAGAGCTAAAAGTGACTAAAAAAGATAAGAAAGTAACGCTTAGTGGTGATGGCAAATCAAAAGATATTACTTTCTCAACTAAGAATGACACCAAAGATAAATTTTAAGATGACATCTGGAATAGCTATTCCGGATTTTTTCATGTCTTTGAGAGGAGAAAATAGGGTGATATCCGAATGATTTTCTCACAAGTCACAATACGTGTAGAAATATTCTGACAATTATGCTACAATAGAGCCACAGACTATCTAAAAAGAGGATTTACCATGACACTTGTATACCAATCAACACGTGACGAAAATAATAAAGTAACAGCTAGTCAAGCTATTCTTCAAGGTTTGGCAACAGATGGTGGCTTGTTCACACCGTTGTCAACGCCTGAGGTTGCTTTGGACTTTGATCAATTGAAAGACGCTTCTTATCAAGAAGTTGCTAAATTGGTCTTGTCAGCTTTCTTGGATGATTTTACTGAAGAGGAATTGGATTACTGTATCACAAATGCTTATGATGACAAGTTTGATACAGCTGCCATTGCACCAGTAGTTAAACTTAAGAACCACTACAACCTTGAACTTTTCCATGGTTCTACTATCGCTTTCAAAGACATGGCCCTTTCAATCTTGCCTTACTTGCTAACAACATCAGCTAAAAAGCAAGGTGTTGATAATAAGATTGTCATCTTGACAGCGACATCAGGTGACACTGGTAAAGCTGCCATGGCTGGTTTTGCAGATGTTCCTGGAACTGAAATCATTGTCTTTTATCCAAAAGACGGTGTTTCAAAAATCCAAGAATTGCAAATGACCACTCAAACAGGAGCTAATACGCACGTTATTGCCATTGATGGTAACTTTGATGATGCTCAAACAGATGTGAAACGTATGTTTAATGATGTTGATTTGCGTGAGAAATTGTTGGCTCATCATACGCAATTCTCATCAGCTAACTCAATGAACGTTGGTCGTTTGGTACCGCAAGTGGTTTACTATGTATATGCCTATGCACAGTTGGTTAAGGCAGGTCATATCCAAAACGGAGATAAGGTGAACTTCACAGTACCAACAGGAAACTTTGGTAATATCTTGGCGGCTTATTATGCACATCAGATTGGTGTTCCAGTTGGCAAATTAATCTGTGCTTCTAATGAAAATAACGTCCTTACAGACTTCTTCGCAACGGGTACTTATGATAAGAAACGTGACTTCAAGGTAACAACAAGCCCTTCTATGGATATCTTGGTATCTTCTAACTTGGAACGTTTGATTTTCCACCTTCTTGGTAATGATGCTACTAAGACTAAAGAGCTTATGGATGCACTTGTGACTAAGGGTGAGTATACTTTGGCTGATGCAGATAAAGATATTCTTGATTTGTTTGCAGCAGGTTTTGCAACTGAGGATGAAACAGCTGCTGAAATCAAGCGTGTCTATGATGAAGACAAGTATATCGAAGATCCTCATACAGCAGTTGCCTCAGCTGTTTACGAAGCATATGTTCAAAAGACAGATGACCACACACCAACAGTTATCGCTTCAACAGCTAGCCCATACAAATTCCCACGTGTGGCAGTTTCAGCTGTCACTGGTAAAGACAGTGGGGATGATTTCAAAGCAGTAGAAGATTTGCACCAACTTTCAGGTGTAGCTATCCCAGCGGCTGTAGATGGACTTGAACATGCAGAAGTTCGCCATAAAACAGTTGTTGCGGCAGCTGATATGCAAAAAGCAGTTGAAAGCTATCTTGGTGTATAAGAATAAAAAAATAGGAGCTGAGAAATCAGCCCTATTTTTATCAATATAGAAAAGAATATTATGACAGAAACAAAGAAAATTCTAAACATAGCCTTGCCTGCTATGGCCGAAAACCTTCTACAAATGTTGATGGGGGTTGTCGATTCTTACCTAGTGGCTCAGGTGGGTATTGTCGCTATATCGGGGGTTTCCGTAGCCAATAATATCATTACGATTTACCAAGCTATCTTTATTGCTCTAGGAGCCTCAAGTGCCAGTGTCATTGCCAGGAGTTTAGGAAAAGGTGATGTTAAAGCGACTAACCGAGACACTTGGGATGCTATTATTATTACCCTTGCTCTTAGTCTCATCCTTGGTCTACTTTCCATTTTTGGTGGTGGGGCCATTCTTAATCTTTTAGGTACTGAGCAATCTGTGACTCAGGCTGGTAGTCTCTACCTTGCTCTTGTCGGTGGAGGAGTGGTCTTCTTAGCCTTGATGACTACTTTTGGTAACATCCTACGGGCCAAGGGACGGCCTCGTATTTCCATGGTCGTCAGTCTTTTGACCAATGTTCTTAATGCTATTTTATCTTCTTTAGCTATCTTTGTTGGACATTGGGGGATTGTTGGGGTCGCTACAGCTACGGTTTTCTCTCGTCTGGTTGGGACAGTGATACTCTGGCAAGCGATGAAACTAGATGTGAAGCAGCTTGAAATTACCAAACCTTTTAATAGAGAGTTGTTGGGGATTGCCCTGCCAGCAGCAGGTGAACGACTGATGATGCGTGCTGGAGATGTGGTCATCGTGGCTATTATTGTTACCTTTGGTACAGCCGTTGTCGGTGGTAACGCCATTGGTGAAAACCTCACCCAGTTTAACTATATGCCTGGTATGGGAGTCGCAACGGCTACGGTTATCTTGGTTGCCAATAGTCTGGGTCGAGGGGATAAGACGCAGATGAAGCGTATTATACGAGAGTCTTATTGGATTTCCACCTTCTTGATGGTTCTGGTTTCAGGGAGTATCTTGCTCTTTGGCCAAGGATTATCAGGTCTCTTTACAGATAATAAAGCAGCTATTGCGGCTAGTCAGGTAGTTATTCTTTATTCTTTCCTTGGGAATCCTGTAACTTCGGGGACTTTAGTTTACACAGCAGTTTGGCAAGGTCTGGGTAAGGCTAAGATGCCTTTCTATGCGACGACTATTGGGATGTGGATTATTCGAATTTTCTCAGGATACTTCCTTGGGGTGAGTCTAGGACTGGGTCTTGCCGGAGTATGGATTGCAACCGTTGTTGATAATATATGGCGTGCGATCTTCCTTTACGTGATGTACCGTCGTTATCTCGTAAAGAGAAAGTTTTAAGGATAAATACTGAGGAGATACTCTTATTCAAAGGGTATCTTCTTCTTATTTTTTACAAGTAGGCTCGAATATGGTAAAATAAGCTGATAAAAACTTTTTGAGGTAGTAATTATGACTGTAAAAATCAATACAAAAGATGGTCAAATCGAATTGTCAGATGATGTCATCGCAACAGTAGTTGGCGGTTCAGCAACAGAAATTTTTGGCGTTGTCGGTATGGCAAGTAAGAGTGCTATCCGAGATAATTTTCAAGCACTTCTTGGAAAAGAAAACTACGCAAAAGGAGTTGTCGTGAAATCTACTGATGCAGGTATCACTGTGGATGTCTACACTGTTATGAGTTACGGTGTTAAGATTAGTGAGGTTTCAAAAAATATTCAAGAACGTGTGAAATTTAATCTTGAGAATCAACTCGGTATCAAGGCTGAAACAGTAAATGTTTACGTTCAAAATATTAAAGTCGTAGGAGAAAACTAGTGTCTAAAATTACAACAAGCTTGCTTCAGGAGATGGTCCAAGCGGCAGCAACACGTCTAGGTAAGCAAGCAGAATATGTGAATTCACTCAATGTCTTCCCAGTACCAGATGGAGATACTGGAACAAACATGGGAATGACTATGGATAACGGAGCCAAAGCTGTCGCAGATCAATCAGCTTCAACAGTTGGTGAAGTTGGTCAGATTTTGTCTAAAGGTCTTTTGATGGGTGCCCGTGGTAACTCAGGTGTTATCACCTCACAATTGTTCCGTGGATTTGGTCAAAGTATCAAGGATAAAACGGAACTTGACGGCCAAGATCTAGCTCATGCCTTCCAAGCAGGTGTTGAAGTTGCTTATAAAGCTGTTATGAAACCTGTTGAAGGAACAATCCTTACAGTGTCACGTGGTGCAGCTTCAGCAGCGATTAAGAAAGCTGAATCTACAAATGATGCTGTTGAGGTTATGCGTGCAGCTCTTGACGGAGCTAAAGCTGCTTTGGCTAAGACACCAGAGATGCTTCCAGTTTTGAAAGAAGTTGGTGTGGTAGACTCAGGTGGTCAAGGTTTGGTCTTCATTTATGAAGGTTTCTTGTCAGCCCTCACAGGTGAGTATATCGCTTCAGAGGACTTCCAAGCGACACCGGCTACGATGACAGAGATGATCAACGCAGAACATCATAAGTCAGTTGCTGGTCATGTTGCAACAGAAGACATTACCTTCGGTTACTGTACGGAAATCATGATTGGTCTCAAACAAGGTCCAACTTATGTGAAAGACTTTGACTATGAAGAGTTCCAAAATTACTTGAGCAACCTTGGGGATTCTCTCCTTGTTGTTAACGATGATGAAATTGTCAAAGTTCACGTCCACACTGAGGATCCAGGTCTTGTCATGCAAGAAGGTCTTAAATATGGGGCTCTTGTCAAAGTTAAGGTTGACAACATGCGTAACCAACACGATGCACAAGTTCAAAAAGAAGAAGCTATCCAAGCTGCACCTTCTGCTCCTAAAGACTTTGCTCTTATTGCAGTTGTTGCTGGAGATGGACTTGCAGATATCTTCAAATCGCAAGGTGTTGACTATGTGATTTCAGGTGGTCAAACAATGAACCCATCAACAGAAGACATTGTTAAGGCTATTGAGCAGGTTAATGCTAAGAATGTTATCATCTTGCCAAACAATAAAAACATCTTTATGGCAGCACAATCAGCTGCTGAAGTAGTAGATGTCAATGCGGCTGTTGTTGAAACGCGTACAGTACCACAAGGCTTTACAAGTTTGCTTGCTTTTGATCCTAGCCAAAGTATCGAAGTGAATGTTGAAGCTATGACAGCTAGTCTTTCAGATGTAACAAGTGGTAGCGTGACCTTGGCGGTACGTGACACAACTATTGACGGACTTGAGATTCATGAAAATGATATCCTTGGTATGGTTGATGGTAAGATCCTTGTGTCTACACCAGATATGGACCAAGCCCTTCTTGACACTTTTGACAAGATGATTGACGAAGACAGTGAAATTGTTATGATTTATGTCGGCGAAGAAGGTAATCAAGAACAAGCTCAAGCACTTGCGGAAAAATTGGAAGAGGCTCACGAAGATATCGAAGTTGAAATCTTCCAAGGAGACCAACCAGTTTATCCATACCTCTTTAGTGTTGAATAATTTTGAAATAATCATTTAGGAAGTCTTAGAGCTTCCTTTTTGTTTTGTCAGTTTTGATACGGCTGGGACATCTTTTCGAAATTACAGAAATATTCTGAAAATTCCTTGACATTACTTTCCAAAGTGGTAACATATGTTGTAAGAAATTTTATAGATTGAAGGTAACATCATGAGAAGTGATATGATCAAAGTTGGTGTTGATAAGGCACCAGCACGCGGACTTTTGTATGCGACTGGGCAAGTTAAATCTGCCAAGGATATGCAAAAGCCCTTCATTGCTATTTGTAACTCTTATATTGATATTGTTCCAGGGCATGTTCACTTGCGTGAATTAGCAGATATTGCCAAGGAAGCCATCCGTGAGGCTGGCGGTATTCCTTTTGAGTTTAATACCATTGGTGTGGACGATGGGATTGCCATGGGGCATATTGGGATGCGTTACAGTCTTCCATCTCGTGAATTGATTGCCGATTCAGCAGAAACAGTTATTAATGCCCACTGGTTTGACGGGGTTTTCTATATTCCTAACTGTGATAAGATTACGCCAGGGATGATTTTGGCAGCCATGCGTACTAATGTGCCAGCAGTATTTTGTTCTGGTGGCCCTATGAAGGGTGGCGTTGACATGACTGGTCATCAAGCGACGCTATCAAGTTTGTTTGAAGCTGTAGGTACCTATCAGGCTGGAGATATGAGCAAGGAAGAGCTCGATTATTTGGAGAAAAATGCTTGTCCAACTTGTGGTTCATGTTCAGGAATGTTTACCGCTAACTCAATGAACTGTTTGATGGAAGTTTTGGGTCTTGCCCTTCCAGGTAACGGTACTATCCTAGCTGTCTCAGATGAACGTCGTGAATTGGTTCGTCAAGCAGCCACAAAATTGATGGATAACATCAAAAATAATGTTCGCCCACGTGATATTGTGACCAAAGAAGCTATCGATGATGCGTTTGCTCTTGATATGGCTATGGGTGGTTCAACCAATACTGTTCTCCATACCCTTGCTATTGCGCGTGAGGCTGGTATTGATTATGACCTTGAGGACATTAATGAAATTGCCAAGAAGACACCTTATCTCTCTAAAATTGCCCCTTCAAGTGTTTACACCATGCATGATGTGCATGAAGCTGGTGGTGTTCCAGCCATTATCAATCAGTTGATTAAAAAGGGAGCCATTAAGGGTGATCGTATTACAGTTACTGGTAAAACCTTGAAAGAAAATGTAGCTGGTGCTGAAATCAAAAATGAAGAAATTATCCATCCGATTGAGCATCCTATTTCACCAGTTGGTGGTTTGTCTATTCTTTACGGAAATATTGCTCAGGATGGAGCTGTTATCAAGGTTGGTGGTGTAGATCCATCTGTTAAAACTTTCCGCGGTAAAGCTATTTGTTGTGATTCACAAGATCAAGCCCTTGAGTTGATTGACAATGGAACAGTTAAGAAGGGACATGTCGTTGTCATTCGATACGAAGGTCCTCAGGGTGGTCCTGGTATGCCAGAAATGTTGGCACCAACTTCTAAGATTGTCGGACGCGGTCTTGGTAAGGATGTGGCTCTGATTACGGATGGTCGTTTCTCAGGAGCTACTCGTGGGATTGCTATTGGTCACGTTTCTCCAGAAGCAGCAGAAGGTGGGAATATCGCCTTAATTGAAGATGGGGATGAAATCGTGATTGACCTACCAAATCGTACCCTTGATCTACTTGTCGATGATGCAACTCTTGCTGAACGTCGCAAACATTTGAAACCTTTCAAATCAAA
>OIWV01002958.1_pt1 | contig 11649 bp, 8 predicted proteins | sample 1587751 | NCBI WGS metagenome assembly OIWV01 (sample SAMEA3888913, study PRJEB22519) | human gut metagenome | biome: human gut; feature: human-associated habitat; material: faeces | place: Denmark | collected 2010
GTAGCCGGTGCCGGATCCGGTGTCGGGGTTGTTGCTTCCGGTGTCGGATTTGGAGCCGGCGTTGGGGTTGGGGTTGGAGTCGGCGCTGGATTTGAGCCCGCATTGATTTCGCCGTATGGTGCGTTACAAATGCTGCAAATGGCTCTGTCTTTATCGGTAGCTGTACCGCCGGAACATTTTTCCGTCTGCTTGTGACTGCTGTTCGATGCGCAGATACGGGTATGCGTTCCGTCGCCGTTGGAAGTCCATGCTCCCCAGTTATGTTCATGATTCAATGCCGGTACAATCTCATAACCACACTCTGTGCAAATCTGTGCAGCATCCTCTGTGGCAGCCGGTCCCGGTATATGAGCTATAACGGTATCCGTTGCAGTACAACCCGCGGTCTTGCATACATGTGCATGACCGTCTGCACCCTTATATCCCCATGAAGAAACATCGAAATCATGTGATGCGAAATCACCATATTCTCCACCACAGGTCGTGCAGACTGCCTTGCTCTGACAGGTAGCTGTACCGCCGGAGCAGTCCGCTCTTTCCGTGTGGCTGGCATCTGACGAGCAGATACGGGTATGCGTTCCGTCGCCGTTGGAAGTCCATGCTCCCCAATCGTGGGTGTGTGTCGTCCATTTTATTGTATTATTTGCTGCGTCAAAGTCAGCTACAAAATTTGCGTTATCGCAGTAGAAAATGTTTTTTGCATCAAATGAAGATACGCTTGGATCAACAGTTGCCAAAGTCTGATCTTGCGTAGAAGTATCTTTCATATAAACATAAATTTTTGCGTCACTGTTTAATGTATCAGTGATTTTAGTCTTATTCATATAACTAACAAGATTGTTACTTTCACCAGTTGTCAACTTATTTCCTTCGATTACCGGTGAGCCGGAAAGTTCCAGACTGCCCCTGCAATATACACCGCCACCATTAGCTTTATTATAATCATAATTATAGGGATAGGCGGTGTTGCCTGTGATGCTTCCTCCTTTCATGCAAAATGTACCGGTTGTGTGCACCCATACTCCGCCGCCACCGTGCGACTGCATCGTTGCACTTGTCACCTTATTGCCGCTAATCGTACCATCGAACATATTAAATGTCCCCTTATACACAGATACACCGCCACCGAAATATTGTGCAGTATTGCCGGTAATACTGCCACCATACATATTAAAAGTGTCCAGACTAGAAACTGCTCCACCCATGCTTGAAACTTCGTTTCCACTAATCTCGCCACCATGCATATTAAAAGTGCCTTTATCAACCTCCACGCCTGCGCCGTTTGCTTGATACTTGCTTGCACATTTATTATTACAAATCTTACTACCATACATATTAAAAGTGCCGTTAGAAACCAACACGCCTCTTCCCCATTCCACATCCGAATGAGAAATAGAACTGCTGCCTTTACAATCCGTCAGAGTCAGTGTACCGCCTTTATCAACTTCAAAAACATTTCCTGCACTCTTCATATTAATATTGTGACCATTTAGGCAAATTTTAACATCACCTTTTACAATGATACTATAGCTTGGTTCAAAGCTATCTGATAAATAATAGCAGCCCGCCGGTAACTCTAAATTATTATCAGTGCTTTGTATAGTTGTTTCACCTATTTTCAGTGTGTCCTCTGAACCTGTCAGTTTCGCAAATTCCAAGTTAGTGTGGGAGCTGTCGTCAGTACAGCTACTACCACAGACCGGATGGCTATGTTCATTTGCCGCCTGCACCTGCAATGTACCGTGCGGTACTGCCGGAACAACACCTGCTACCATTCCGAATACCAGTAAACCGGAAAGTATTTTTGCAATTCCTTTGCTCATTCTCTTTTTTCTTATCATGTGTATTCTCCTCCTGCATTTGTTTGTAACTATTCAGAGCCAAGGCAATTTTCATAAATTTGCGAATCATGCTTGCATGAATGAGCATAATTTTGAAAATTTCTTTGGCGAAGTAACCACAATGAGCAAATAACAAGCATGCTTGTTATTCAAGGAAAGCTCTGAAAGAGCGTTTTTGCGAATGGGGTTCTGAATAGTTACATATGTCACTTTACCATTTTTTTCATTTTATCACAGCGTTCATCCAAAACCCGGATTTCGGCGTGAGTTGTAATTATATGGCGTGAATTGTAAGATGCAGGCTTGCTTTGGTTTTCCGAATTTTTTATAATTGATGTATCATAACTGTGAAACAAGGAGGATTGCCACATGCTGCTTCAGATTTTAACTTATACACACCGCTTAACGACGATGCTGTTTGGCATTTTTCTGTCCGCCTTTTTTCTCGGGGTAAAACAGAATAAGAAAAACGTCTGCATTCTTCTTGGCGGTGGAGCAGTATCCGGACTTTTCTTTCTGATCTGCAATACGGTATTCGGTTCGTTGTTCACGGAAGCCGTCTACCCGATTTTCGTGCATTTGCCGCTTTTTCTGCTGCTGGTGTTTTATTACCGTTTCCGCTGGCTGCCTTCCATAATCTCTATCATGACCGCCTATCTGTGCTGCCAGTTCAGCAACTGGGCAGGTATTTTTGCCTTATCCCTGAGCGGATTGGACTGGGTTTATTATCTGGTAAGGATTATCGTGACTGTTGCCGTTTTCGCTTTCTTAAGCCGGTATCTGTGCCAGACTACCGCACTGCTTTTGGCAAAATCTAACCGGGAGCTGTATATCCTCGGGGCAATGCCATTTGTCTATTATGTGTTTGATTACTCTACCACAAAGTTCTCCATGCTTCTTTACTCCGGAAATAAGGTGGTCGTGGAATTTCTCGCATTTGCCATGTGTATTTCCTATGTCATTTTCCTGTTCGTCTATTTTCAGGAATATGAGCTGAAAAACCGCGCTGAACAGTACGGTCAGCTTACCAATATGCATTTAAACTCCCTGCACTCGGAGATCGAGCAGGTCCGCAGCAGCGAACACCGCATGAAGATCCTGCGGCACGACATGCGCCATCATCTTGCCGCCATCCAGACTTTTATCTCCCAGCAGGAACCGGAGCGCGCGCTTGATTATATTCAGGAGATCAATAAGCAATATGACGACACTGTCATCCACTCTTTCTGCAGAAATGAGCTGCTGAATTCGGTTCTTTCCATTTACCAGACACGGTTTGCGGAAAATCAGATCGTTTTTGACGTACAGATCCAGACTTCGCAGACACTCTGCTGCTCTGAGATGACTTTCTGTGCGATCCTTTCCAATCTTCTGGAAAATGCCATGCATGCGGTCACGAAGCTCCCTGAGGAAAAACGTATCGTGCATCTGAGCATTTTTGAAAAGGGAAACCACCTTCTGATCCTGCAGAAGAATCCGGCTTCAGAGACACCTGTTTTTTCAAACGGTATCCCGGTTACAACGGCAAAGAATCACGGTATCGGTGTCCAAAGCGTCATTTATTATGTTGAGAAGGAACATGGACAGTACCAGTTTTACATGGAAGGTGAGGACTTTGTAGTCCGCATTATTCTTTAAGCGAGGAAATTTATTATGGTAAAGATTGCGATTTGTGATGATGAAACTGAATTTTTGGATCTGCTTTCAGACAGTCTTGATTCCTGGTGCCGGGCGCATCAGCTGACACTGCAGCTCTACCGGTTCACAAACGGTGACGAACTGATTTCCGCACACAGGGCTTATGGCATGGATCTGATCCTGCTTGATATGATCATGCCCCTTTTGAGCGGCATGGATACCGCCCGCGAACTGCGCCAGCATGACCCGCACGTTCCGATCATTTTTCTGACTTCCTCACCGGAATTTGCGCTGGAATCTTATGAAGTCCGCACTTTCTGGTATCTGTTGAAACCTCTTGACGAAGTGCGTTTCCATGCGGTCCTTGACAGCTGGTACGAAGTCCACAAGGCTTCCATGGCTCATTTCGCGGCAAGAACAGATTCCGGCTACCAGTCGATTTATTTTCAGGATGTCGAATATCTGGAAGCGCAAAATAAGAATGTGTTAGTCACATTGAAAGACGGCTCGGTGATCTCCATAAAAGAACCCTTTCACCAGTGTGAAACAATTTTCACAGTGGAAAAAGGGTTTTATAAATGCCACCGCAGCTGTATTGCAGCGTTAAGCTGCGTGGAAAAGTTCGGTAAAACCTCTCTCTTCACAAAATCCGGCGCACAGATTCCGATTTCAAGAGATAATTACGCTAATTTTAAGGATGTTTATTTTTCCTATATGTTTCCGCAGGAATGATCCGGCTATTGGATCCCAAAGGACGCCAGTTTCATGTCCTCGTTGAACGCCAGTGTGTAATGCACCTCGATGTTTTCATATTCTGCAGTCACGTAAACGGCTGCGATATGCGCACCTCTCTGTATGATCTCCGCATCCTGCATTGTTTCAATGGAAACAAAATCTCCCCAGTCTTCCGAGATCCGTGCCTTCCCCTCGTCCATGCGCTCTTTGTTCATGATCTCCTGCATGTCCGGGACAACAAGGCTTTGCAGGCTGTCAAAATCCTCTGCATTTAAAAGCCCTATGATTTTTTCCGCCTGTGCCTTCACTTCCTCTTCGCTGAACACTTCACTCTCTGCCAGCGCTTTGTTCTGCGGCTGCATCCAGTAAGTTGCAACGGAAGCTGCCACAAGGATCACTGCGACAATGATGATGTTGCGGATGCGCTTTTTCTTCTGCTCCGGTGTCAGCACTTTTTTTGTTTTTATCTTACTCATTTTTCTCTCTGCACTTTCTTTTTTCTGCATATTAGTCCCTGATTGCATCCAACGCATTCGAAATATCTGCGATCAGATCTTCCTTATCCTCTAAACCGAGACTTATCCGGATCAGCTCTGCCGGAACACCTGCTTCTTTCAGCTGTTCATCTGTCATCTGTCTGTGCGTGGAGGTCGCCGGATTCAGACAGCAGGTTCTTGCATCTGCCACATGTGTCTCGATCGCTCCAAGCTTTAAGTTCTGCATAAAAGCAGACGCAGCCTCCCTGCCGCCCTTTAATCCGAATGAAACGACACCGCATCCGCCGTGTGGCAGGTATTTTCTGGCACGTTCATAGTATTTGCTGGAAGGCAGACCCGGATAGTTCACATAGGCTACCTTTGGATGTTTTTCCAGAAATTCTGCAACTGCCTGTCCGTTTTCCACATGCTTAGGCATACGCACGTGCAGCGACTCCAGTCCAAGGTTTAACAGGAATGCGTTCTGTGGCGACTGGATGCATCCGAGATCACGCATAAGCTGTGTTGTACATTTTGTGATGAATGCGCCCTCATTGCCAAATTTTTCTGCATAGGTCACGCCATGATAGCTCTCATCCGGTGTACAAAGTCCCGGATATTTGTCTGCGTGTGCCATCCAGTCGAATTTTCCGCTGTCAACGATCGCACCGCCCACTGCCGCACCATGTCCATCCATGTATTTGGTGGTGGAGTGTGTCACAATATCCGCACCCCACTCAAATGGCCTGCAGTTGACCGGAGTTGGAAATGTGTTGTCTATGATAAGAGGTACGCCGTGCGCATGTGCTGTTTTTGCAAAGAGCTCAATATCTAATACGGTCAATGCCGGATTGGCGATCGTCTCGCCAAACATCAGCTTTGTGTTCGGACGGAACGCAGCGTTTAACTCCTCCTCCGATGCGTCAGGAGACACGAAGGTTGCCGTGATTCCCATTTTGGCAAGCGTAACTGCAATGAGGTTGAAGGTTCCGCCGTAGATCGAGGATGATGCCACAATATGGTCTCCACTCTCACATATGTTGAATATGGCAAAAAAGTTCGCTGCCTGTCCGCTTGAGGTCAGCATTGCGGCTGTGCCGCCTTCCATTGCAGCGATCTTGGCTGCGACATGATCATTGGTCGGATTCTGCAGCCGTGTATAGAAATATCCGGATGCCTCAAGATCAAACAGTTTTCCCATGTCCTCACTGGTGCTGTATTTGAAAGTGGTAGACTGGATGATCGGAATCTGCCGCGGCTGTCCATTCTCCGGGGTATATCCTGCCTGTACGCATTTTGTACCTATTTTATAATCGTTCATTTCATTTTCCATGCCTTTCCGCAATCTGCCCTTCGTATCCGGCAGTCACATTATTATCAAACTGATCTGCGCCATGATCTCTGCTGCAGATCATCAGTATTATTACTGTAGCATTATAAGCGCCGTTTTTCAAGAATTGTTTTTCCTGTCTGCCCGGAAGTAAAACACTTGCAGAAGTATGTTATTTTCGATAGTATATAAGTATCAGATGTACGGATACAGGTTGAGTCAGAACAGGTAGTTGTCTGATCGATCCTGAAGATAAAAGGAGGCATCCTCATGACCGAACAGGAGATCAAGGATATTTTACAACAACAGAACCACTTTTTTTCCAGTGGCAAAACGATTCCGGCGGAATTCCGCCTGAAACAGTTAGAAAGTTTGAAGGAGGCTATGATCCGCCATGAAGCCGACCTCGCTGCGGCATTGAAGGAGGATCTTGGAAAGAGCCGTATGGAGAGCTATATGTGTGAGATCGGGTTGACACTGTCGGAGCTTACCTGGATGCAGAAACATCTCCGCAGCCTTATGCGCAGCAAACGTGTTTCCACCCCGGCCGCCCAGTTTGCAGCAAAGAGCTTCCGCTCCCCTTCCCCTTACGGAACCGTGCTGATCATGAGTCCATGGAATTACCCGGTGTTACTGACACTCGATCCGCTGATCGATGCCATAGCAGCCGGAAATACTGCGGTCGTAAAACCAAGCGCCTACGCCCCTTGCACGTTTGATGTCATGAAAACCATGATTGAAGAATGTTTTCCGGCACATTATGTTGCAGTGGTCGATGGCGGCCGCGCAGAAAATCAGGCATTGTTACAGCAGCGTTTTGACATGATCTTTTTCACCGGCGGAAAGACTGTCGGACGGGAGGTACTCCGCCATGCGGCTGAATATTTAACCCCTGTCACGTTAGAGCTTGGCGGAAAGAGCCCATGTATCGTTGACTCCACCGCTAAGATCCGGCTTGCCGCAAAGCGTATTGTCTTCGGCAAGTATTTGAACTGCGGACAGACCTGTGTTGCGCCGGATTATATTCTCTGTGACAAACGCATCCGTGATGAGCTTATCACTGCGATCTTAGCTGAGATTGAAAAGCAGTTTGGGAAAGAACCTCTGAAAAATCCGAATTACGGAAAGATCATCAACGAAAAGCATTTTGAACGCATTCTCGGGCTGATCAATGGGGAAAAGCTTGTGTATGGGGGACAGTCAGAGCCTGAATCGCTCCGCATTGCACCTACCGTTCTCAATAATATTACGTGGGACGACGCTGTGATGGGCGAAGAGATCTTCGGTCCACTGCTTCCGATCCTCACCTTCGACACATTAGACGAAGCGCTTGATACCGTGGAGTCCCACCCTCATCCGCTTGCGCTTTATTTTTTCAGTGAGGACAAAGCCGCACAGAAGAAGGTCTTAGATACCTGCCGTTTTGGCGGCGGCTGTATCAATGACACGATCATTCATCTTGCAACGAGCGATATGCCATTCGGCGGTGTCGGTGAGAGCGGCATGGGCAGCTACCACGGCAGGGTTGGATTTGAAACCTTCAGCCATTACCGCAGTATTGTCGATAAGAAAACGTGGATGGATCTGCCGATCCGGTATCAGAAATATACCGGATTGAAAGAAAAGATGATGCGGATGTTTTTGAAATAAGGGGAGATTATTGATAAAACTGTAATGCAAGTTCATTATAATGCAATATGTCTTCCACTTCTGCAAGCCGTGTCCGGATTTTTTCTGACGCCGGCTGTTTTTCAAGATTCTCCTTGATGCCTGTGTATATGAGCTTTTCTTTTTCAAGGAAAGTTTTCAACACAGGATGGCGGTTTTGCAGGAGTAATCCACCATAAAGGTCTGAAAGTTTCAACACTTCCGAAGCTTTCTGTGCATTTTCACCCTGATACTGCACTTTCATCATCGGATAGAATTTTCCATCTTCCAACACCATGTCCTCTGCGAGAATGGCATATCCTTCTTCCCGTAAAAATTCACGGACATTCTCTATCTCGGACTGTGGCTGCAGGATGAGTTCTTTCGCAGACTGGCAGACTTTTTCCCCGTTTTTTAAGATATGCATGACCAGTCCGCCTCCCATGCCGGCGATGAGGACAGCTTCCACCTCGCCGGGTTTCAAAGCTGCCACACCGTCTGAGAGACGTGTCTGTATGTATGCCTGCAATCCATATAAAGCAATATGTTCTTTTGCCCGCTCTAACGGTCCTTCATTGATATCCATGGCAATTGCAGCTGGAATTTTCTTCTGCTGTAACAGATAGATTGGAATATATCCGTGATCTGTTCCAACATCTGCCAGTGTATATCCCTGTGTGACAAGAGCTGCGGCTGTCATTAAACGATTTGAAATCTTTACCATTTTACTCTAAGTAATCCTTTAATTTGCGGCTTCTGCTTGGATGACGAAGTTTGCGGAGCGCTTTTGCTTCGATCTGACGGATACGCTCACGTGTTACATTGAACTCTTTTCCAACTTCTTCCAGTGTTCTTGCACGGCCGTCCTCCAGACCAAAACGGAGTGTCAGAACTTTCTGCTCTCTCTCGGTCAATGTTCCAAGTACTTCCTCCAACTGCTCTTTTAAAAGTGTGAATGCAGCGGCGTCAGCCGGAACAGGTACGTTATCATCCTGAATAAAATCTCCAAGATGGCTGTCCTCCTCCTCACCGATCGGTGTCTCTAAGGAAACCGGCTCCTGGGAAATCTTTAAGATCTCACGCACACGCTCTACCGGCATGTTCATTTCTGCTGCGATCTCTTCCGGACTTGGCTCACGTCCTAACTCCTGAAGCAGCTGTCTGGAAACACGGATGAGCTTGTTGATTGTCTCAACCATATGGACAGGGATACGGATGGTTCTCGCCTGATCTGCGATTGCTCTTGTGATCGCCTGACGGATCCACCATGTTGCATAAGTAGAGAATTTATATCCCTTGCGGTAGTCGAATTTTTCCACGGCTTTGATCAGACCAAGGTTACCTTCCTGGATCAGATCAAGGAACAGCATTCCACGTCCCACATATCTTTTTGCAATGGAAACAACCAGACGTAAGTTTGCTTCTGCAAGACGTTTCTTTGCCTCATCCCCTGCATCAAGATCTTTCTGCAAATTCTTGATCTCTTCTTTGATCTCTGCAAGTTCTTCCTCTGTTGCATTCTCTTCTCTGCTCTTTAAGATTGCGATCTTTTCCTTCGCCACAGCACCGGCTTCCATATTTTTTGCCAGCTCGATCTCTTCCTCTGCACTTAAAAGAGGTACTTTACCAATCTCCTTCAAATACATACGGACCGGATCTTCAATGGACACGCCATCCGGCACGGAAAGGTCGATTTTTTCCACTTCGATCTCGTCTTCATCATCTACATCGAGTAAAATTTCATCATCAGAATCATCATCTGTGATCCGAAGTACATCGATATTGTTTGCTTCCAGAAAATCAAGAATTTTATCAAACTGCTCTGCTTCTAACTGCATGTCCGCAAAGAAGTCGCTGATCTCCTGGTATTCCAACATGTTCTTTTTCTTTTTGGCCAAGGCTAACAGATCTTTTAACTTCTGCTGAAACTTTTCTTTTGCAGCTTCATCCATCACTGCTGCTTCTTTTTTGGTTTCCTTTACCTCGTTTTCTGTCTTTTTTGCCATTTTGGTTCATCCTCTCAAGTTTTCTACTATTTTGTCCCTAATCAATGGAAATATGCAATTTCTCCAATTCTTCCAGGTCACGTTTATCTGTTACAAGCTGCATCAGACCAGCCATATCTGTCGGTGCCAAATGCTCGGACCGATACTTGATACTGTTTTGTTTGATGCGGATAATGGTCTCTTTCAATGCCTTCTCCCGGTCTTCTTTTGACTCGACCTCATGGATTCTTGCATTGAAAAGCGCCGCAATCTCTTTCTGTGCCTCCTCATCAGGAAACATGCTGACGATCTTCGCCGGGTTTGCTTCTCCGCTCTCCTCAAACTGCTGGAATAATACTTCAGCTACCTTATGATATATCTCCTCCGTAAAATCCTTCGGTGCGATATATTTTTTTATCTTATGATATAATCCGGTATTCTCTATGAGCCATGTCAAAAGAAGTTTCTGGGATTGCTTCATCCCATCTTCTTTTTTGATTCCTCTGGCGGAGGCGTTTTTCTCATTGATACCGGTTTTTAACTGGGTTGGTTGTTTTCGGATGCCTTCCATCTGCATTCCGTATTTACCGACAAGCCGCTGTAAATCCTGCGTTGGCAGCATATATTTTTCCGCGACTGCCTGAACGTAAATATCACGCTCGATTTTTTCCGTGAAGGAGCAGAGTTTCTTTGCCACTTCATGATAAAAGGCTGACTTGCTCTCCGGATCTTTCATGTCATACTGCTGTTCTAAAATGCGTATCTCAAACATAAAGCTGTTCTCCGCATGATCAATACGATCCTGATACGCCTCTGCGCCCAGAGCCTTGATAAATTCATCGGGATCCTTGTGTGGGCGCATGTTAATCACTTTTGTCGTAATCCCTACTTCCTTTAAGATCGGAATTGCCCGGAGCGCTGCTTTCACCCCTGCGCCGTCACTGTCATAGGTTAAATACACTTCCTTGGTGTACCTTTTCAGCAGGTTCGCATGCCCTGCCGTCAGCGCAGTTCCAAGCGATGCCACCGCATTGTCAAATCCTGCCTGATGCAGTGCGATCACATCCATATATCCCTCACACAGTAAAAACTGTGGTTTCTTTGTTATCCTTGCAAAATTAAGTCCATACAGATTCCGGCTCTTATCAAAAATCGGTGTTTCCGGTGAGTTTAAATACTTCGGCTCTCCATCGCCCATCCCCCTGCCACCGAAACCGATGACTTTGTTGTGGACATCCATAATCGGAAACATGGCACGGTTCCAGAATTTGTCATAGCCGCCGCGTCTCTCATCGATCGTCACAAGCCCCGACTCTTTTAAGATCTCATCCTCATACCCTTTGGAACGGAGATACCGGTATAAGTCATCACTGTACTGATCCGAATATCCCAGACCAAACTTTTTCATGGTCTCCTCAGACAATTCTCTTTTCTGGAAATAAGCGAGTGCATGTTTTCCACGGTCATTCCGCAATAATGTATAAAAATATCTGGCTGCCTCTTTGTTGATCTCCAACAGCCGCTGTTTTTTATCTGCCTCTCTCTTCTGTGCGGCAGAATATTCCTGCTTTGGCAGGGCAACACCCGCCCGGTCCGCCAAGGCTTCCATTGCCTCCCCGAAGGTAAAGTTTTCATACTGCATCATAAACGTGAAAACATTCCCTCCGGCTCCACAGCCGAAGCAGTAGTACATTTGTTTATTCGGAGAAACAGAAAACGATCCTGTTTTCTCATTATGAAAAGGACACAGACCAAAATAGGAGCTTCCCTTTCTGGTCAGTCTCACATACTGGGATATCACATCTACAATATCATTTTTCATACGTACTTCTTCAATGATATCGTCAGAATAACGCATGCTTATCCTCCATTTCTGTTTCTAATAGTTACTGTTCACTTCGTGCCCAATAACACGCTTCGCGATGCACAGAAATCATGCTTTGCATGATTTCGCGCCGCAATTCTCGGGTTTTCTGTGAACTTTGTTCACAAAAAAC
>OIWV01002970.1_pt1 | contig 11609 bp, 13 predicted proteins | sample 1587751 | NCBI WGS metagenome assembly OIWV01 (sample SAMEA3888913, study PRJEB22519) | human gut metagenome | biome: human gut; feature: human-associated habitat; material: faeces | place: Denmark | collected 2010
TGTACGCCGCCGCCCGCCATCGAGCAGAGTTTTACACCTAATTGGGGATAAAACATTATATGTCCGGGGATTTTTTGTATTAGTTCTTAATTATTGATTAGCACCCCCCTGTGCTAACATAGCAGCTTCTGAAGTGTCCGCAGGTTTACCGGAGTTTTGAGGTCGTTTGTATATCACGTGTAAAGAGCGATTGTCGGACAATTTCGATGAATGGACCTTTACACTAGACATAGTTGCATCTCTCTTCCCACTCTTTATTATCTGATTAACACACAGACATGATACAAAATAGTATCACAACCATTTCTATTATGTATAGTTTGCATCACTCGAATATCTGCGTAAAGAAAATCCTCAACTTCAAATCTATCATCAGCTGAAATTAATGGATAAATATACTGATATTCTTTTATATGCTTGAAATATTTCTCACAAAATTTACTAAAGTCGGATACACTAACATATGACAATATTATGTTAAACATATTTCCAATAGTATCGTATCTGTAGATTTTGTCTATATGCCTATCCAAATAATGTGTATTAAGACTATCCAAATTTAATGCTTCAATTATAGTTACAGGCAAACCATCTTCTTCAATTAAAATATCAACTTCTCCGGCACATTTTCCAATAGACGATATTCCTTTTCTGGTTTGATCTATAACATCATACTTCGCCATTTTTAGCAAATCTCTTACAAAGTCATTTCTTTGATTTTCTGATATTGCAAAATACGTAGAATTTGACTGCAATTTGACGCATGCTGACAATAAATCTTGTAATATTGTGACTTTACTATTCTTTTTTCTTTCTCTTACCCTTTCCTTCATTACGTTTTCTAAATTATCCCATATTGAATTAAATTCATTTTCAATGTTCTGTTCTTTCTTTTTCAACTCCAGATAATGCTTCTTATTGGCATCATCCTTATCAAAGGAACTAAAATATTGCCTTTTCCATTGTCCAATTCTCTTCAAATCCTTTTTTATTTTAGCGTCGAAAATATCATCTTTAGCTTCCTTATACGATTGCGCGTCTCGAAGTACCATTCTAATAGCTACACATTGTTTTGAATTTTCCTTTTCTGCCTCACTTTCCAGTTTTTCATATAAACAATAATATTCCTCAATATTTCTATACTTTTCTAATTGCTCCTCAATATTTTCTCTCTTTTTTCTATATTCCGCTATCTCCTCAACCATAGCCTTTATCATTACATAAATATCTGTACTTTGTCCTATAGGTATTACCTTATGTCTATTTCGAATTAGGTCATACAAAAACAAACACGGAATTTCTTCCTCTGATATATTATAATTCATTGCAAATTCCGTAATTGTCTGTGAATGCTTTTGTTTCCAGTTAATTTTATTATAACCATCATACAGATATTCAAATGGACCATTATTACCCTCTATCCCTCTGCCATTCAGTAACTCAACAAATGGACACATTACTCCTTCATATGGTTCTTTCCCCGGTATATGAAAAAAAGATGCTCTTTTTCTAGCTTTAGGGGTTGAAAATACAAATAAAATTTTATCACCTGTTAAATCATTCAACGAAGCCCAATCTTTTTCTAGTTTTTCATAAAGATCTTGTGCATCAGAATACCTTGAGATTAAAGACACTATTAAGATATACCCTTTCTCTTTGGCTTTCAGGATACATCTTTGAAAATATTCTCTCAATCCTATATACGTAACTTGCATAAACTTTTCCTTCTTCTTTTTTAACCTTATCTAAAGTTTCTCAATAATATTCTGATATCACTTCACTATTTAGTGCTCCTCAACATATATTCTCAAAATTTTATCCCTACGATGTACTCTTTTAAAATATCTCTTATGTGGTTTATCTCTCATAACAATGTATAAGTTTATCAATTCACTATTTATATCTGATATAACTGCCTTTTGCGGTCGTAATGCAAAAAAAACTGAACCACCACCTAAAAAAGGTTCATAATAATTATTGTATTCTGCAGGAATTATTTCTAAATAATGATTTACAAACCATCGTTTTCCCCCTGGCCATTTTAGGAAGGGAGAGAGTTTTTTATCTTTCATACTTTTTATAATCTTTCTTAACAATATTTTTTGTAACTTATATAACTAAATCATATCATTATATGCAAGTCTATCATTTTCAGTTTAATTTAAAATATCTTCGTAATATCCTGATGCCGATTCACCACCCGGTAAATCTCCACATACTCTTTTCCAATCTTATACAGCACAACATAATTCCCACAAATCACATATTTATAATCCGTCCGGAAGCTGACCCTTTTAGCAAGATCAGCTCCCATATAGTGAAATTGCTGTATATTCTCAATTCGAGCATATATCTCCTGAATAGTCTTTACTGCCATTTCTTCATTGTCTTCCGCAATATACTCTTTAATGTTCTTCAAGTCCTCTGCCACAATAGGGTTAATCCGCAATTTCATCATAGGCTATACCCCGACAGATTTCTTCAGTTCATCCAAACTCATCCAGGCGCTTTCATCCTTAACTGCTTCTTCTGCTTCCTGTAGCTTCATCAACAGCTTTTTCTCTGCCTTCTCACGCTCATAGTCCTCAATATCCATAATTACAAACTTGCCTCTGCCATTTTTTGTCAGGAACACTGGCTCTCCAACCTGGCAATTTTTCAACACTTCATTATAATTTCTTAAGTCTGATACAGGTAATATATTCGGCATAAAATCAACTTCCTTTCCTACTTGATATAGTTTCTTCATTTATATATACATTATACGAAAGAAAGCTGTAAAATTCAACGTGGAATTTTACAGCTCTCAATTATGAATATTATTCTATTCTACTTCATCACTTAAATTAATATTATTTCACCATTTTTTGATTAAAACGATACCCAACTCCCAAGACCGTCTGTATGTAGATTGGCTTGCTTGGGTTATCTTCTATCTGTTCTCGCATATTGCGGATATGGCTCATGACGATGTTGTAATCGCCGGAATAGGATTCCTTCCAGACAGTATCATAAATCTGCTGCTTGCTGAACACTCTGCCTGGATTGTTGGCTAACAGATAAAGGATTTCAAACTCTGTAAATGTCAAATCTATTTCCTGTTTCTGTTTTCTTACCGAACGATTTATATCATCTATTTCCAATCCATTAAAACTCAAATTCGTTTTTGTATTTTCAATTACTTGAAATGCTCTTACTCCCGTACTGACACAGGATATTATATGATTCAGAATTTTTTCCTCACTATCTTCAAATGTCAGAACTAAAATTTTCCCATATACATCACCTCCTCGTTCAGAATTGTCCTTGTGTAGTTTAATTGTTTTGTTTTTCAATCTTTTTCATTATTTTATCTTTTGGATCATCCGGGACTGAAAATCTTTCAGCTTCCTCCATAAGTCCTTCTCTTATCCTTTCTTCCAGTACAGTATCCACAGCTGCTATCACTGTTCCTTGCTTCAAAGTCAAAATGACATCTGCTTCCTCTGCCAGTTCCTTACTATGTGTAACCACAATCACGCATTTGTCCTGATCATGTGCCAGACTTTTAAAAATCTCGACAATATCCTTTGCAGTATCTTCATCCAGATTTCCTGTCGGTTCATCAGCAAGTAACACTGGCGCTTTACTTGCCAACGCTCTTGCGATTGCCACACGTTGTTGCTGACCACCGGAAAGCTGCATTACATTTCTCTTTCTCGTAGATTTATCAATTCCCATCTGTGTCAAAAGCATCTCTGCATCAGCGTTTCCTCCGAGCTTTACATTTTTCCACAGGTGTCAGATAATCGATCAGATTATAATTCTGAAACACCAATGAAATATGATTTTTTCTGTGGTTTGCCAATCCTTTTTCCTCGATATTTTCTCCATTCATGTCAATCTCTCCGGATATCGGAGAATCTAATCCTGCAAGCAACGATAAAAGTGTCGTTTTACCACTGCCGCTTGCGCCAAGAATGGCATACATCTTTCCTTTCTCAAACTGATAAGAAATCTGATCTAAGACCATTTTATCTTTTTGTGATTTATAAAAATAAGAAATATTTTTCAGTTCTAACATACGCTCACTCCTTTAACTCATCTTGCTCAAAATATCCTTTGGCTTCTGACTTGCAATATAAATACCAGAACCCAAAACAGAAACTACAATCATTCCCATTGTGGAGATGGCAGTAAAAAAAACTACTTCCGTTCCAATATTCACAGACACACCTACCACACTGCTTTCCGTCTCTGTAACAGACTTTGCAACCATTCCTTCTTCTGCCTGATTTCGTTCCAATTCTTCCTGTAGCTGATAACCAACAAGGTAGTCAGCAACCTGCTTTGACACAAAAGGTGCTGAGAAAGTAGCCAGAACAAATGCAACTGCACCAATCAATAACCCTTCCATTAATACCTGTAATACAATCGTTCCCTTTCCTTTCCCGATAGATAACAGAACACCCATTTCATGTACCCGGTTTTTCATCCAAAATAGGAATACAAAAAGCAGAATAAGAACACTTGACACCATGACAAATACAAGAATCAGGGAGCTTACCTTACTTAAATCATTAAAATTCTCTGCCATTGTGTCGCTCATACCGGTATTATCAAGAAAATCATATTTTTCCCATTCGATATCTACGGATTTGATTCTTTCTCTCACAGTTTCATATTCATTAACATCTTCCACCCAGAAGGTAGCATACTGATACAGAGGATCATCCTCACATCCTTCTGCTTTTTCAGGGAAACGCAGGTCTGTAAATATGATATTTTCTGCCCTGTAACTATCTCCAGACATAATTGGAGTAATCTTCTGTACAAAATCATAAATACCTATTATTTCAGCAGAATAAGCCGTAGAAGTTTCCCTTTCTTTCCAATTATTAAACTCCAGTCTGTCTCCTACTTTCAGTCCGTTCAATTCTGCAAGTTCCCGAGAAATCACACAGACATCCTTATCTTCCCGGTTAATCATACGACCATCGTTTACCACAATATTTCCATTCTGCACATCAAAATCATATTTCATCTGCAGATTACCACGCAGGGAAACGCCTAACTGGTCAGAACTCTGGTCTACATCCTTATCTTCAATTCTCTGGAAATTAACTGGATTTACAACCGTATTGGCAGTAGTAATATTAAAATCAGAAACGCCGTCCACTTCTGATATTTTTACGATATCCTCATATGTGAGTGTTTCAAAAGAATTATCTGTCCACACCATCCACTCTCCACTTGGTAACTGTTCCTTATGATATCCGTCCAGACTTCCATTGACATTCTCCCCAATCTTTGCAGACAACACTTCAATTCTAGCTTTTCGGTTTGCTTCATTTTCCTCTAGCCGAAAGCTCCCGCCAATCGCCTGTTTTCCTTCATTTTGTGTCTGTATGCTGGCATTTTGACAGGCAAAACCTGCATAAATAAAACTCGCTGACACAAACACAATCAATAATAATAACATACTTTTTACAGGCTTTCTGACAACAGAACGGATTCCAAGTTGAAATACATTCATTCCTATCCCTCCATTTCTGATAAGGTATCTTTTATTTTCTTTGTAAGGCATGGCAGCATAACAATGAAAGTAATCAGTATTAAAACGATTACTCCTATTCCCCATACTTTCCATACATTCGGCATGGAAAATGTAAGATTTATACGAACTCCATCCATACCTCCCATGAGTTCTGACAAAAACGGTATGATTGCACGAAATATTCCTGCTGACATTATACAGCTTAAGGAGTAGATACAAACAATCTCTGTCATCATCTGCAAAAACACTTCTAATTTTGATATTCCAAGACTTACAAATACTGCAATTTCCACTTTGCGGTTTCTCATCCACATACACAAAAGCATTCCTACCACAAAGATACTGGTCATCACCGTTAAGCCGAAAACAAGTTTTGTTACCCGTTCTATCTGCATAATAGAAAATTTCATTTTCTGATACATGGTATCTTGTGTACTGATACCAATTCCCTCCCCAAGAGTGTTTCCAATCAGATCTGCTGTTTCGGATAACTGCTCCGGATTATTCACATACGCAATGATTTTTTCATACCTTTCTGCTCCCATTTCAACAGCAAAGGAAAGATTGGTATATATCTGATTTTCAATGCGGTTTATCGTCAAAACATTTTCTGTCTGCTTTCTTTCGTTTCCGGTCAGATAAAAACCCGTTACTCTCGCACTTCCATCCTCATTTCCTGATATAAAGCAGAGCTCATCTCCAATTTCAATCTGATTCTGTTCCGCCAGATGCTGATTGATGACGATTTCATTTTCATCCTTTGCAAATTCACCTGCCACAAGTCGGCATACATTTTCCGTAAATGGACTATCCTTTTCCATATCATCAAAACCAATCAGACACACCTGCCCTATTTCGCTCTCATCAGCTCCTGTAATCGGTGCAAAACCATTCGGATACAAAGTACACTTTGCCATACGGTTCATGCTGTTTATACTGTCTATATCCAATAGCTTTAGATAATCCTGCTCTGTAAGACTTCTATTTACTTCCAGACTTTCTATCACAACTTTTGCATTTGTCTGCCTGCGTATCTCATCATTAATCCCCGATGAGGTATCTAAAATAGCTAATGTTCCTAGTATGGTAATGTCCGCAACAAGAAAAAGAAAGAACAATAATACTGACTTTCCTGATTTTCTACGGACATAACACATTGCCCGTTTCACAAAATTCATAACTTCCACCTTACTTCCATCTCAGAATCACCACTTTATCAGCAGTCCAATGATAAGTGTCTTGACAGCTTCCAAACATCAGTACACTTGTCTGCTTTTTGATACTCTCTTTATCCGTACCCTCTCTGGATATTTCTGTAAGACTCGCCATGTCCATTGTAATAATTTCAAAAGTAACATCGGAAGCATAAGTAACTGTCACTAAGTCTTCTTCCTTTTCTGCACCCGGAGCTGCCTCTACCATTACCTCTCCGTCGCCTTCTTTTGTAGTCACTGCAACAGACATTTCAAATCCACTATCAGAAAACTCCACAACACTTCCCTGCAAATCTGCTTCCTTAAAGAAATTCGAGTCTGATTTATCCGAATCTTCTGAATTTACATATTGGTTTATCTCTTGGTTTTCCTGTGTATCTCCTGTTTCCTTTTCAACATTCACACTCTGATTTACATTTTCCATATTCACACTTTGGTTTACATCGCCATCCGTTTTACCTGTCTGCCAATCGGCACAGGCAGTGCAGCCCAGCATGACTGCCATACCCAAACCCGCTAATCCTAACACTTTTTTACCAAAATAGTTTTTCATTTTGAATCCTCCTTGTTTGCTTCACTTTGATTTTATTTGGCTCGCTTGCCATGTGATAACGATAGCAAAAAACTTTTCTAAAAATCTTGGAAATCTTAATGAATTTATCACTTTCTTTTAGAAGATTTTTAGAAATTTTATTAGTATAATTACAATAACGAAAATAAATGATTGGAGTGAATCCTATGAAAATATTGTTAATAGAAGATGATACCCAGTTGTGTATGACCATAAAAGAACAACTTACAAAAGAGGGATATATTGTTGACACCTGCAATACCGGAGACGAAGCATTTCTGTATGCAGTGAGTGCCGACAATGATTATGATCTGGCAATCATTGACCGGATGCTTCCTATTATTGATGGTCTATCCATTATCAAAGCCATGCGGCAGAAAAACATTCAGATTCCCGTCATCATCATTACCGGAATGTCTGAATTGAATGATAAAATTGAAGGGCTTGACAATGGTGCAGACGATTACCTTATTAAGCCCTTTCATATCAAAGAGCTTTCCGCCCGTATCCGGGCATTGATAAGACGTCCCCCTCAGATAAAGGAAAACATAACCCTTGAAATTGATGATTTATCCTTAAATCTCGCCAGTCACCAATTATCGTGCAACCATAATTCTCTTTTGCTTACGCCAAAGGAATTTCACCTGATACAGATTTTTTTATCTTCTCCCGGTACTATTTTTTCAAGAGAACAGCTACTGCAAAAAGTGTGGAATACAAATGATGAAGTAGAACCGGGAAATGTAGACAATTACATCTATTTTTTACGAAAAAGACTAAAGAGCTTAAACAGCAACTGCTGTATCAATTCTGTTTATGGTTCCGGATATCGTTTGGAGGTAAAGCATGATTAAAAAGCTCAAAAAACGCCTGACACTCCTGTTTATCTGCTCTGTCATGGGCATTTTTACAGTCGTATTCTGCCTGTTTATACATGAAAGCATCCAATCAAAAAAAGAAAATGAGATGTATTTCTTTACACGCATGATCACCTATTTAGTTTTCCAACTTGAAAATATAGACGATGCTGCCGGGGACTTGACATTAACTGGGCAAACTTATGACTTTACATTACTATTAAAAAACAACCAGAATGCATTTATTCCTGTAAATACCAATCATAGCAATACAGACACCAATACCCTTATCACCTTATTTGAACAAGAACTGAATAAAACATCCACAGATTTACTAGATAATACCCACAGCTCACAAAGCGGAATATTCTCTTTTTCCACACCTGACAAGCATAGCTATTATGGAATACAGGCAACTGCCATCACTAAGAATATGGATATTCTTGATTTTTATGCAATCAAGGAATCTACCAGTTCTTTTACTTTTTTAAAAGAACATCTGCCCTTTTATCTTATTGTATGGCTGCTTGTTTTTATAGCAATCCTGTTCCTCACAAGATTTTTGATTAGCAAAGCAATCAAGCCGACAGAACAGACTTTACGAAGCCAGAAAGAATTTATCGCATCAGCATCTCATGAGTTAAAAGCTCCTTTGGCTGTCATCTTGGCATCTGCAGAATGTATTGATAACGATACTACTCTTTCACTTGAATCAAAACAACATACTGAAGTTATTGATTCAGAATGTATGCGTATGTCCAAATTGGTACAGGATTTACTATTACTTTCTTCCGTAGATGCAAACACCTGGACTTTGAATAAGACCAATATAGATGTGGATACACTTTTGATTAACACTTATGAAAAATACGAACCTATCTGTCGGCAAAAAGGGATTCAGTTCAAACTAAATACCTCTGATGAGTTGTTTCCTGTTTTGAACGCAGATATCGACCGCCTCAATCAGATTTTGAGTATTTTTATTGATAATGCCATAAATTATTCTCTTCCAAAATCTGAAGTATCTTTAGACGCTACTGTATTTAAAAACACGTTAGTATTTTCTATCAAGGATCATGGGACAGGAATTGCAGATAAAGATAAACCCTTTATCTTTGATCGATTTTTTTGTGCTGATAAATCAAGAACTCAAAAAGAACATTATGGTTTAGGATTATGTATTGCAAAAGAATTGGTTGAAATGCACAAAGGAAAGATTGAATTATCTGATACTTTAGGTGGTGGGTGTACATTCAAAATATCATTACCTGAGATATAAAACAATAAATCAAGACTGATTGCTGGATACACTTATGATATTTCTTTTATTTAACGTCACACTCATATTCAGCCTAAAGCATCTTGAAAAGCAACGGATGAAATGCTTAAAAAACATCCAGAACCACTAAAATTGAGTGTATACCACCTGTATATCACTTGTGTACCACGTGTATATAACGACCTCAAAATAACGTAAATTATCTTCTATTTATGAATATTCTGACAATTCTTTTGTCACTTCAGTACATAAAGAAAAGTCCCATAAACACTGGGTTTACAGGACTTAACCATATCTTATATTATCTTAGAATTTCTTAATTAGCAAACACCCTGAGCTAACATAGCATCTACAACCTTCTCAAATCCGGCAATATTTGCACCGGCAACATAGTCAGTCTGTCCACCAACAGTTGCATTGTATCTCTTTGCAGCGTCAGAAATGTTAGCATAGATCGTCTCCATGATTCCTTTGAGTTTTCCATCAACTTCTTCGAATGTCCAGTGAAGTCTCTCAGAGTTCTGGCTCATCTCTAATGCAGATGTAGCAACACCACCGGCATTGGCAGCTTTACCACCTACGAATAATACGCCGTTCTCCTGTAAGTATTTTGTTGCCTCTAATGTAGTAGGCATGTTAGCGCCCTCTGTTACAGATGTAACACCATTTGCAACTAACATCTTAGCATCCTCAATGTCTAACTCATTCTGAGTTGCACATGGAAGGGCTAAATCTACTTTGTACTGCCATACACCGTGCTCACCATTCTGTTTTGCATGATATTCTGCAGATGGTTTTGCAGCAGCGTACTCTGTTAAACGTGCACGTTTTACTTCTTTTACTTCTTTTAATAATGCAACATCGATTCCTTCCGGATCATAAATCCATCCTGTAGAATCAGAACATGTTACAACTTTTACACCTAACTGCTGTGCTTTCTCAATTGCGTAGATCGCAACGTTACCGGAACCGGAAACTGCAGCAGTCTTGCCTTCAAGGCTCATGCCGTGATCTTTCCACAATGCATTTGTCAGGTATAATAAACCATATCCTGTAGCCTGTGTACGGGCAAGAGATCCACCGTATGTAAGTCCTTTACCGGTAAGAACACCTTCGAAAGAACCACGGATTCTCTTGAACTGGCCAAACATAAATCCGATCTCTCTTGCACCAGTTCCGATATCACCTGCTGGTACGTCCACATCTGCTCCGATGTATTTGGAAAGTTCTGTCATAAAGCTCTGGCAGAATGCCATGATCTCTCTGTCAGATTTACCCTTTGGATCAAAGTCAGAACCACCTTTACCACCACCGATTGGAAGTGTTGTAAGGGAATTCTTGAAAATCTGTTCAAATCCTAAGAATTTGATAATTCCAAGGTTTACAGAAGGATGAAGTCTTAATCCTCCCTTGTATGGTCCAATGGCATTGTTGAACTGTACACGATAACCTCTGTTTACCTGAACCTGTCCGTTATCGTCTACCCAAGGTACACGGAACATGATTACTCTTTCAGGTTCTACCATTTTTTCGAGGATCTTATTGGCCTTGTATTTCGGGTTTGCCTGATAGGTATCCCATACAGTTTCAATAACTTCTTCTACAGCCTGGTGGAACTCTGCTTCACCTACTGTTTTTGCCTTTAAGGCTTCCATGAATTCTTTAATTTCTGGTCTCATGTGTATAATTTTTAGTATGAGTTAATTCAAACGTTTTCGGATGTCAAAATTATCTAATTATTTACGATATCAAAACTTTTTGCAGTTAATTTTTTATTAACAAACCTTGATTTTGCTTTCGGATTGATAGTTGGAGATATATCCCTGCTGATAATCTGTTACTAAAACTGAAATTAGTACTTCGGCGGGCCCTCTCGGAGTGATAAAATTACCGGAGAGAATACTTTTTGCCTGCCAGACCGATTATTTTCCCTTCCAGTTCGAGTTGCAATAGGATAGCCGCTAGTTCACTACTTGGACGCTGGGTCAACTGGCATAATTCATCGATATGCAGGGCTCCATTTTCACTTAAGAGCTGAATGAGTGTATTCCCTTGTTCGTCGTCGCTGAAATTCGGTAAGATCGTTTGTTGTAGTGTCGTTTTTTTTATCGGGTAACCTAAGAGGTGGGCCACGTCGGTGGCATTTTCGGTT
>OIWV01002972.1_pt1 | contig 11601 bp, 11 predicted proteins | sample 1587751 | NCBI WGS metagenome assembly OIWV01 (sample SAMEA3888913, study PRJEB22519) | human gut metagenome | biome: human gut; feature: human-associated habitat; material: faeces | place: Denmark | collected 2010
TGATGCTAGACTATGGTAAAATAATTTAGACAGCTTTCTGATTTTAAGGTAACATAGAGCTATATATTTGTCAAGACTATTGCATTTATAATTTACAATTAGTCCATATTTGAGGTGACGACCATGTGGTATGCAAAGATGTATTTCTCCGGTGAGAAGGAGTTTTTTGAAAACGATGCGTTCGGAATGCAGGGGCTGCCGTCCAAGCAGCTGGAACTTCCGTTTTTGGAAAGTCTGCTGACGTTTCTGGAACTGGACGAAAAAGAAATCACGCCGATGCTGGAACGCATCAGCGTGAATTGGGAACACTTCGTCGAAAGCAGTGACCTCGGAGCGCATACAGCCGCGATGGTGGAGTTGGGTATGCTGGCTGAGAAGCACATTTACTTTCGCCTTTTATATACGCGCAGCTTCGGCTGTTTTTCCGTAAATGGCTACGATCAAGCGGAAATTCAGGCGATTGCTTTGGACTTAAAGGAGTTTGTAACACAGTTTTCAGAGACAAGGAAGCAGGTCGAGAAGTTTTTGGAATGTGTGCTGGACGTGGATTCCGCCGGGCGTGAACCGCAGAAACAGGCGGCGAAAAACTATCATCACGACCAGCCGAGAGATCCGGAGCTGTTCCGATTTGAGCCAATCCCGCTGAGTTTTGAACCGGTCGAGCCGGGCCGGTGCGCGCCTGTTTTATACTCGTCCGCCGTGCGCGACATGATCGACTATTCGCTGCGAAGCTGCGTCGAGCGCGGCGTGACCGTGCGCCGCTGCAAGAACTGCGGCCGCTGGTTCCCGCAGACCGGCCGTGTGAGCGCAGAGTATTGCGAGCGCCCCGTGAAGTACGGCGAACAGCGCTGCCGTGAGATCGGCGCGTTCCGCCAGTGGACGAAAAAGCAGACCGATGACCCTATTTTCAAGGCATACCGCAAGGAGTACAAAAAGCGCTTTGCATGGATCAAGGCCGGCCGCATCACCGACGAGCAGTTTTATGCCTGGAGCGAGAAAGCCAGAGAAGAAAAGAAAAAATGCGACCGCGAGATCATCTCGCTGGATGAGTTCCAGCAGTGGCTCCGCGACTCGAAAATATGAAACTACGCGGCCGGTAACTTGCCGGTCGCGTATTCTTTGTCTATAGCGAGTGAGGATTTGAGTTGCTGGGCGCTCAGGTTACGCAGAGAAAAGGTACGATTTTTGCCCAATCCTGTATCTGTTTATTGAGAGATGCTTTTTCATTTGTTCCGCGATTGCGGTTCAGCGTACCCATAACGCCGCAGTGCGCAAACGCAAAAACGAACGCGGTTTCGTCATCACAAAGATGGATTTGAACAGGGTTTTCACTGCTTTCGATGAATCGATTATAGTTTCGTATGACCGGTAGCCGCTGCAATCCAAGCGCACGAAGCGTACACCGAAAGGTATCCTTACCCAAACAGAGTAGTACACGCGGATGTATGATATCAACCAATCTGCGAAAGAACGGTGCATCCGCATTGGCCCAAGCTGTTTTGAAACCGCCGCTCGTTCCTTGCAATCTGTAGCCCATTACGAGATTTGTAAAGAACAAATTCGGATTGTCAGATAAAATATCAAAACCAATTGTGCGGAATAGCTGAATTAGATTTCTATCTGTAATACTGTCATTTCCGCGCATATAGCTTACAGCTTTCCCACAGTTCATGTCGCATACGTTTTTCATGGTTGCAACGGAAGGCGTATCCCAAGGGCAGCCCCAATCCTGACCGACCAGCATGATATCCGCATCTAAGTGTCCGCGCCCTTGCCAGTACGCCCATAGATTGATTTCTTTACATTCCTCGCACCATCGGAGTTCACGGCTTTCAGACAGATATGCCTTCTGGACATCGGCAATCAGTTCTTGATATTGTATTTCTTTTGATACGGTGTCGTTTTTCATATCATTTATTTCTGAATTCTGCCCGGTCTGAGATCTTCCCCAACCGCACCAGACGCGCGGCTAAGCTGCCCTCCGAGCGTTTGAAGTAGGCGCACATTTCCTTTTTGCTGCCTCCGGCATCGAACATCTGGCAGAGGACCGCGTCGTCTGCATCGTTCCAGGGTTTGCCCGCATTTTCGGGCTGCGGCTTCGGTGGCTTTCCTGGAAGCGCCTTCAGAACACAGTGAAATGCCCGAATGATTTCAGCCTTGTTGCACACATGATTCTCCGGCAGAACCTCGCCTGTCAGCGGATCAACGCCGTCTGCCAAGCCGGATAACAGTTCTTTTGCTCGTAGTAGATCCATAAAATAGCCTCCTAGCCATTCTCCCACTCATCCCACGCTTCGTCCTCATCTTCATACCAATCCTGATTATCTTCCCAAAGGTCTTCCGGATTATCATAATCATCCCGGACGCTTCCGGAATTGCTGCCGCCCGATGTACTCGGTGGTGTCCACGGAGAGGCAGAGTTTGGACGTCCGATGGGCGTTTCATAATATGTAAAGGCATAAATGACTTCTGTATACTCACCCTTTGGCTGATGAGAATGACAGTATGCTACGGTCTGTCCCTCACTGTTATACCAATGCAAGATTTTGTATCGTCTATGGACATCCATGCTGTCATAGAACTGACATTTTTCGGTTTTAGTAGGCGATCCGATTGACGTGTACTTCAAGCAACTCACAGGCATACCATCCACAGGCAGTTTTCCGGAATACTGATCTTTCAGACTTTGCTCCCGCTTCGCGGCATTCTCCGCAGCGATGCGTTGACGCTCGGCTTCCTCGGCGGCGTCCTTCTCTGCCTTATAGCCCTTGACGCGGGTTTCCAGCGCGTCAACATCCTGCTGCCAGCTCGTGTCATATTGCAGCGTGATGTCTGCCAACTCATCCTGTCCGCCCGCATAGTCGATCCTGTCTTTGTACATACCGGCGTATTTGCAGTAGACAGATAGCGATGCCGCATCCCGATACCCGGAAAGCGCAGAGAAGCCCTGTTCGGCAGAAGTGTAATTGCCGTTTGACAGCTCTTGCAGGGCTGCGTCATAAGCTGCTGCTCTCTGCTTATTGCGGCTTGAGACGGAAATAGAGACCCACGCGATCACGGCTACTGCCAGAACTGCCGCGATGAGCTTTCCAAGCGGAAACGGCTTCTTTGACAGCGTAGATTTCTTTTCTGTTATTTCTGGCTCTGTCGGCGTCTGGCTGACGATCGGCGGTGTGATTGCCGATTGTACAGTCGGCGCAGACTTCTGCGGATTTGCGGTCGGTGCGGACTGCACAGGCGGAACTGCGCGCTTCGATTCAGTCGGTGCTGGCGCGGCTGCCTGCTTCGGAGCAGGATGCTGCGGCTTTGTGCGTTCCGGAAAGGCTGTCCGTTCAGACTTGCGGAGCACAAATTTCGCCTTCTCCGGCGGATATGGCGCATTCTGTGTACTGCAAACGAACACCTCTGTCACCAGAGCAAGCTTTTCTGCTTGATGATCGCCGATCGGAACGACTACAAAATCGCCTGCTTTCAGCGAAATTCCCCCGGTCAGATAGGCATATGTCGCTCCATCCTCCTTGAACTGCACATTGCAGAACTGATAATAGCTTTCGCCAGTCGGCTTTTTCTGTGTGCTGATGGGCTGTCTTGCAAGTGCACGGGCAGGTGGCTTTGTGCGTTTTGAAGAAGGTGCAGCCGCAAGGACCTGTGTATACCGCTTCCTCCACTGCTCCTCCAGACAGGGATTTTTCAGTGCAAGGTCCATACAATGCCGCGCCAGCGTTTCCTCCCCACAATCCCGACAGATCTCCAGAACACTGAACTGCAATCTGCCGAGGTACGCGCTCTCAAAAATCTGCGACACAAACCGCGCATCCTCCAACGCGACCAAAAGCGGAAGCGCCTGATCGTCCGTTGGAGACTCCAGCCAATCCCAGTCCGGGAGAAGTTTTTCGGCAGTTTTGGCGTTGGTTTTCAGATTCGGCTCTGCGATATCCAGAAGCCGGCGCCACATCTCCATCCCTTTTTCCGGGTCGTCTGCAAACACATCATCCAGAACACGTTCCCACGACAATTCATCGACATCCTCGGCGGTTTCATGCGGGACTTCCTCCGGGTATTCGACCAGTAAAATCTCGCGGCAAATATCCTCGTAATCCGGAAACTTGCCCTGCGCCAAGAGGCGTTTTGCGCGCTCTACGTCCGGATGCAGCAGCACTTTGTTCTGCCAATGGGTGTGATAGGCTTCTTCCAGCGCATTTTGATAGTCCTGCGCTTCGCCCATTTCCTCATCCTTTTTCCCGCCGAAGTAGGCATAGGCAGAAGACAATTCGGAGAAAAGCTCGAATAAGCCGTCCGGATCGACGTGGTTATAATAGTCTTCCACCGGGCGCGTCGAGAGCAATTCCGTCCAGAACGTGCCGCAGTCCGCTTCGGAAAGGGCAGCTTCTTCACAGAACAGAACGCCGCGTTTTGCATCGCGCATGATCTCCTCTGCGCTTTCGCCCAGATTTAGGTCAGTGGTCGTAGTCAGAAAAGTCCGCAGTTCCGCCGCCTTTTTCTCGTCCGGCAAAGCTCCTGCGTGCTGGATTCCGGCTGAGATATGGTACAGCAGCACTTTTCCGAGAAGCTGAGAAAGCACGGTGTTCTTGGGCGCAAGCTGCCCCAGCGCCTTTTTCAAATCGCTCCACGTTTCGGGTAGATCGACGTGATAGACGAAGGAGAGGGTCAACGTGATCTGTGCCGTATTCTGTGACTTTTTTTTCGGTGTTCTTTGCAGACTTCCAAAGTCTCCGCACCAGCCGCATTCCCAAGATGACCCACGTATCATAACCGGACTTCCGCACCACGGACAGTTCATATTGCGCTCACCTTCCTTTATGATACAGAAGTGAACTGATAGCAAATCTTTTTCATATTCTTTGCTCAGTTTCGTTCAGTCAACTGTGTCACATCAATGATTGCGGTTGTATTTTTGCCCTGTTATCGCTATCAGCGTTTATTAGTTTAATTATACCAGCTTTTATTTGGAAATTCAAGAAAACGATAGAACTGTGTATTTTTGAAAACAAAAGAGACGTTCTTATCTTTGTTTATTGCCGCGCAAATTCTGTATCTCAAGGCGTATGAATTATGCTGTTTACTACGCGAAAATTCTATGCTATTCGTACCGAATGAGCAAACATTTTAGTTTTTAACGCAGCATCTTTAGAAGTACGCTTTATTGGACACTTCATGTGCTATGATGTTCCTACCAAGATAGAGAAAGGGCGGAGCGTAATGTTTGTCCTGTTGGATATGGAGTGGATTGAGAGTCGTGGCGGTCATCGGAGTTTGACGCAGCTATACGCTGCGCGGGTCGATGCAAAGTGGAACACGATCCGTGCGTTTGACGCGCTGGTCTGTCCGCGCGAGCCCGGAACTGCGCCGTGGGAGCATCTGGCGTTCAACGGCTACGCTCCTGCTGAATTTTGCGCGTCGGATTCAGAGAAAAGCTGTGTCCAGCGTTTCTTCCGCTGGCTTCAGCCGGACGACGTGATTTGCTGCTGGCACGTTGAAACAAAAAACACACTGAAAGCGCTGTACAGCCGCTATTTGTTCGGAACGTTTTCCACAACGGTGCGTTGCATGAACCAAAAGGTCTATGCTGCTATCAAAGCACGCGAAATTCCGGCGCGTTCTCTTTACAAAATTGCGGAAGCGTGCGGGCTTTCCACGCCCGCGCCGGAGCACCAATCCAGCAACGATGTTGCCGTCATGCAGATGCTGTTTCAGGCGCTTGAACTCGCGCAGTCAAAAGCGCCCAAACGCGCGCCAGCCAAAGAACCGATCCCCAGACAGGAGCAAAACGCGAAAATCATTGCGGCATCGAGCTATAACTACCTGTACGCTCCAAATTCCGAGATCTTTCACTGCCGAAATTGCAAGCAGCTTCTGCGCGTGAAAGAACTTCTTGGCAGCGTGTACTATCAGACAGCTTCCCAAAATCGCCGCCCCTGCAAGCTGTGTCACCCAGACTTGCAGCCGATCATCGACCGTCCGTCAAAGGAAGATGCAGAAGCGGAAACCGGAAAGTCGGAGCTTGTAAAAGCGCGGCTGCTTGGAAATCAGTGCGTGATCCTGCCGCAAACGCGCATTGTCGGCTGCTGCCACAACCTGTTGCATCCCGGAAAACTGACGAAGCGGCTTATGACGCAGCATAACTGCCTTGGGAAGAACTGCCGGTACTTCGAAAAATACGAGGACGCAGGATATTGGAAAGAATGCGACCGTAAGAAAGAGCAGAAACGGACGGCCAAACAGCTTCAGCGCATGAAACGGGAGCAGGAAGCCGCCACGGAAACGATACTGCAAAATCTCGCGGAGTTGTTTCAGTCTTACATAGACGATGCCGGTTACGCCATGCAAATCGTCCGCGTGGACACGGAACTGACGAACCGATACCGCGTCTTTTATGTGTCCGAATATCCGTTTGCCGATGGAGACCGTTTCCCGAAGTTTTTAGAAACCGTCCGCTTTTTCTTCCCGGATTATCGACTGAATCTCCGCCATATCCGCGACGTGGACGGTCATTTCGTGACGATCGAGGAATATCAGCAGCGGGCGCGGAAATAAACGTCCTCCCCAAAACGCCCATAAATGCAGTTGAGCCTTACCCATTTCTCTGCTACAATAGCCACATAAGAAACACGCAGCGGAGGTTTTCCCATGATCCGTGAAATCTGCAAAGATGAATTCTTTTTATCTCAAAAGTCAGAACATGCCACGGCTGACGATTTGGCAATCGTGCAGGATTTATTGGACACGCTGGCCGCGCACAAGGATGGCTGCGTGGGCATGGCGGCGAATATGATTGGCGTCAACAAGCGCATTATCGCGTTTGACAATATTGGCGAGTACATGGCCATGTTCAATCCGGTGATCGTCAAAAAATCCGCGCCGTATGACGCGGAGGAGGGCTGCCTGTCCCTGACCGGCATGCGGAAAACAAAGCGTTATCAGACCATCAAGGTGCAGTGGCAGAATGAGCAGTTCCAGACGCGCATTAAAACGTTCACCGGCTGGGCGGCGCAAATCATTCAGCATGAGATCGACCATTGCGAGGGGATTTTGATATGATTTTGTATTTTTCCGGCACTGGAAACAGCAAATATGTCGCCAAGCGAATCGCAGACGCGCTGGGCGATGCGCTTGTGAACCTGAACGACCGCATCAAATCCGGTGACACTTCGCCCGTCGAAACCGGCGAGCGAGTTATTATCGTCACGCCAACTTACGCTTGGCGCATTCCGCGCGTCGTGCGCGACTGGCTCCGGAAAACGGAGCTGCGTGGCGCGAAGCAAGCGTGGTTTGTCATGACCTGCGGCAGCGAGATCGGCAACGCCGACAAGTACAATCGCGAACTCTGTACGGAAAAGGGACTTTCCTGCATGGGCACGACGCAGATCGTCATGCCAGAGAATTATATTGCGATGTTTTCTGCACCGAAGACGGATGAAGCGCGGAAAATCGTCGCCCAAGCCGAGCCCAGCATCGACCAAGCAATTGCGGCGATTCAGCGCAATCAGCCGTTCGCGCCGACGCGGAACAATCTCTACGACCGCTTTATGAGCGGCCCGGTCAATCCGATTTTCTACAAGTGCTTCGTCAAAGCGAACGCCTTTACCGCGTCAAGCGCCTGCATCGGCTGCGGGCAGTGCGTGAAGCGCTGTCCAATGAATAACGTCGCGCTCAAAGACGGCAAGCCGTCCTGGGGCAAAAACTGCACCCACTGCATGGCGTGCATCTGCTACTGCCACAAAGAAGCCATCGAGTACGGCAAAAAGAGCAGGGGAAAGCCACGGTATCACTTTGAAGCGCTGGAAAAGAAGCAGGACGTATGAAGTTAAGGGGGCTCCGGCGGCGGGCAACCGGCGGACGAAAGGACAGATTTGTCTTTGATAGAATAAACCTATTGACATGGTACGAAAATGGGTTTATACTATCCCCAACACAAGGAAGGGAGCACAGGCAGATGAAACATACAGCAGATGCCCGGCACAGGCTGCCCGGGCGAATGCGCTGCTCCCAGACAAATTCCCGGCAGACAGACTGAGAAAAAACAGGAAGATGCCGTTGTCTGGGAGAAGTGCCCGAACATACATCGTCACAATAAAAGGAGAACCGACAATGGCTGATTATAAACTGTGGAACGCACTGAAGGATGCTAAAAAATATCGCTGGGTGGAACTTTCTCACTCGCTGAACAACGAAAGCCCCTACTGGTCCGGCATCCCGGAAGGCTCTGTGGAGCTGGCAAAGACCGTGTGGGACTGGGGCAAGCCGGAACTGGAATGCCTGATCCAGACCTTCAAATTCCCCGGACAGTTCGGTACCCACATCGACTTCCCGGGTCACTTCATCAAGGGCAAAGCACTGTCCGAAAAGTACGATGTGAACGACCTGATCTTCCCGCTGGTGGTCATCGATATTTCCCAGCAGGCCAAGAAAGACCCTCGCTACACTGTGACGGTGGAGGACATCAAGGCCTATGAAGCAAAGTACGGTCCTATCCCGGATGGTGCGCTGGTGGCTCTGCGCAGCGACTGGTATAAGAAGTGGCCGGATATGGATGCGCTGTCCGGCATCGACGCAGAGGGCAAAGAAAATGCCCCCGGCTGGTCGCTGGAAGCATTGGAGTATATCTACAAGGTGCGCAACGCCGCCGCCAACGGCCACGAAACGCTGGATACCGATTCCTCTGCGGTGGCGGAGGAAAAGGGCGACCTTGCCTGCGAGCGCTATGTTCTGGACAACGACAAGCTGCAGGTGGAGGTGCTTGCAAATCTGGATAAAGTTCAGCCTGCCGGTGCGGTGGTCATCGTTTCTTATCCCCGCATTGAAGGTGCAACTGGTCTGCCCGCACGGGTCTGGGCCATTACCGAATAAGAGCGGAGAAGTGGGAAAATGTCCTTTGAAAAAGCAAAAGCAGACCTGGAAGAAAAAGGTCTGGGAGACCATGTCATTGTGCTGAACGAGTCCTCGGCAACCGTGGCAGAGGCAGCCCACGCATTGGGCGTGGAGCCTGCCAGCATCGCCAAAACGCTGTTGGATGGACCCTTTTGTGATTCGCAGAGTAATGCCGGCAATATTGATTCCGTATTGCAGACGTAAAAACTGTTGACCCTGCGATTGGGCTCCATCTGCAATGAAAAAGGGCAAAGCCGCCTGCATTCAGGAGACCTTGCCCTTTTGTGTTATATTTTACAATAAATTAGGCAGTTTTCTGTGTGTTCACAGCGCCACATTGACCGGCAGGACATACACGCCGTCGGCGGCGTAGAAGGTGATCTGAGTAATCGTCTTGCCGATGATGGATGCAAAGTAAGGATCATCGGCATTGAAGCCCAGCTTGGTACCATGCCAGATGTTGGTCACATGATGCAGGCCGTACTCACTGCCATCGGCGGTGGTCAGAACTACGCCGTAGACCTTGTTGGCCTTGTAGTCCAGATCAAAACCGGAGATTTTCATCTCGTAGGTGGTGTGGTGACCGTTGGTATTCAGCTCCACAGTGGTGCCCTCTACGGTGGTCTCGGTGGCGTGGACCTTGCCAAACTCCCACTTGCCGCTCAGCAGGTTATACCATGCGGTGATGTAGTAGGCAGGGGTCTCACTGAGCTTGTAGTAAGCGTAGCTCTCGTTCTCAAACAAGGCATCTGCGCCGGTGTAGGTGGTGGTGGATTCCTTGCCCTTCAGGGTAACGGTAATGTCGTAGCTGTCGGCATCGGTGACCTGCTTTGCATTCTTCAGCGCCCACGGGGTCAGCACCTTGACCGGGAAGGAAACGCCGGTGATGTCGGTGCCATCTGCGTTGACGTGGTAGGAACCGGCGGCAAGGTTGCCCGCACGGGTCTTGTTCTTGGTGGCGCTGGTCACAGCGTCGATCTCAGATGCGTTGTCCACACCGGCAGCCTTGTAGAAGTCGGCGTAGGGGATGTTCATCTGGACATAGCTGGAGGTCAGGCAGTTTTCCTGTTCCACCTCTTCCGCAGCGAAGGCCGGGACTGCCACAGCGCATACCAGCATAGCGGCCGCAAGTGCACCTGCAAATACTTTTTTCAATCTCATGGTAACACACCTCTATCTCAGTTTTGAAAAAACAGTTAGCTTTACCTAACAATTGATGCAAAAAATGCAGAGGCAAAGCGCCTCAGATGGTTAGGCAAAACAAATTCACGAAGTAAAAATAGCACTCCCACCGGGCGTTGTCAAGTAGAAACCGGCAAGTTTGCAGAGGTGAATTTTTCGATGCAGGAAACGATCTGCATCCTCTATACCGCAAAGCCCTTGACCTTTTTGCCGGAGCGCAGTATACTTTTTATGCAGTTAGTTATATTTAACCACAAGGAGGTACGACATGATACAAGACGCATTCTGGGGGATTTTGATCCCCTTTCTGGGCACAAGTCTTGGGGCGGGCTGTGTGTTCTTTTTGAAAAACTCTCTGCGTGACGGCATCCAGCGCGCCCTCACCGGCTTTGCCGCCGGAGTGATGGTGGCGGCATCGGTATGGAGCTTGCTGATCCCGGCTATGGAGCAGGCCGCAGATCTGGGCAGGCTGGCATTTTTCCCGGCGGCGGTAGGTTTCTGGCTGGGCATCCTGTTTTTGCTGCTGCTGGACCATCTCATCCCGCATCTGCACCAGAACAGTTTGCAGGCCGAAGGGCCAAAAAGCCAGCTCCAGCGCACCACCATGATGGTTCTGGCGGTGACGCTGCACAACATCCCGGAGGGTATGGCAGTGGGCGTGGTCTACGCCGGGTATCTTGCCGGAACTGCTCAGATCACCGCCGCCGGGGCGCTGGCACTTTCCCTTGGCATTGCCATCCAGAACTTCCCGGAGGGTGCTATTATTTCTATGCCTCTGCGTGCAGAGGGCATGGGAAAGGGCAAGGCGTTCCTGTACGGAACACTCTCCGGCGTGGTAGAGCCGATCGGTGCAGTACTGACTGTACTGGCGGCTGGACTGGTACTGCCGATCCTGCCCTATCTGCTGAGCTTTGCCGCAGGCGCTATGATCTACGTGGTGGTGGAAGAACTGATCCCGGAAATGTCCGAGGCGCCCCATTCTAACGTGGGAACGATTTTCTACGCAGTGGGGTTTGTGCTGATGATGACACTGGATGTGGCGTTGGGATAGCAGGACTATCCCACGTGATGCTGCAGCTATGCGGTACTATGAAGGATCGTCGATGTTTATAAGGAGCGATCGATTTACGTTATCAACCTCGCCATTGTAGAATTCGCAGATGGGTGGTAGTGGGATGTGTACAGAATATGCGGCTTCATTTCCAGCATCTTTTGCAATATTTTCAGCATCATCGGCGGTTTACTGTGCAAAAAATTCCTTTATAATAGTCCCATAAAAACCAGGAAGGTGCTGTGCTGTGCGAACTCTTATTTACGGCGGACATCTCATAGACCCGGCAAACAGGGTCGATGCCCATCTCAATATACTGATAGAAAACGGGCGTGTGGCATCTGTTACGGAGGATATGCCTAATGCGGATGAGCGCATTGACGCAACCGGCAAGGTCGTTTGTCCCGGTTTTATCGACATACATATGCATGAAGACCCCATTGAGAATGGTCGAATCTACGCAGATACAGACCGCTCGA
>OIWV01002974.1_pt1 | contig 11601 bp, 8 predicted proteins | sample 1587751 | NCBI WGS metagenome assembly OIWV01 (sample SAMEA3888913, study PRJEB22519) | human gut metagenome | biome: human gut; feature: human-associated habitat; material: faeces | place: Denmark | collected 2010
CATAAGCGGCAGATCAACACGGTGTTCCAGAAATATGCGCTGTTCCCGCATCTGGACGTGTTTGAAAACATCGCCTTTGGCTTGCGGATCGCCAAAGTGCCTGCCGAGGAAATTGAGGAGCGCGTGACGGAAATGCTGGGCGTGGTGAGTCTGAAGGGCTTCGAGCACCGGAAGATCACCCAGCTGTCCGGCGGCCAGCAGCAGCGGGTGGCCATCGCCCGGGCGCTGGTGAACCGGCCCAAGGTCCTGCTGCTGGATGAGCCCCTGGGCGCGCTGGACCTGCGCCTGCGGAAGGATATGCAGAACGAGCTGAAGCGTATCCAGCAGCAGATGGGCATCACCTTCATCTATGTGACCCACGACCAGGAGGAGGCCCTGACCATGTCCGACACCGTGGTGGTGATGGACAAGGGCCGCATCCAGCAGATCGGCACCCCCGAGGACATCTATAACGAGCCGAAAAACGCCTTTGTGGCGGACTTTATCGGCGAGAGTAACATCTTAAACGGCACCATGGTCCGCGACAACGTGGTGAAAATGTACGGCAAGGAGTTCCCCTGTGTGGACGGCGGGTTCGCCCCCAACGAGCCGGTGGACGTGGTCATCCGCCCCGAGGACATCGACATTGTCCCCGTGGAGCAGGGCCAGCTGGTGGGCACCGTCACCAACGTCACCTTCAAGGGGATGCAGTACGACATCATCGTGGACTTCCGGGGCTTCAAGTGGCTGATTCAGACCACGGACCACTCCCCGGTGGGGGCCCGCATCGGTGTGAAGATCGACCCCGACGGCTTCCATATCATGAAAAAGAGCGAATATTCCGGTCAGTTCGGCGACTACAGCTCCTATTCCGAGGAGTATGAGGAACTGGCGGACGCCTCCCTGGAGACGGATGAGGAGGAGATCGGGGATGAAGAATAAGCTCTCCCGGTTCGCCGTGCCCTATGAGGTGTGGATGGCCATTTTCGTGGTGGCCCCCATCCTCATCATGGTGATCTATGCCTTCTCCTCCTCGGAGGGGGGCTTCACCCTGGACAATTTTGTGCAGATGGGCGGCTATACCCAGGTGTTTCTGCGGTCCTTCAAGCTGGCCATCATCGCCACGCTGATCTGTCTGGTCATCGGCTATCCCGTGTCCTATCTCATGAGCCGGGAGGGTCCGGCCTTCCAGCGGACGGCCATGGTGCTGATCATGCTTCCTATGTGGATGAACTTCCTGCTGCGGACCTATTCCTGGATGACCATCCTGGAAAACCACGGCCTGCTAAACCAGCTGTTTGAAAAAATCGGCCTCATCAGCCTGTATAACCACATTTTCGGCACGGAGCTGGAGTATTTCTCCATGATGAATACCCAGGGGGCCGTGGTGCTGGGCATGGTGTATAACTATCTGCCCTTTATGATCCTGCCCATCTACTCTGTTATCATCAAGCTGGACGGCTCCCTGCTGGAGGCCGCCCGGGACCTGGGGGCCAATTCCATGACGGTGTTCCGCCGGGTGATCCTGCCCCTGAGCCTGCCGGGGGTCATCTCCGGCATCACCATGGTGTTTGTGCCGTCGGTGTCCACCTTCGCCATCAGCCGGATGCTGGGCGGCGGCACGGAGCTTCTGCTGGGCGACCTCATCGAGCGGCAGTTCCTGGGCGGGGCCTATAACCCCCAGCTGGGCGCGGCCATCTCCCTGGTGATGATGATCATCGTGCTGGTGTGCATGCTGGTGATGAATCGCTTCGGTGAGGGCGAGGAACAGGCGGTGATGCTATGACCGGCCGCAAGCAGAACAGCGTCGGCGATCGGGTGCTGATGGCGCTGGTGTTCCTGTTTCTTTACGCACCCATCATCATTCTCATCGTTTTCTCCTTCAACGCGGGCACCAGCTCCAGCGTCTGGAAGGGCTTTTCCCTGAAATGGTACGAGTCCCTGCTGTCCAATCGGCTGATCATGAACAGCGTGTACACTACCCTGATGGTGTCGCTGCTGTCCACCATTGTGGCGGCCATTGCGGGCACGTTTGCCGCCATCGGCCTGTACGCCATGAGCCGGCGGCGCCGGGCCATCGTCAATTCCGTCAACAACATCCCCATGATGAACGCGGATATCGTCACCGGCGTCAGCCTGTGCCTGCTGTTCGTGGTGTTCTTCAACGGCTGGGGCGCCTTTGCCGGGTGGGTGAACTCCTGGCAGTCGGCAGTGGTGCTGCCAGAGCGGCTGACCATGGGCTTCGGCACCCTGCTCATCGCCCACATCTGCTTCAACATCCCCTATGTCATCCTGTCTGTTGGTCCCAAGCTGCGGCAGATGGACCGCAACCTCATCGATGCGGCCCAGGACCTGGGCTGCACCTGGATGCAGGCCTTCTGGCGGGTGGTGATCCCGGAGATCAAGCCCGGCATCGTGTCCGGCGCGCTGACGGCCTTCACCATGTCCGTGGATGACTTCATCATCAGCTACTTTACCGCCGGAACCAGCGCCTCCACCCTGGCCATGACCATCTACGGCATGACCAAAAAGCGCGTCAGCCCGGAGATCAACGCCATTTCCACCCTGCTGTTTGTGACGGTGCTGGTGCTGCTGGCCATCATCAACCTGCGTGACAGCCACGCCGCCCGGCGGGAGCATCACGCGGCGGTGTCCGCCGCCTCCGGCGGACCGGTGAAGCCCCACCGGCGGCCCAACAAGCTGCTGCGCCGGGTGGCGGCCGGAGCCATGGCCTGCGCCTTAGTGGCGGTGCTGGTGGTCACCGGACACTCCGTTCAGTCGGAGCGGGTGGTGAACGTATGCTCCTGGGGCGAGTATATCGACGAGGAGCTGATCACCCGGTTCGAGGAGGAGACCGGCATCCGGGTGAACTACCAGACGGCGGAGAGCAACGAGGCCCTGTACTCCCTGATCAAGATGGGCGGCGCGGATTTCGACGTTATCGTCCCCTCGGACTATATGATCGCCCGCCTGATTCAGGAGGATATGCTGGCGGAGCTGGACTACAGCCACATCCCCAATTTCCAACTCATTGACGACACCTACAAGAACCTCAGCTACGACCCGGAGAACAAGTACACCGTGCCGTACGCCTGGGGCACCCTGGGCATTATCTACAACACCAGCATGGTGTCCGAGCCTATTACCAGCTGGGACGCCATGTTCGATCCCCAGTACGCCGGTCAGGTGCTGATGATCAACAACTCCCGGGACGCTCTGGCGGCGGCCCTGCTGGACTTGGGCTACAGCATCAATACCACGGACCCCGGCCAGCTGGAGGAGGCCTTCAACCTGCTGAAAAACGCCAAGGACAGCGGCGTGTATCAGGCCTTCGTCATGGACGAGGTGTTCCAGAAGATGGAGGGCGGCAACGCCGCCATCGCCATGTACTACGCCGGCGACTACCTGACCATGCTGGAGAACAACGAGGATCTGGCCTTCGTGATCCCGGAGGAGGGCAGCAACTGGTTCGTGGACGCCATGTGCGTCCTGAAGGACACCCAGCACATGGCCGAGGCGGAGGAGTGGATCAACTTCATCGCCTCCACGGACTCCAACCTGGCCAACATGGACTATATCTGGTACGCCTCCCCCAACCGGGAAGCCCTGGAGCAGTACCCGGCCTACTATGCGGAGGTCAACGAGGAGGAGCTGGACCCCGAGATCTACGAGATCATGGCGCCCCCGGCGGAGACCCTGGACCGCTGCGAGATCTATGAAAACCTGCCCAAGGACACTCTGCGGCTGTATGACCGGCTGTGGACCCGGCTGGGCGTATAAAGGAGGAACGGATATGATCGAAATCGGCAAATCCTATACCATTGAGCAGGTGGTCACCCCGGAGATGACCGCCCGGGCCATCGGCTCCGGCGGCCTGGAGGTGTTCGGCACCCCGTTTATGATGGCCATGATGGAGCACGCCGCCATGGACTGCGTGCAGCCGGACCTGCCGGAGGGCAAGAGCACCGTGGGCGTGGACATTCATTCCAGCCACCTGGCCCCCACCCCTGTGGGCATGACCGTCCGGGCCACGGCCACCGTCACCGGCGTGTCCGAAAACGGCAAGCTCATCACCTTCCGGGTGGAAGCCAGCGACGACTGGGGCCCCATCGGCGAGGGGACCCACACCCGGGCCATCATCGCCACCGACCGTTTTTTGCAGAAGTGCAACAGCAAGCTGACGGAACAGAAATAAGGCCATAAAGAAAAGGCAGACAGCATGAGAAGAGTTCATGCTGTCTGCCTTTTTATATGCCGCTTATCGGCCGGTGCACACCAGCGAGGCCAGCACCTGCTCCGGGGCCAGCTTGTGCAGCCATAGACCACATGGGGCACGCCCATGGCGTTCAGCCCCGCCACCGCCGCCTCCCTGTCCGGCAGCAGGTCCGGCAGCGCCGCCGTCAGCATATCGCCTGCGGCGCCCATGCCGCAGTCCAGGTATAATGTTTTCATGGGAACACCTCCGTATGACAGTTGAAGAAAATGGGGACGGAGAGGATCTCCAGGCAGGGCTTCAGGTGCAGGCACCAGTCCACCACGCCCTCGATGAGGCCGCGCTTGTGGAAGTCCTTCTTCTGGGTGTCGATCAGCAGGCCCTTCAGGTTCTTCATGCCCAGGGTGACCTCGGTCTGGCCGTGGGTCTTCATAACGGGAAGGGTGATGATGGCGTCAGCGTCGCGGACCAGCTCCCAGGTGTTGATCTTGTCAAACACCACGCCGTTCTCGATGGCCACGGTGCAGCGGGCGTTCTCTTTCTGCTTCAGGTCGATGACGGGGATGCCCCGGTCACGCAGCTCCTGATAGCCGCACTTGGCGATGGTCAGCTCGGTGTCGCCGCCGGACAGGCTCTCGGTGGGGCAGGCCACCAGGCGCGGGAAGCGCCACAGGTTACCAGTTCCCACGCTGCGGCCGATCAGTACACAGATCAGAGCAAAGCGGGATGAATATGTCACCGCTCAGGACCTGCTGTTGGGAAAGGCCGCCGCAGGCAAGCGCGCCCTGGTGGTGGGCGGCGGCATGGTGGGCTGCGAGGCCACCGAGTATCTGGCCGAGCGGGGCCATCAGGTAGCCATCGTGGAGATGAAGGACGTCATCGCCGCCGATGTGACCCCGGAAAACCGCCGCTATATGTTCCGGAACTTCGAGGAGAACCATGTGCTGCAGCAGCCCGGCGCCAAGGTGACCCGGTTCTATGCCGACGGCGTGGACTACGCCCTGGCAGACGGCGCCGGCCATCTGACAGACGTACAGAACCGGCAAATTATGACGTGCTGTGTCTTGGAGCGCAGCGGAAAGGAGTCGTCCAAAATGGTGGAAAATCCCAACAGAAAAGTGGAGAAGCTGCTGCCGGAGGAGCGTCTGGGAGGCAATGGCCTCTTTGCCCGCATTACTGTTTTCCCCGGCAGGGAGATCGACTATCATGAGCATCACGGCAAAACCGAAACCTATCACATCATCTCCGGCGAGGGCGTATACAGCGACAACGGCGCAGAGCGTGCCGTTCACGCCGGTGACACGGTTTTCTGCGACGATGGCGGCGGCCCGCTGCACGGCGTCCACCAGATCGTACCCGCCCGAGCGGTGCGACCAGTCATACACATAGCCTCGCAGCAGTACCAGCAGGGCCTTTGTCAGCTCCTCCGCCGATGCGTTGACAATGCAGCCTGTCTGCCGGGCCTTTTCCAGCAGGCCATAGGGAATGGTATAGACCGGACGGAGGCGATCCTCCTCATCGGAAAAATAGGGGCAGGAGGCGCAGACGGATTTGAACATGGTTGCGCCGAACTCCGCCGCGCAGCCGGCAAAGCCGGAGCAGAACAGCGCCAGGTCCGCCAGAGGGTCCCGGCCTGTCAGCTGGGGCAGCAGCTCCTCCGTCAGATAGTCATCCACCAGCGTGTAGACTTGTGAGAAGAAGCCGGATTTGTCCCCGAAATAGTGGTAGAATGTGCCCACGGAGATGCCGGCGGCCTCGCACAGGTCCTTGATGGTGATCTGTTCAAAATCAATGGACGGCACATGGTTGAACACGGCGATCACGATCTCATTCCGCCGCTTCCTTGCTTTCTCTGTCGTGACGCACTCTCCCTCCGGCGGTGTCATCCTTTGGGAACAGTATACCACAAACTGCGCCCCCTGCGCAAGGCTTGTCTCAGGGGGATGCCGACGGGTGATCCGGCATTCATACTTCGCCCGCAGGCCCTTGTGGCCCCTGCGGGACTGCCGCATGATGCGGCTATGCCGGATTTCTGCCCGTCCAGAACTTTGGGTTTCACACACATTTCACGCAATCCTGCTGGCTGACTTTACAATCCTTCCTTACAATGAAAGCAGGTCCATATGATACAGACACGAAAGGAAACGTCAGCTATGAAACGAATTGTAAGTCTGATCACTGCGCTGGTGCTGTTCATAACCTCTGCGGCCGTGTTCCCGGCATACGCGGCGGAGAACAGCCATGTGATCATCAACCAGGTATACGGCGCGTTGGACAACGGTTACGCCGACCACAGCTTTATCGAGCTCTATAACCCGACGGGAGCCGCCGTCGACCTAAACGGCTGGCCCGTGCAGTACCGTTCATCCAAGGAGGGCGATCATGCAGGCAGCGCGCCGGTGATCCCGGAGCCGGTTTATACGCCGGTCCGGACCAGCGATAAGCAGTATGCCGGATTCTTCAACGATACCTCCGCAGTAAGGGCCAAGCTCATCGCCCGGTATAACTCCGGCGCACAGAGCGCCGACGGCGGCTCGGCGGAGATCACCGCGTACAACCCCGTGAACCGCTTTGCCTATTCGGTAAACGGTGTGAAGGGCACACTGGACTGCATCGACATGCGGAATCTGGAAAACGGGGCCACCGTTGCCGCCCTGGCCGGAACCCAGCTGAAGGCGGCGCAGCTGGCCGAAAACACCGGAAGCGGCTTTGTGTACGGGGACCTCACCTCGGTTGCCGTTTCTCCGGACGGCAAAACCCTGGCAGCCGCCATGCAGGACGCGGATTATACCAAGTCCGGGTGCGTGCTGTTTTTCGACTGCCATGAGGACGGAAGCCTGACCTACTCCGGCATGGCCGTTACCGGTGTGCAGCCGGATATGGTGGTTTTCAGTGAGGACGGAACCACGGTTCTGACGGCGGACGAGGGCGAGCCGCGCCAGGGCTATACGGCCCCGGACGCCGTGGACCCGAAGGGCAGCGTCACGGTCATTGACGCGGCCACCAAAAACGCCGTCACGGTCACCTTTGACTCCTTCGATGCCAGGCGGGACCAGATGGTAAACGCAGGCGTCGTCCTGAAGAAGAACACTGCGCCGTCTGTCGACCTGGAGCCGGAGTATATCGCCGTCAGCGGCGATATGGCATATGTCGCCCTGCAGGAGGCAAATGCCGTCGCGGTTCTGAACATCCGGACCCGTCAGATCGAAAGCATCTTCAGCCTGGGCTTTGAGGACCACAGCATAGTGGCCATCGACCTGAATAAAAGCGATGGCGTATACGCCCCGGAGACCTACGATAAAATCAAGGGGATCCGTATGCCGGACGGCATTTCCGCCGTCACCATGAACGGGCAGACCTATCTGCTCACCGCAAATGAGGGCGACAGCCGCGCCTGGCCCGCCGACATCGAGACCGATGTAAACGAGATCAAGGACAAGGTGTCCCCCGTGAACGGCATCAGAACCGGCGGCAAGGTGACCTGGTTCGATGTCAGCCAGTATGACGGCCTGGAGGCCGGAACGGATTACGTTTTCGGCGGACGCTCCTTCACCCTGTTCCGCGTCACGGATACCGGCCTGGAGGAGGTCTATGACAGCGGAAGCGACTTTGAGCGCATCACCGCCCAGGTGCTGCCGGAGTACTTCAACTGCTCCAACGATACCGTCGAGGTCGAGGACCGCTCCGGCAAAAAGGGACCGGAGCCGGAAAATGTCACCGTGGGAACGGTGAATGGCCGCACCTATGCCTTTGTCGGCCTGGAGCGCATCGGCGGCGTGATGATCTACGACATCACCGATCCCTCCGCCGTCACATTCCGGAACTATGTGAACAGCCGCAATTATTCGGCGGATATCTATGACGACGTATCCCCTGAGGGCGTGATCTTCGTGGCGGCGGAGCAGAACAGCTCCGGAGCGCCGCTTGTCATCGCCTCCAACGAGGTTTCCGGCACGGTCAGCGTAACCGCCCTGGATATGGACGCCCCGGCGGAGGATGATCCCGGCAAGCCGCAGCCTCCCAAGGACGAGCCGCCTCAGCCCTCCGGAGATGAGCCGAAGCAGAACGAACCCGCTTCGCCGAAAACCGGCGGCGAAGCCAGTCCCGTGCTGTGGACTGCGGTGATCCTCGCCACCGGCGCAGCCATGCTGGGAATGGCCGTCTGCGGCAGAAAGCAAAAGCGCATCCGGGCAAAATAAGCAGCGAAATATAACCGATATGCCGCACGCAGGATCAAGCTCCCTGCCGTGCGGCATATCTGTTATATCAAGCGTCTTTCCGCTGCCCTTGCGTAAACAGCTTGCAGTATGGTCTCCGGCACGCCGGAGAGCTCGATTTTTCTTGTTTTATACAAATCAGACCCTGGGCCTGCGCCGCACGCACAGAAGGGGGCAGACTACCAGCAGAGCCAGGGGGATGAGATAGACGTACAAGGAGCAGGTAACAGGCGTCCACAGGCGGGCCAGGGACAGGATACCTGCCGCGCGCACTCCCACCAGCTCCAGGGCCGCCGGGCCCACCAGGCCGGCGCAGCATACCACCACGGCAGCGTTCACCGTCCGGCACAGGCTCGACAGCAGGCACCCGGTCATGGCGGCAGCCAGCAGCACCAGCAGCCGCAGCAGCAGGCATCCGGCCAGCCACTGTCCCACAGTGCAGTCTGCGGCCAGGTCTGCAAAATAGGTCACACTGCGCAGCGGGGCGGACAGGGCCGTCAGACCGCCGTAATACGACGAAACCTGGTACACCTGCCGCAGGGTCAGAGTCAACCATACCGCCGCCGCCAACAGGGCAGACAGAGCCAGCTTGCAGCGAGGCTCCCGGCGGCGGCCCCGGGGTGTGGTCTGCAGCAGCGGCAGCATTCGCTGCTGCCGCTCTCCGGCGAAGGCGCCTGCCGTCAGCAGCGCCACCGTCAGCAGTGCCGCCATGGCCGGAATGCGCTGACTGCCGCCCACATCACCGCCGCACAGAGTGAACATGGGCGCAGGATTCAGCACCCACAGGCCGGTATCCTGCTTTTTCAGAGCCTCGGCCTCCACGGCGGACAGGGCCGCCAGCTGGGCGGAGCGGATCTCGGACTCCGGCCAGCCTTCCACCTCCGCTATGCGGGCCCGGATGGCCCGGAGGGTGTCCTCCGTGGCAGGGCCCTGGAACTCATTCTGAAAGGCGGCGATGTCCGTGTCGTACAGGGACACGTCCGCCGTGGGGGCTGCGGCTGCCCGGAAGCACCAAAGGGCAAAGACCAGCAGCACCAGCAGTCCCTTATGATACCACAGGATTTTCTTGAACTCGAACCCCGTCAGGGTCAGCCGGCCGGAGGCCCGGGAAAACACGGGACGCAGCCGGGCCGCCAGACGCTGGAACACGTTGGCTCCGGCCATGGGCCGGTGATGTCCGGCATAGACCACGGCTCCTGCCGCAGCCAGCACCAAAAGCACCGGCAGAAGGGCGGTACACAGCATGGCCCCGTTTACCGCCCGACCCAGCAGGTTGATATTCAGATAGTGCAGAAACGTCTTTTCCATGCCGACGAAGGAAAACACGTTGATGTACCGAAGGGACACGATGGCATAGCTGTCCGGCACAAAGGCGAACAGACTGTATTCCACCGCCAGAAATGCGGCGGCGGCCACCATAGCCGTCTGCAAATGGTGGATCAGCTGAAGAATCAGCCACAGCAGCAGTCCCATCAGCCACATACCAAGAGTTTTTAGCAGGTAATACGCCCAAAGCACCTGACGGAGCGTCAGCGGGTACGGGAAATTCTGAAAAATCTCGCTGGACTGGGCGGCGGCGGACAGGTCACCCAGCCCGCCGTACAGCAGACTGTCGGTGACAAGGCCCGTCAGCATCAGAAAGGCTGTGCCCAGGGCGGCGGAAAGGCCCAGGATCCCCACCCGGCGCAGGGCCAGCCATGTCCGGCCTCGGGGGCTGCCAAACACCAGGTATCGCAGACTGCTGCGGCGCTCCTCCGTCAGCCGCAGCACCGTTACCAGCATCCACAGCAGAATGCACACGGACACCACACTGTCCTGCAGGAAATTCTCCAGTCCGGCAGTCTCCGTCAGGGTCAGGGACACATCAGCGCTGCGGGGAAAGTCCCGGTCCGTTTTCTTCACGTTTTCCGCATGGAATTTTCCGGCGCTGCTGTCCATGAAAATGGACAGGGTGGGCATATTGGCGGCGTTTTCGTGGATGGTATCCAGATATCCGGGATACGACGCCAGGTAGTCCAGCTGCTGCCGGAGGGTCTGCTGGGCCTGCTGCCGGGCGGTAAATTCCACCTGGGCCTGGTCGCTGAGATCATATGCCATGGCCGCTGTCTCATAATCGTCGCCCAGCACTTGCCGGGCCTGGTCCCGGTATAGCTCCAGCAGGTCCGGGTCATCCGTGCTGCGCCAGAGCAGGGCCGTCATATAGCGGCGGCTCTCCGCCTCCATCTGGGACAGGGCGGCGGACGGGTCCGGGCAGGCTGCCAGCTGAGCTGCGGTCTGCCGATAGGCGGCGGCAAAGCCGGGGGCGTTGTGATGGTCCACCCGATGGAAAAACACCACCGCCGCCATCAGCATCAGCAGCCATAGCAGACTCCTGCGGGAGAAAACACGCCTGCACTCACGCATGGGGGTGCAGCCGCCGGATATAGGCGTCCTCCAGGTTGGCCGCGCCGCAGCCGCGGATAAATTCCTCCACCGGGGCGTCCGCCAGCAGGACGCCATGGTGCAGCAGTAAAATTTCACTGGCGATGGATTCCACGTCGCCGGTGATGTGGGTGGTGATAAGGACGATTTTGTCCCGGCCCAGCTGCCGGATATATTCCCGCAGGCGCACCCGCTCCTCCGGGTCCAGCCCGGCGGTGGGTTCATCCAGCAGCAGGACCTTGGGCGCGCCCAGCAGGGCCTGGGCCAGCATCACCCGCTGGCGCATGCCGCCGGAAAAGCCGCCGACCCGGCGGTGGGCCGCGTCCCACAGATTCACCACCTGCAGCAGCTCCCGAAGCTGCTCCCGGGCGGCCCGGGGCCTCAGCCCCTTCAACTGGGCCATGTACAGCAGAAATTCCCAGGCGGTCATGTCGTCGTACATCCCCTGGCTCTGGGGCATAAAGCCCAGCACCTGCCGGAACGCCGGTCCCATGGACAGAATATCCGTCCCATCGAAGGCGATGGTCCCCGTCTGGCGGGGCAGCAGGTCGCAGATCAGGTGGATGAGGGTGCTTTTCCCCGCACCGTTGGGGCCCAGCAGGGCTGTGATGCCGGGGGCAAAGGTGTGGGTAAAGCCTGTCAGGGCTTTCTTGTCCCCGTAGGAATGGGACAGGGCGTGAATGGTCAGTTCCATATTATCCGTGGCTCCTTGCCGTGGGGTCCACCAGCTGGATCAGCTCCAGACGGTCCAGGTGATGGGGGTCGATGTAG
>OIWV01002983.1_pt1 | contig 11582 bp, 10 predicted proteins | sample 1587751 | NCBI WGS metagenome assembly OIWV01 (sample SAMEA3888913, study PRJEB22519) | human gut metagenome | biome: human gut; feature: human-associated habitat; material: faeces | place: Denmark | collected 2010
AGGATTTCAAAAGCCGTACCGGCATCCAGACCCTTTTTGAGTACCAATTTGGAGATGGAGTCCGGATTTTCCAGAACTTGCTCGTGGTTTTCGGCCGATCCGATGGAAGAAACGATACCTTCGCCTACACGGGCCAGGATGGTGTCCTCGCCTGCACCTCCCACAAGTTGGTGGATGTTGGCGCGTACGGTGACGCGGGCCTTTGCTATCAACTGGATACCGTTTTTGGCTACGGCGGCTACGGGTGGCGTGTCGATTACCTTCGGGTTGACGGAAGTCTGCACGGCCTCGAACACGTCGCGGCCCGCCAGGTCTATGGCCGTGGCCTTTTCAAAAGGCAGGTCGATGTTGGCTTTCGATGCCGAAACCAAGGCATGTACCACGCGTTGCACATGTCCGCCCGTCATGTAGTGGGCTTCCAGATTGTCGCGGGTGATGTTCTTCAGGCCGGCCTTATGGGCCTCGATGAGGCTCGGCACGATGACACCGGGCGGCACGTTGCGGATGCGCATCAGGAAGAGCTGTATCAACGAGATGCGCACGCCCGATACTTTGGCGGAGAGCCAAAGGAAGAACGGTACGAAATGAAAGAATATCGCCAGAAAGATGATGGCGACGATGGCGATGACCACCGGAAAAACAATTGGATCTAATAACATGATATCAGAAAATTAAAGGGTGAATAATATGTTTATTTCTTTTTGACGGTGATTTGGGCATCCTCTACGCGAACTACTACTACGGGAGTGCCTTCGTCCAGGAAACCGTCGGCCGATTTGACTTCCACGGTCCGGCCGCCGATGTCCGCGTTACCGATGAGGGCGAGCCGGGTAATGGCCACTCCTTCGTCTCCGGGGCGTACGGAAAGTTGTTCCGCCGAGGCTGCCGTGGAATCGATACTTTTGTGGAGCGAATATTTCTCCAATGTCTTGGAGTGCATCAGCCAGTAGCCCAACAGTCCGCAGGCTACGATGGATGCTGCGCAGGCCCACAGTCCGGTGGTCAGTCCAAACCAACTGAAAGCTACGTAGTTGGCACCTACGAGGCAGCAAGCTGCCGCTATGCCCGCTATGCTGATGCCCGGGAAGACGAACAACTCTATGGCGAGCAGGATGGCGCATAGGGCGAATAAGATGATAAGCGTAAATATTTCCATGGTCTTGGGGTTTTAGGGGTCAGTAACCTTGCCTGTATTTGGTTTCATGTTGGTCTTCCAACATGTTGAGATAAGAGGCATAGCGGCTTTCGCTGATGAGGTGTTCCTCTACGGCGCGGCGTACGGCGCAGCCCGGCTCATGGGTGTGCGTGCAATTGTTGTATTTGCAGTCTGCCGAAATCTGGAAAATTTCGCGGAAGTAGTGTGCCACTTCTTCTTTCTCGAAGTCGAATGTGCCGAATCCTTTGATGCCCGGGGTGTCGATGACGTAACCGCCGCCCGGCAAGCTGAACATCTCGCTGAATGTCGTGGTGTGCATGCCCGTGTCGTGTGCGGCTGAAATTTCTGCAGTCCGCAGGTTCAGGTCGGGTATCAGTTTGTTCAGTAGGGTAGATTTCCCTACGCCGGAATGGCCGGAGAACAGGGTGGTGCGTTTTTCCAAGCTTTCGCGCAGCGCGCCGATGCCGGTAGACTGCAAGGCCGAACAGGCATGGCAGGGATAGCCGATGGTGGTGTACAGGTGCATCATGCCTTCCATGTAACGGAGGTCGTCGGCATCATAGCAATCGGTCTTGTTGAAAACGAGCGATACCGGAACGCGGTACGCTTCGGCCGAAGCCAGGAAACGGTCGATGAAGGTGGTGGAAGTTTCCGGATGGCTGACGGTTACGATTAAAAAAGCCTGGTCTACGTTGGCTGCGATAATATGGCTTTGTTTGGACAGGTTGGAAGCTTTCCGGATGATGTAGTTCTTACGGTCTTCTATTTCTGTGATGAAAGCCGTCCCCTCCGCATTAACGGTGATTTGCACAAAATCGCCTACCGCCACCGGGTTGGTGCTGCGTATGCCTTTCAGGCGGAAGTTGCCTTTGATTTTAGAATCGACAAGCTGGCCGTCGTCCGTGCGGACGACGTACCAACTCCCTGTATTACGGATGACAAGCCCTCGCATCAGACGGTCATGATTTCTTTGTCTTTGGCCGCATACAAGTCATCGATTTGTTTGATGTACTTGTCATGCACCTTTTGCAATTTGGCCTCCGAGTTCTTTTGTTCGTCTTCAGCCATGCCGTCTTTCACTGCTTTTTTCAGGGCATCGATGGCGTCGCGGCGTGCGTTGCGTACGCTGACCTTTGCCGTTTCGCATTCGGCCTTGCATTGTTTGGCCAACTGTTTGCGGCGTTCCTCGGTCAAGGGCGGGATGCCGATACGGATAATTTCACCGTTGTTTTCCGGCATGATGCCCAATTCGGAATCTATAATCGCTTTTTCGATGGCGCGGAACATGTTTTTGTCCCACGGCTTGATGGCGATGCTGCGGGCATCGGGTGTGTTGACGGCTGCCACATTATTGATGGGTACCATGGAACCGTAGGAATCCACACGGATGCCGTCGAGCAAACGGATATCAGCCTTTCCCGCACGGATGTGCGCCAAGGCTTCGTCCAGGTACATTACCGCCATGTCCATTTTCTCCTGCGCTTCGTCAAGGATAGTCTTTGAATCTGCCATAATCTGTTCTTTTGTTAAGATGATATATTGATACTATGATACTTTGAAAAACAAAAGTAGCGGATTTTTTATTCATCTGCAATAAAACGGGGGAGGAATTATCGGAAAGTCTTCTGGCATGGTACTCGTTTTCATCTTATTTGTTCTTTTTCACTTAAAAACCTATCTTTGTAGCTTCATTCTAAAAAGAGAGGGATATGCTGAAGAGTTATTTGGTATTGTTGATGGCCATTGTTTTTGAAACGGTGGCAACTTCTTTTCTGAAACAAAGCGGGCAGTTTACGAAGTTTTGGCCTTCGGTGGTGACGGTAGTCGGGTATGCGGCGGCTTTTTATTGCCTTAGCTTGGTGCTGAAACACATCCCGGTGGGCATTGCATACGCCATTTGGTCGGGCGTGGGAATCGTGCTGATAGCCGTCATCGGTTTCACGGTGTTCAAACAGCATCTTGACTGGCCGGCCGTGTTGGGGCTGGCTTTGATTATTGCCGGCGTGGTGGTGATTAACGTGTTCTCGGATTCTGTATCCCACTGATTGCCGTTATTGGAGTATAAAATGCCCGTCATGTGTGCGACATGACGGGTATTGCGTTTTATTTGTCGGTCGTTCGGGGGCGGATATGGAATCAGTTGTGTACCAAGGTCCCGATGTTTTCTCCTTCCATTACTTTTTTCAGGTTGCCGTACACGTCCATGTTGAAAACGTAGATGGGCAGATGGTTTTCCTTGCACATCGTAGTTGCGGTGAGGTCCATTACTTTCAGGCCTTTGTGGTAGATTTCATCGTATGTGATTTCACTGAACTTCGTGGCCGTGGGGTCTTTTTCCGGGTCGGCCGTGTACACGCCGTCCACACGCGTCCCTTTAAGCATCACGTCGGCTTCGATTTCAATGCCGCGCAACGAGGAACCCGTGTCGGTCGTGAAATAAGGGTTGCCCGTACCGGCGCTCATGATAACCACTTCTCCGGCTTCCATGCACTCGATGGCTTTCCATTTGTTGTAAAACTCGCCGATAGGCTCCATGCGGATGGCGGTCAGCACGCGGCTTTTTACGCCGATGGCTCCCAGGGCACTGCTCAGTCCGAGCGAATTGATGACCGTGGCGCACATACCCATTTGGTCGCCTTTGACACGGTCGAATCCCTTTCCTGCACCGCTCAGGCCGCGGAATATGTTGCCACCGCCGATGACGATGCCGATTTGCACGCCCATGTCGTGCACTTCTTTGATTTGTTCCGCATATTCGGCCAGACGCTTTTCGTCGATACCGTAACGTTGTTCTCCCATGAGGCTCTCGCCGCTCAGTTTGAGGAGTATTCTTTTGAATTTAGCCATAATAAAGTATTTTGGTGGGTTAAAGTACGAATTGGGCGGACGGGGCTGTGTCCGACGATATCAGGTGGCTTACTTCCTTGAAGGCATATCTTCGTGTCGTGCCGTCCCTGTCTGCCAGGACCAGATGCCCGGTGGGTTCCACGTCGTGGATTTCAGCTTCGAAAACGCCGTCCGCGTCTTGGTAAAGATGAAAACCGTTGTGCCGGTAAAGCCGTTCCCGGTAGTTACGGACGATGTCCTCCGTTTGGCCTTGTTGGATTTTCCGATAATAGTCCTTGAAGCGTTTGATGGTGTCGGCTAAGATGAATACCGGTTCTTGTTCTTTTCCCGTGATTTGCCGGAGCGAGACCGGATTGGGGGCATCGCTACAGAACGTTTGTTGGTTTATATTGATGCCGGCTCCTATGATGCAATTCTCGATACATCGTCCTACCAAGGTGTTCTCGATGAGCATGCCGCAGATTTTCCGATCCTTCCAGTAGATGTCGTTCGGCCATTTGATGCGGATGTCTTCGGTGTAGTCGGACAACGTTTCGCAGATAGACAGTGCCACGGCTTGGGACAGGATGAACTGTCGGTTGGCTTCCACTTCGCGGGGATGGAAGAGCAGGCCGAACAAAAGATTCTTACCGGCTTCCGACTCCCAAGAGTTGCCGGCTTGTCCGCGTCCGGCAGTCTGGAAGTCTGCCGTGACCAGAATCATGTCTTTCGGAGAAACAGGACGATAGTGTTTCAGGAAATCGATGGTGGAATCTGTCGAGTGGAGTCGTATCCATTCAAACCATGGCGAATCGTCCAGTATGTAAAGTGAATGCGTCATATTCAAAATATTCTAATCGTGTTGCAGTCAGTATAGCGGCGGGTAAAAGGCGTCCTCTATATGCCTTAGCCGGGGAAGCCCGTTTTCTCCCGTTACGATGGTGATAAGGTCGAAGCGTACCGGAAGGTCGATGGCGTATTTGCGCAAGTAGGCGTCGGCCGAACTGACAATGCGTCGTATTTTCCCGTTTGTGACGGCGTCTTCGGGGAGTCCGAATAAAACGTCTTTTCTGGTTTTTACTTCCACGAAGACCAGCGTGCCGTCTTTTTCGGCCACGATATCCAATTCCTTGTGTCCGCACCTCCAGTTCCGGTGTCGGATGACATAACCTTCTGATTGCAGATGATTTGCAGCCAGTAGTTCCCCCTCTTTTCCCAGTTCATTGTGCGCGGCCATATCGATTTGTTGGATTCTCGTGCTGCAAATTTATTAAAAATATTGGTGAATCCTTGCAGAAATCTTACTTTTGCATGTACTAAATTGTGAAGATATGGCAACTGATGCTTTTTACATGAAAAAAGCGCTGGAAGAGGCGCGGCGTGCTTATGAAGAGGATGAAATACCGGTAGGGGCCGTAGTCGTTTGCGGCGACCGTATTCTGGCACGTGCACATAATCTGACGGAAACGTTGACGGATGTGACGGCCCATGCCGAGATGCAGGTGATTACGGCGGCTGCCAATGCTTTAGGCGGAAAGTATTTGAACGAATGTACGCTTTACGTAACCTTGGAACCGTGTGTGATGTGTGCGGGAGCTATCGGATGGGCACAGGTGAAACGCCTGGTCTATGGGGCAACGGATGAAAAAAGAGGATACAGGATGTTTGCACCGCAAGCCATACATCCGCGAACGGAAGTGGTGAGTGGTGTGATGGCAGACGAGTCCGTGGCTTTGCTGAAAGATTTCTTTAAGGGGAAGCGTTAGGTTTCTTTTATTTGATTTCCTCGTAGTCCACATATTCCCCTTCGTTGTCGTCGAATATTTTGTGCGAACCGTGGGACGAGGATTGAGAATGGTTTTGCGACGTGGTTTGTCCGTGGGGATTACCGGATGAAGACTGTTGTTTATGGTTCTTGGGAGAAAATGAAGACATGATGTTCCGTACTCTTCTGGCTATATTAAGAACCATAATGAGTAGGAAGGCCAAAAAGGCAAAAAGTAAACCGAATAAGCATCCGAAAGGACCTGTCATAAATATAATTTTTTATGCTTTGTTGCCGGACTTATAAACAAGAACCATGCCAAAATCAGTGTGTTTTCTGTCGCGAAGTCAGGACGGAAAGAATGACATACCATGCGATGATGGCTGCAAAACAACTGAACCCCAGAAAGATAATCATGGGAATACAAGTCAAGATAAAAATAAACTTAATTTTATTGTCTTGCCAGGAAAGGTTCTTGAATTTGAGGGCGAACATGGGAATCTCCGCTACCAAAAGGAAACAGGATAGCAACATGAACATGAAAAGGAAGAAAGCATTGAACTTTTCTGAAACCAAAAAACCGTAATTGCCCACAATCAGCGAAGCCCAAAACAAGGTGTTGGCCGGGGTAGGTACGCCGATGAAAGACGATGTTTGCCGCGTGTCGATATTGAATTTGGCTAATCGCAAAGCCGAAAAAGCCGCCATAAGGAAAGCCGTATAGGGCATCACGTCGCGTAGCGGTTCCATGAAGTCGGGGTAGACCACCCGATGGAACAGATGGAATATCATGGCCGAAGGGGCTACTCCAAAGGTCACTACATCTGCCAACGAATCCAATTCCTTTCCTATGGGGGAGGATACTTTCAGCACGCGAGCCGACATCCCGTCGAAGAAATCGAATACGGCTCCTATGACAATGAGCAGAAACGCCCAACTGTAATTACCGTAGAAAGCTGCACCCGTAGCCATACAGCCGGAAATCAGGTTGCAGCAAGTAATGCTGTTGGGAATCTGTCGTATGATGATATTTGCCATATAACATTTTATTATAATTTGGCGATGATAGTTTCGTTACCCACCGTCTTTTGCCCCAATTTGACGTTGACTTTGGTCCCGACCGGAAGGAAAAGGTCTACTCTGGAACCGAACTTGATGAATCCCATGTGTTCGTCGATATAACAGTCTTCGTCTTCGCGGGCGTATGTCACGATGCGTCGAGCCATGGCACCGGCAATCTGCCGGGCCATGATGAAGACCCCGTCCGGTGTTTCGATGACGATAGTGGAACGTTCATTCTCAATGCTGGCCTTCGGCAGCCAAGCCTTATGAAAGTTTCCGTCATGGTGTTCCACCAGCCTTACGGTTCCGTCCACCGGAATCCAGTTGGCATGTACGTTGGTCAAGCTCATGAATATGGAAACCATCAGTCGGCGGTCATGGAAATATTCGTTTTCGTCCACCTCTTCTATCACGACGATTTTACCGTCGGCCGGAGCTACGACAACGTTTTCCGTGTCCCCTTCGAAACGTCTGACCGGGCATCGGAAGAAATTGACTACGATAAGGTAGATGACCGTGCATACGGTTGCAGAAATATAAAACGGGAGCTTGCATTCAAAAGCATAGTAAAGGCAGGCGTTGAACAGCAACAACACCCCTGCACCTGCGATGAGCGTGTGCGTTCCTTCCCGATGTATTCTGATTTTTTTTAATTTATTCAATTTGCGTCCCATGGAGTTTTCCCCTTGTATTAGCGGACAAAGGTAGCTATATTCCGTTAAAATGCAAAATTCCCTACTTTCTTTTTCAAAGGCCGACCCCTAAAAAGTCTTTTATGTTAAAAAACGAAGGTTTCTTTTGTTGGTTTCCTCAATGTGGCGTAACTTTAGCCCGTAATTTCTGTTTTACCAAATTGTAACTATTATGCAGGACTTCGTACATCTTCATGTGCATACTCAATATTCCATCCTCGACGGTCAGGCCAGCGTGTCGCGCTTGGTTGACAAGGCGATGAAAGACGGTATGCGCGGAATGGCCATCACCGATCATGGTAACATGATGGCCATCAAGGAGTTTTTTAATTATACGACCAAAAAGAACAGCGGTACGAATGCGGACATCAAAATGTGGAAGAAGCGTATCGCCTTGTTGGAGAACGGTGAGGATGCGGCCCTGAAAGAATGGGTGGACGGGCAGAAAAAGAAGCAGAAAGAAGCCGATGAACTGAGAAGGCGGGCAGAAGCGAATGACGAGCCGATACCGGCTGAGGCGAATTTCGTGCCGGAGGCGCAACCGGAGTTTCCTCCGATTGCCGACCAGTTGGCCACGGCTCGCGTGGAGTTGGTGGCGGCTCGGAAACGTTTGTTCAAACCGATATTCGGTTGTGAAATGTATGTGGCGCCTCGTCGTCTGGATCAGATGGAAAAAGAGAAGGACGGCCGGCGGTATCATTTAATCGTGTTGGCTAAAAACGAAACGGGGTATCATAACTTGGTCAAGTTGGTTTCCAAGTCGTGGACAGACGGTTTTTATGTGCGTCCGCGTACGGACCGCTTTGAATTGGAGGCACACAGTGAAGGTTTGATTGTCTGTTCGGCTTGTATAGCTGGTGAAGTTCCCCGGAAAATACTGTCGGGCGACCTTGAAGGGGCTGAAGAAGCGGTGCAGTGGTACAAACGCGTGTTTGGAGACAACTATTATCTGGAACTTCAGCGCCATGAGGTGAAAGATCCGAACCAACGGGCCAACCGTGAGACTTTCCCGTTGCAGCAACGGGCCAATGCGCAATTAATAGAACTGGCCCGTAAATATGACGTGAAGTTGGTCTGTACGAACGACTGCCATTTTGTGGAACAGGAAGATGCCGAAGCGCACGACCGTTTGATCTGCTTGAGCACCAACCGTGATTTGGACGACCCGAAACGTATGCTTTATTCCAAACAGGAATGGTTCAAGACGCGGGCGGAAATGAATGAAGTGTTTGCAGACGTGCCGGAGGCATTGGCCAACACTTGCGACATTTGCGACCAAGTGGAGTTTTACAGCATCGACCATGCGCCGATTATGCCGAACTTTGCCATTCCGGAAGAATTTGGAACCGAAGAAGGCTATCGGAAGAAATATACCGATGAGGACTTGTTTGAGGAGTTTACCCGCGACGAAAACGGCAACGTGGTGCTCAGCCGCGAGGACGCCGAACAGAAAGTGAAGAAACTGGGTGGCTGTGACAAGCTTTACCGTTTGAAGTTGGAAGCCGATTATCTGGCTGAACTGACCTATATCGGGGCGGCCAAGCTTTATGGCGACCCGCTGCCGGAGCATGTGCGGGAACGTATCAACTTCGAGTTGCACGTGATGAAGACGATGGGTTTCCCCGGTTACTTCCTCATCGTGCAAGATTATATCAATGCTGCACGTCACGAGTTGAACGTGTCCGTGGGGCCGGGACGTGGGTCGGCGGCCGGTTCTGCGGTGGCCTATTGTTTGGGCATCACGAAGATAGACCCCATTGAATACGATTTGCTGTTTGAGCGTTTCCTGAACCCTGACCGTATTTCATTGCCCGATATCGACGTGGATTTCGACGATGACGGACGCGGAAAGGTCTTGAGTTGGGTGACGCAGAAATACGGTGAAGAGAAAGTGGCGCATATCATCACCTATGGCACGATGGCCACGAAACTTGCCATAAAGGATGTGGCCCGGGTGGAAAAGCTGCCGTTGGACATTTCCAACGGATTGTGCAAGCTCATACCGGACAAGTTGCCGGACGACGAAAACTGCAAGTCGCGTAAAATGAATCTCCCGAATGCCATCTCGTGCATTCCGGAATTGCAGCAGGCCGAGGCGTCGCCGAATCCTTTGTTGCGCGACACCATCCGTTATGCCCGGATGTTGGAGGGTAATGTGCGGAACACGGGCGTGCATGCCTGCGGTGTAATCATCTGTCGTGACGACGTGTCCGATTGGGTGCCGGTCAGCACGGCCGAGGACAAGGAAACGGGAGAGAAGCTTCGCTGTACGCAGTACGAAGGTTCCGTGATTGAAGACACGGGATTGATCAAGATGGACTTTCTGGGGCTGAAGACCCTTTCCATCATCAAGGAATGCCAGGCCAACATCTACGACAGTCTCGGGATGGAAATAGACGTGGACGCATTGGACATTACGGATCCGGCCACCTATCGTCTGTATTGCGACGGACGTACCATCGGGACGTTCCAGTTCGAATCCCCCGGCATGCAGAAGTATTTGCGCGAATTGCAGCCTTCCACCTTCGAGGACCTTATTGCCATGAATGCGCTTTACCGTCCGGGACCGATGGATTATATACCCGACTTTATCGACCGTAAACAAGGACGTAAACCGGTGGAATACGACATACCGTGTATGGAGAAGTATCTGAAAGACACATACGGTATCACGGTGTATCAGGAGCAGGTGATGTTGCTGTCCCGTCAGTTGGCCGATTTTACGCGAGGCGAGAGCGATACATTGCGTAAGGCGATGGGTAAGAAGCTGATAGAAAAGCTGAACCACATGTATCCCAAGTTCATCGAGGGCGGAAAGAAGAATGGTCACGACCCGAAAGTGCTGGAAAAGATTTGGGCGGACTGGAAGAAGTTTGCCTCGTATGCGTTCAACAAGAGCCATGCCACGTGCTATTCCTGGGTTGCCTATCAGACGGCCTACCTGAAAGCCAATTTCCCCGCCCAGTATATGGCGGCCGTAATGAGTCGAAGTTTGGCGAACATTACCGATATCACAAAGCTGATGAGCGAGTGCAAAAGTATCGGTATCAATACCTTGGGACCGGACGTCAACATCAGCCGCCGGAAGTTCAGTGTGGACGTAGACGGAAACATCCGTTTCGGCTTGGGGGCCGTCAAGGGCTTGGGCGATTCGGCTGTGGACGCCATCGTGAAAGAAAGGGAAGCCCACGGGCCTTATAAGAACATTTTCGACTTCATTCAACGTGTGCCGAGCGGAGCCGTGAAACGGAATAACCTGGAAAGCCTGGTGCTTTCGGGGGCTTTCGATTGCTTCGACGGCATCACCCGCGAACAGTATTTCGGCGTGAATGCCAAAGGGGAAAGCTTTATCGACCAGTTGGCACGTTACGGCTCGCGCTACCAGACCGACAAGGATGCCGTGCAGAATTCACTTTTCGGGGATATGGACATGGTGGAAATCGCTACGCCGGAAGTGCCGCAGGCCGAACCGTGGAGTTCGTTGGAGCGTTTGAACAAGGAGCGCGACTTGGTCGGCATTTATCTGTCCGCCCACCCGTTGGACGATTATGCCGTCATACTTCAAAATGTGTGCAACGTGCACATGGCGGATTTGAAAGATTTGGAACAGTTTGTCAATATGGACCTCACGCTGGGCGGCATGGTCACGGCCGTACGGAAGGGTATCTCCAAGACAGGTAAGCCGTATGGCATCGTGACGATGGAGGATTTCACGGGAGCATACGAGCTGGCTTTGTTCGGACAGGATTGGCCTACATGGGGCTCATATATGGACGTGGGGAATACGCTCTATATTACGGCTAAATGCCAGCCCCGGCAATGGGATCCTTCCAAACTGGATTTCCGTATCGGGCGCATTGATTTTCTGGCAGATGTGAAAGACACTCTGGTGGAAAGGATTACGATATCCGTGGCTTTGGATGCGTTGGATGAGGATATCGTGCTTTCGCTTTCCGACATCGTGAAGGAGTGTCCCGGTAATACCGACCTTTATTTCCACATTCTCGACCCGTTGGGACAGATGAACCTGACGATGCAATCCAAGTTGGCGAAAGTGTCAGTTAAAAAGGATTTAATTTCT
>OIWV01002984.1_pt1 | contig 11561 bp, 9 predicted proteins | sample 1587751 | NCBI WGS metagenome assembly OIWV01 (sample SAMEA3888913, study PRJEB22519) | human gut metagenome | biome: human gut; feature: human-associated habitat; material: faeces | place: Denmark | collected 2010
GCCTGAAAAATTGTAAATGCCCCGAGCGGCGAAAGACCTGCCCGCGCGTCGCAGTAGTCCGGCGTGAGCGTAAATTCCTTCTCAAAATATCCCTGCTGCATAGCTGCCTCCTGCTGGTCGTATTTTCTGTAGTATAGCACATTTCCGGAAGGATTGTAAGCCCGTCTGCATGGACGGAAAAAGCCCCGCCTCCAAATGGAGACGGGGCTGCACCTGATTTTAGAAGATTATTCGATGGCGATGGCTGTTGTGGACGGGAGCTGCTTTTGCTCCTGCTTCGGAAGGGCGATCTGCAAAATGCCGTTTTCAAACTTTGCATGCACATCCTCGGGCTTGACGGTGTCGCCGACATAGAAGCTTCTGCTGCACGAGCCGCTCCAGCGCTCCTGCCGGATGTAGCGACCCTTGTCGTCTTTTTCGTCCTTGTCGAGCGCCTTATCGGCCGAGATCGTCAGGTAACCGTCCTTGAGATCCAGATTCACATCTTCCTTTTTAAAGCCCGGAAGGTCAATGTCGAGCTCAAACTGATTTTCCGTCTCGCGGATATCGGTCTTCATCATGTTCTTCGCGTGCTTGCCATAGAGGGGATTGCGTCCCTGCGGCATGGCCATCATTTCAAACGGATCTGCGAAGAAATCATCAAACAAACTTTCACCAAAAATGCTGGGCAACATAAAACATTCCTCCAAATCATATGCCACTTTCGTGCCATCGGCGGGGTGCCGCCCCAAAACGTTTCAGCCGGTCGCCCGGCATCCCGGTTTTGTTCCTGCGCCCCACTTCGGGAGGAGGTCTCTTTCGGGCCCTTCTTCTTGGTACGCTTATATAATAGCCCTATGAATTAGCAGTGTCAAGAGGTGAATGCTAATTTTCACAAAGAAATAAAATTTCGTTCATCTTTTTATCACGCACTGCATCCCGTCTCGCAAAACTATTCGTTTATGTGCGTTTTATTTTAAATTTCGCTATTTAACCAGCGCAACCCCCTAGCATTTCCCTCCTGTTTTTCTATAACCTCGTTCCTGTACCCCAAATTTTATCAGTTGTTCAATGCAAACGCTAACATCGAATTTGCTTATCGTTGACTTGCATTGCAACAAAAAAAGGCGGCACTGCCAAGCAGCGCCGCCCAATCTGTTTTTAAGTTTACTCTCAGCCGAAGTACCGGTTCAGCAGGCCCTCAAAGGCCTTGCCGTGTCTCGCCTCGTCCCGGGCCATCTCGTGGACGGTATCGTGGATGGCGTCCAGGTTGTACTTCTTGGCCAGCTTGGCCAGCTCGAACTTACCGGCGGTGGCGCCGTTCTCGGCGTCCACGCGCAGCTGCAGGTTCTTCTTGGTGGAGTCGGTGACCACCTCGCCCAGCAGCTCGGCGAACTTGGCGGCGTGCTCGGCCTCCTCCAGGCCGGCCTTCTCCCAGTACATGCCGATCTCGGGATAGCCCTCGCGATGGGCCACACGGGCCATGGCCAGGTACATACCCACCTCGCTGCACTCGCCCTCGAAGTTGGCGCGCAGACCGGCGATGATCTCCTCGCGGACCTCGGCGGGAACATCCTCGCCAAAGACCTTGCCTACGCCTACCACGTGCTCGGCAGCCCAGGTCTTCTCCTCGGCCTGCAGGGTGAACTTCTCACCGCTGACGTGGCACACCGGGCACTCGGCCGGGGGATTCTCGCCTTCATGAACGTAACCGCAAACAGGACAGACCCACTTTTTCATAGTAAATTTCCTCCATTTTATTCAGCATTTATTGGTTTTGGGAACCGCTGGCTCCCTCATTGACTGAATGCAGTATAACACGGATGGAGTCGTTCTATAAGTTGCAATTGCAACAAACGGTAAAATTTTCCCGAAAGATTTTTACTCCTGGGGAGGATCGCTCTCCAGCAGCGTCTTGGCGCTGGCCGCCAGGCCCGCCAGACCCTGGATCTCGCTGGGGATGATGATCTTGGTGGCCTTGCCGTCGGCCATTTTCTGCAGGGCCTCCAGGCTCTTGAGCTTGATGACCTGGTCGTTGGGGGCGTTTTCGTTGAGCATCCGCATGGCGTCGGCCAGGGCCTGCTGCACCTTCATGATGGAGGTGGCCTCGGCCTCGGCGGCCATGATCCGGGCCTGCTTGGCGGCGTCGGCCTTCAGAATGGCGGACTGCTTCTCGCCCTCGGCCACCAGGATCTTGCTGGCCTTTTCGCCCTCGGCCTGCAGGATGGACTCCCGGCGTTCCCGCTCGGCCTTCATCTGCTTCTCCATGGCGTTCTGAATCTCCCGGGGCGGCAGGATGTTCTTCAGCTCCACCCGGTTGACCTTGATGCCCCAGGGGTCCGTGGCCTCATCCAGGATGGCCCGCATCTTGGCGTTGATGGTGTCGCGGGAGGTCAGGCTCTGGTCCAGCTCCAGCTCGCCGATGATGTTGCGCAGGGTGGTGGCGGTGAGGTTCTCAATGGCGTTCATGGGATACTCCACGCCGTAGGTATACAGCTTGGGGTCGGTGATCTGGAAATAGATCACGGTGTCGATCTGCATGGTGACGTTGTCCTTGGTGATCACCGGCTGGGGGTCGAAGTCCGCCACTTGCTCCTTCAGGCTGACCTTCTTCACCACCCGCTCGATGAACGGGACCTTCAGATGCAGGCCCACGCCCCATACGGAGTGGAAGGCGCCCAGCCGCTCCACCACATAGGCCTTGGACTGCTGCACCACATAGATGTTCCGGACGATAACGATCAGCACCAGCACCACCAGAATGGCGATGGCCACTGCGCCGGGGATAGAGATGTTGCTTGGCATGTGATTTTCCTCCTGTTTTTAATATAAGTAGTGTTTATGGACTTACACGGGTTCCACGAACAGGCGCACGCCCTCCATGCGGACGATCTTCACCTGCGCGTTGCGGGGGATGGGCTGGCCGCTTTCGCTGCGGGCGGTCCAGGTCATGCCGCCCACATACACCGCCCCGGTGGGCACGGCGTTGTCGATGCTCTCCGTGACCCGGGCGGTCTGGCCCAGCACGCGGTCGGCATTGGTGGCGGTAACGTCCTTGCGCAGCAACTTCTTCACCAGGGGCCGGGTGGCCGCCAGGCACACGATGGACACCACGAAGAACAGGGCCAGCTGCAGCCAGATGGGACCGCCGCAGATGGCGGCAATCAGCCCCGCCACGGAGCCCACTACGAACCAGATGGACGTCAGCCCCACGGTGATGGCCTCCACCACGCCGAAGATCACCATGGCGGCGATCCAGATCAGCGTCATCATATCGGTGCTTCCTCCTTTCAGACACAGCCCCAGCACCAGGGCCAGAGCCAGGGTCACGGCCACTGCGCCGATGCCCAGCCACTTCTCCCGGGGGGCCAGATTGGCGAAAAACGCGGACAGCGCCGTTTTCAGGGTTTTCTCCGGCAGCGGGGCCTTGGGCGCGTCCTGCACCGGGGCCTCCCGGGGCACCTCCTGGGAAAACAACTCATCCAGGGACACCTGATACCGGTTGCAGATATAGAGGATCTTCTCGATCTCCGGATATCCCCGGCAGGACTCCCATTTGCTCACCGCCTGCCGGGACACCTTCAGCTCCGCCGCGAACTGCTCCTGGGTCAGTCCCGCCCGGCGGCGTACCTCCTGTAACCGTTCTCCAAAGGCCATGGCCCCGTCCCTCCGTTTCTCACTGGCCCCATCCTACCGGAAACGGGCCGCTTTGTCTACCAACCTCCGTTTGCACCCGGGGAAAAACTGGAATTTTCTGCGCAACCTCAGGTTGTCATGGTCTTAGTATACTATATTTTCGCCTCCCGCGCCACAACATTTTGAAAAATCCTCCGGTTTTTTACCCGGCGGACAAATCGGCTTGACAAATGTTTCCTGCCCGTGTATACTGAACCCATCTGGTAAGAAAGGTGGTGCCCGATATGATGATTTATAACGCTTTTGTCGTGTCGGGGACCCTTGTGCGCCTGTAACGAGCCTGCCGGAAGATAGGGCGGGCCCCTTGCGGCTGTGTCGGCGTCCTCGGAAGGAGGGCGCTTTTTTCGTGCCCGGAATTTGGAAAAGATAGAAGAATGAGAGAGGAAGTGTTTTTGCCTTCATGGAAACCACCCGAAAATTATCCCGGCGGGAGAAGCTCGCCCTGATCGGGAAATATCTGCGCCCCTGCTGGGGGCACTTTGCGGCGGCGCTGCTGTGCGCGTGTTTGGCCATGGTGTTCAACGCCCTGACGCCCCAGATCATCCGCCTGACCGTGGACTCCATCCTGGGGCCCGAAACGCCCCAGCTGCCCGGATTCCTGATATCCTGGCTGAACTGGGCGGCTCTGGAGGCCCAGCCCCTGCGGGCCCTGTGGTGGGCCGCAGGCGGCGTCCTGCTGACGGCCCTGCTGCGGGGCGTGTGCAACTATGGCCAGCGGCTCCAGCTGGCCCGGGGCTCCGAGAGCTACGTCAAGGGCATCCGGGACGATCTGTACCGCCACATTCAGTATCTGCCCTTCGCCTGGCACAAGAATAACCCCACCGGCGATATCATCCAGCGCTGCACCTCCGACGTGGACGTGATCCGCCAGTTCGTGTGCAACCAGCTGGTGGAGGTGGTGCGCACGGTGTTCCTGATCGTGCTGTACCTGTGCATCATGTTCACCATGAACCTGCGCCTGTCCCTGATCTCGGCGCTGTTTATCCCCATTGTGGGCCTGTCCTCCGGTGTGTTCTACAAGAAGATCTCCGGCCGGTTCCAGGCCGCCGACGAGGCGGAGGGCGACCTGACCACCTGCGCCCAGGAGAACCTCACCGCCGTCCGGGTGGTCCGGGCCTTCGGCCGGGAGCGGTATGAGGAGGAGAAGTTCAACGGGAAAAACCAGCGCTTCTCCCAGCTGTGGATCCGACTGGGAAAGCTCCTGTCCGTATACTGGGCCTCCGGCACCCTGCTGACCTGCCTGCAGGTGATGGTCATCGTGGTGGCCGGTGCCTGCGAATGCGTGGCCGGGCGGATGACCCTGGGCTCCTTTGTGGCCTTCGTCACCTATAACGAGGCCCTGGCCTGGCCCGTCCGTTCCCTGGGCCGGGTGCTGTCCGATATGAGCAAGGCCGGGGTGTCCATGGACCGCGTGGGCTATATCCTCAACGCCCGGGAGGAGCGGGACCTGCCCGACGCCGTGGACGCCGTAAACGGCGACATCGTCTTTGACCACGTCAGCTTTGCCTACGACGGCCAGCCGGTGCTGGAGGACGTGTCCTTTACCATTCACCAAGGGGAGACCTTCGCCATCCTGGGGGGCACCGGCTCCGGCAAGAGCACTCTGGTGCACCTGCTGGACCGGCTGTATGACCTGCCGGAGGGCGGCGGCTCCATCACCATCGGCGGGGTGGACATCCGCCGCATGAAGCGGGAGTCCCTGCGCCGTCAGATCGGCCTGGTGCTCCAGGAGCCCTTCCTGTTCTCCCAGACCGTGGGCGAGAATATCTGCGCCGTGCGGCCGGACGCCGGGGACGAGGCCATGCGCCGGGCCGCCGCCGTGGCCTGCGTGGACGAGGCCATCTCCGCCTTCCCCCAGGGGTACGATACCGTGGTGGGCGAGCGGGGCGTCACCCTGTCCGGCGGCCAGAAGCAGCGGGTGGCCATCGCCCGGATGCTGATGCAGCAGGCCCCCATTATGGTGTTTGACGACTCCCTGTCCGCCGTGGACGCCGAAACCGACGCCAAAATCCGCGCCGCCCTGCGGGACACCCTGCACAGCGCCACGGTGCTGCTGATCTCCCACCGGGTCACCACCCTGATGCAGGCCGACCGCATCCTGGTGCTGGACGGCGGCCGGGTGTCCGCCCTGGGCGCCCACCGGGAGCTGATTGACCGCCCCGGCATTTACCGGGATATTTACGACATCCAGATGCGCAGCGACGACCGCGCGCTGGTGGAGGAAGGAGGGAATGCCTGATGGCTGCCTTCGACGAGAAAGATTATACAAAATCCTTCGACTGGAGCATCTGGAAGCGGCTCACGCCCTTTGTGCGGCCCTTCCGCCGGGACTTTGTGGGGATGCTGGTGTTCAACGGCCTGTGCGCCCTGGTGGACGTGGCCATTCCCCTGTTCCAACGCTACGCCATCCGCAACTTCATCCAGGCGGATTCCCTCCGGGGCATCGTGCCCTTCTCCCTGGTGTATCTGCTGGTGATCGTCCTGCAGGCCCTGTCCGTGGTGGCCTTCGCCCGGAACTCCATGACCATCGAGATGAACATGGGCCGGGATATGCGCCGCTCCCTGTTCCACCATCTCCAGACCCTGTCCTTCTCCTTCTATAACGTGACCCCCGTGGGCTATCTGCTGACCCGGGTCATGAGCGATACAAACCGCATTGCCAGCATGATCGCCTGGAACATGACGGATATCCTCTGGGCCCTGTTCTATGTGCTGGGCACCTTTGCGGCCATGCTGGCCCTGAACTGGCGGCTGGCCCTGGTGGTCATCGTCATCGTGCCTGTCATGGCGGTGCTCACCGGATATTTCCAGAACCGCATCCTCCGCTGGAACCGGAAGGTCCGGAAGCTAAACTCCCGCATCACCGGCTCCTTCAACGAGGGCATCACCGGCGCCAAAACCACCAAGACCCTGGGCACCGAGGAGCAGACCGTGGCCGCCTTCCGGGACCTGACCCGCCAGATGCACGACGCCGGCATCGGCGCGGCCCGGCTCAACGCGGTGTATATCCCGCTGGTGCTGTTTGCCAGCACCATGGCCGTGGCCATCGTGCTGCTGCGGGGCGGGTATATGGTGTCGGGGGGACTGCTGGAGCTGGCCACCCTCTCCACCTTCACCACCTACGCCGTGGGCATTTTCGAGCCCATCCAGATGACTGCCGCCAACATCGCCGAGTTCATCTCCCTGCAGGCCTCCATCGAGCGGGTCATGGACCTGATGGACAAGACCCCCCAGATTCAGGACGCTCCGGAGGTCATCGAGAAGTACGGCGACGCCTTCCACCCCAAGCGGGAGAACTGGGAGCCCATCCGGGGCGAGATCGAGTTCCGGGACGTGACCTTCCGCTATCCCGACGGCGGCGGCAACGTGCTGGAGCACTTCTCCCTGCACATTCCCCAGGGGTCCACCGTGGCCATCGTGGGCGAAACCGGCGCGGGTAAGAGCACCCTGGTGAACCTGGCCTGCCGCTTCTTCGAGCCCACGGAGGGCCAGATCCTCATCGACGGCGTGGACTATCGTCAACGCAGCCAGCTGTGGCTCCACAGCAGCATCGGCTATGTGCTCCAGGACCCCCACCTGTTCTCCGGCACCGTCCGGGAGAACATCCGCTACGGGAAGCTGGACGCCACCGATGCGCAGGTGGAGGCCGCCGCCCGGGCCGTGTCCGCCGACACGGTGGTGGCCAAGCTGGAAAAGGGCTGGGACAGCGACGTGGGCGAGGGCGGCGGACGGCTCTCCACCGGCGAAAAGCAGCTGATCTCCTTTGCCCGGGCCGTGCTGGCGGACCCCCGCATCTTCGTCCTGGACGAGGCTACCTCCTCCATCGACACCCAGACCGAGCAGCTGATCCAGCAGGCCATCGACCACCTGCTCCAGGACCGCACCTCCTTCCTGATCGCCCACCGGCTCTCCACCATCCGCAAGGCGGACATGATCCTGGTGGTCCGGGACGGCCGCATCGTGGAGCAGGGCACCCACCAGGAGCTGCTGCGCCGCCATGGCTATTACCACGATCTCTACAGCAAGCAGTTCGCCGAGGAATCTGCGGCCCGCATCCTGCAATAAGAGATATCGGACCGGCAGGATCGGAATATGGACAGACAGCCCCCTGATGCGGAACAACAAACCGCATCAGGGGGCTGTTTATGGTTTTCTTGCCTCAGCAGAGCTTGGCGCCGGCGGGGATGGAGTCGTCCAGCAGCAGCAGGTGCAGCTTTTCCTCGCCCTTTTCCTTGTGGACGGCGGAGATCAGCATACCGCAGCTGGGGATGCCCATCATCTTCCGGGGCGGCAGATTCAGAACCGCCACGGCGGTCTTGCCGATGAGCTGCTCCGGCTCATAGTAGTGATGGATGCCGGAGAGGATGGTGCGGTCCGTGCCGCTGCCGTCGTCCAGGGTGAACTTCAGCAGCTTGTCGCTCTTTTTCACGGCCTCGCAGTTCTTGATCTTCACGGCCCGGAGGTCGGACTTGCAGAAGGTATCAAAATCCACGTTTTCCTGGCTGTAGGGCTCCAGCTCCAGGGCGGGCAGAGCCGCCTTGCGCTGGGCCTCCTGGATGGCGTTGAGCTCGGCCAGGGCCTTCTCGGCGTCGATGCGGGGGAACAGGGCCTCGCCCTTGTGAACGGTGACGTCCGGGCGCAGGCTGCCCCACACGTTGGCCTTTTCCCAGGTGCGGCAGCACGGGCAGGCACCGATCTGGTCAAAGATCTTTTCGGCGCTGTCGGGAATGAAGGGGGTCAGCAGCACGGCGCAGATGCGGATGGTTTCCAGCAGGTTATACATAACCGTGGCCAGGCGGGCCCGGTTGGCGGGGTCCTTGGCCAGGGTCCAGGGGGCGTTCTCGTCGATATACTTGTTGGCCCGCTGGATGGTCTTGAAAATCTGCTCCAGGGCATTCTGGAACTGGAAGTGCTCCATCTCCGTCTCATAGCGGTCCCGCAGGGTGGAGGCCATGGTCTTCAAGTCGCAGTCGGCGTCGCTGCTTTCCCGCTCCGCAGGCAGGGTGCCGCCGAAGTATTTCTCCACCATGGCGGTGGTGCGGCTGACCAGGTTGCCCAGGTCGTTGGCCAGGTCCATGTTGATGGTCTGGATCAGCAGCTCGTTGGAGAAGTTGCCATCGGAGCCGAAGGGGAAAGTCCGCAGCAGGAAGAACCGCAGGGCGTCCACGCCGAACTTCTCCGCCAGGACATAGGGGTCCACCACGTTGCCCTTGGACTTGGACATCTTGCCGCCGTCCATCACCAGCCAGCCGTGGCCGTAAACGTGCTTGGGCAGGGGCATATCCATGCTCATGAGCATGGCGGGCCAGATGATGGAGTGGAAGCGGACGATCTCCTTGCCGACGAAGTGTACATCCGCGGGCCAGTATTTGTCGTAGTCGTGATACTTCTCGTTCATGAAGCCAAGCGCCGTGGTGTAGTTGAACAGCGCGTCGACCCAGACGTAGACGACGTGACCGGGGTCAAAGTCGACCGGGATGCCCCAGGTGAAGCTCGTGCGCGACACGCACAGATCCTCCAGACCGGGGTCGATGAAGTTTTTCACCATCTCGTTGACACGGGAACGGGGCTGGAGGAAGTCAGTGTTTTCCAGCAGGTCCCGGATACGGTCGGCATATTTGCTCAGACGGAAGAAGTAGGCTTCCTCCTCGGCGTCCACAACGGGGCGGCCGCAGTCGGGGCAGCAGCCGTCCTTCAGCTGGCTCTCCGTCCAGAAGGACTCGCAGGGAGTGCAGTATTTGCCCTTGTAGGTGCCCTTGTAGATATCCCCACGGTCGTAAAGCTCCCGGAAGATCTTCTGAATGGCCTCCACATGGTAATCATCGGTGGTACGGATAAAGCGGTCATAGCTGATGTTCATCAGCTTCCACAGCGACTTAAAGCCGCCCTCGCCCTCCACAATCTTATCCACATACTGCTGCGGGGTCACACCGGCCGCCTTGGCCTTATCCTCTATCTTTTGGCCGTGCTCATCGGCGCCGGTGAGGAACATGACATCGCAGCCCTGCAGGCGCTTGTAACGGGCCATGCAATCGGTGGCCACGGTGCAGTAGCTGTGCCCGATGTGCAGCTTATCGGAAGGGTAGTAGATGGGCGTGGTGATATAAAACTTTTTCCGTTCCATATTTTTTACCTCCTGCGCAAATGAGCGCAATTCTTCATTATCAGTATAGTATAACACACTTTGCCGCCAAAGCAAAGCATTTTTACAGGGAACCGGCCGCTAAGGGGCGGCTCCCCCACCGGCTGCTGCAAACCGCAGGCACCGGCCCCCTGCAGGGACCCTAAAAAGCAAAACCGCCGCCCCGAAAGCCGGAACGGCAGCCGCTTATTTTTTCCTTTTGCCCGTAGGGTTCTTGGGGCGCTTTTTGCGCACTGAATAGCCAAAGGAGCCAATCTTTTTACCCATGGCAAAGTACTCCCCGTGGGAATAGGCCATCAGCCCTGCCTTTTCCAGGTGCAGCTTGCCGGCCTCATCCAGCAGTCTTTCCTCCACATCCACTGCCACAATCTCCGCCAGGAACATATCATGGCTGCCCAGCGGGATGATCTGCTTGACCCGGCACTCCAGTGCCAGCGGGCTCTGCGCAATGACCGGCGCCGCTATTTCTTTGGCGGGCTCTACGGTTAAATCGGTGGCCGCCAGCTTATCCATCTCCCGCCCGGAGCGTACCCCGCAGAAATCGGTGGCGCGCGCCATGGCACCGCTGGTCAGGTTGATGACAAATTCCCCGGATTCCTTGATGATATCGTAGGAATACCGTTCCGGCCGCACCGAGATGTAGGTCATGGGCGGATCGCTGCAGGTGATGCCCGTCCAGGCGATGGTCAAAGCGTTGGGCTTTTCCAGCGTACCGCAGCTTACCAGTGCGGCGGGCACCGGGGCCAGCAGGGTGGAACCCTTCCATTGGAGCTTACTCATAGTATGATCGTCCTTTCCGGCGGTCAGCCCGCCATCATATCGCTTATTACCTTAATAAACAGCAGCGCCAGCACCGTAATGATGACCGGCCGCACGATCTTGCTGCCGTTTTTCATCATCATCCCGGAGCCGATAACATGCCCCAGCAGGCAAAACCCACCGGAGATGAGTCCCAGCGTGACCAGCACCTGCCCCGTGGTGAGGAACAGCACAAAGCTGGTGATATTGGAGGAGAGATTGACCAGCTTTACAGTACCGCTGGCCCGCTCCAGGCTCATTTTGCACAGCCCGGTATACAGCATCAGCAAAAAGGTGCCGGTACCCGGCCCGTACAGGCCATCATACAGCCCGATGATAAGAGAAAACACCGCCGCTAAAATCAGCTGCCGGCTGCGGGGCATAGTGCTTTCCGGCTGTTCCCCCGGCTGGATGGGCTTCCGCCGCAGTACCACAAAGGCAATGACCGGCAGCGTGCCCAGCAGCAGGTACTGGATGTACTGCTGCGGAATGAGCAGGATGAGCCGCGCGCCAAAATTGGCGCCAAGGATGGCCATAACCATGCAGGGGATGGCCGCCTGCCAGTCCACATAGCCGTTTTTCAGGTACCGTGCCGTGGAAGCGCAGGTCCCGATGGTGGAGCTCATTTTATTGGTGGCAATGGCCTGGTGAGGCGGCAGCCCGGCCAGCAGGTACGCGGGGAGCGAGATCAGCCCACCGCCTCCGGCAATGGCATCCACAAAGCCCGCCAGAAAGACCAGCGGGCAGATAATCAGCAGGGTTTTCAGGGTCAGCATAGGGGGTCTTCTTTCCAATGGGATAATAATATTAAAGTTATACTCTCATAGTGGGGAAAAGTCAAGGGAAGCCGCCTTTACATCCGGGGGAAAAATGCTATAATACCCTTATAAAGCCCGCGGCTGCCGCAGGCCGCGGCCCGCAGGGCAAACCGCCCTCCGGGCGGTTT
>OIWV01002985.1_pt1 | contig 11543 bp, 8 predicted proteins | sample 1587751 | NCBI WGS metagenome assembly OIWV01 (sample SAMEA3888913, study PRJEB22519) | human gut metagenome | biome: human gut; feature: human-associated habitat; material: faeces | place: Denmark | collected 2010
CAAACTGATGAGCAAGTGTATTTTAGCTCATTATATGATCAAGGAAGCGTTCCGGGATAACCGGAACGCTTCCTTTTTGAGAGAGGGATAATAGGGAAGGATAATAGGGAATGTAGGAGGAATGGAGGGTTAGCCCTCGGCCAGCTTCTTGTACTTGGCGTAGCGGGCCTTTACGTCTTCAACTTCCTTGGCATACAGGGCGTCGGCCTTGTCGGGGAAGTTGTTTTTCAGGGAGGCGAAGCGGTTCTCGCCCATGAGGAAGTCCATCACCTTGGAGGTATCCGGCTCCTTGGAGTCCAGCTGGAAGGGGTTCTTGCCCTCGGCGATCCGGCGGGGATCATAGCGGTACAGATGCCAGTAGCCGCACTCCACAGCCTTCTTCATCTCGTCCTGAGAGGTGCCCATACCGGCCTTGATGTGCTGCTCCAGGCAGGGGCAGTAGCAGATCACGATGGAGGGGCCGTCATAGGACTCAGCCTCACGCAGAGCCTTCAGGGTCTGGGCCTGGTCAGCGCCCATGGCCACCTGGGCGACGTACACATAGCCATACTGCATCAGCATGGCACCCAGATCCTTCTTGGCTACCCGCTTGCCGCCGGCGGCAAACTTGGCGGTAGCGGAGGTGGGGGTGGACTTGGAGGACTGACCGCCGGTGTTGGAATACACCTCGGTATCCAGCACCATCAGGTTCACGTCACGGTTCTGGGCCATCACATGATCGATGCCGCCGTAGCCGATATCGTAGGCCCAGCCGTCACCGCCCACAGCCCACACGGACTTCTTGGCCAGATATTCCTTGTTCTCCAGGATGTACTTCACGTCCTCGGTCTGCTCTGCCTGTTCCAAAGCGGCGATCAGAGCGTCCGTGACGGTACGGGAGGTCTCCGTCTTCTTCCAGCCGTTCTCATAGGCCTCCACAGCCTCCACGGCGATACCGGCGGCCTTGATGGCCTCCAGACGGATCAGCAGCTCCTTGCGGATGGAATCCTGTGCGTGGAAGAAGCCGTAGGCAAACTCGGCGTTGTCCTCAAACAGAGAGTGCTCCCAAGCGGGGCCGTGACCCTGGCAGTCCTTGCAGTAGGGCAGGATGGGGGCGCCGCCGGAGATGGCGGAGGAGCAGCCGGCAGCGTTGCCGATGTACATCCGATCGCCGAACAGCTGGCTCAGCAGCTTGATATAGGTAGTCTCGGCGCAGCCAGCGCAGGCGGCGGAGAACTGGAAGTAGGGCTTTGCGAACTGGACGTTCTTCACGCTCTTGTCATTGATAACGTCCTTCTTCAGGTAGCTTTCGTTCATGGCCACCTCGTCGAAGAGGGTCTGCTCGGGCTTCATGTCCTCGAAGGAGGTCATGGTGAGAGCACCCTCGGCGGGGCAGGCGGTCAGGCACACGCCGCAGCCCAGGCAGTCATAGGGAGAGACCTGCATCCGGAAGGAATAGGGGGAATCCTTGCCCAGACCCTTGGCGGGGACAGTCTCGAACCCGGCGGGAACGGACTTCTTCTCCTCCTCGGTCAGCAGCACAGGACGGATGGCGGCATGGGGGCAGCACATGGAGCAGCGGTTGCACTGAATGCACTTACTGCCGTCCCACTTGGGGACCTTGGTGGCGACACCGCGCTTGGAGAACACGGAGGTGCCGTTTTCCCAAGTGCCGTCCAGAACGCCGTACTTCTGGAATACGGACACGGGGAGCTGATCGCCCTTCTGACGGTCCATGGGCATGACGATGTCCCGGGCAAAGGGAGTGAGTCCCTTAGGCTCCACAACGGGAGCGTCCTGCGCGTCGGCCCAGGAGGCGGGGATCTCCACCTTCACAGCGGCGCTGACACCCAGATCCACGGCCTGATCGTTCAGGTCCACGATCTTCTGACCGGCCTTCTTGAAGTAGGAGTTGTAGTTGTTCTTCTTCATATCCTCAATGGCCAGATCCATGGGGATGACCTTGGTCAGGGCGAAGAAGGCGCCCTGGAGGATGTTATTGGTACGCTTGCCCAGGCCGATCTCCTGTGCCAGCTTGGCAGCGTCGATGATGTAGAAGTTGGCGTGCTTCCGGGCCAGATCGCGCTTCATCTTGGCAGGCAGGTGCGCGTCCAGCTCCTCCACGGTCCAGGGGCAGTTCAGCAGGAAGGTGCCGCCCTCCTTCAGATCCTCGGTGGTGTCGTACTTTTTGACGTAGGTGGGAGCATGGACTGCCACGAAATCAGCGGAGGACACCAGATAGGTGCTGCGGATGGGCTCGTCGCCGAAGCGCAGGTGGCTCTGGGTCAGGCCGCCGGACTTCATGGTGTCATAGGAGAAGTAAGCCTGAGCATACTTGCCGCCCACGAAGCCGATGGTGGAGATGGCGTTCTTGTTGGCACCCACGGTGCCGTCGCCGCCCAGGCCCCACAGCTTGCAGCTGATCTGGCCGGGATGGGGCAGCTCGATCTCCTTGTAGTCCAGAGAGGTATAGGTCACATCATCATTGATGCCGATGGTGAAGTTGTTCTTGGGCTCGTCCTTCTCCAGGTTGTCGTACACAGCGACGATCTGGCCGGGGGTGGTGTCCTTGGAGGACAGGCCGTAACGGCCGCCAACCACGCGGATGTCGCCGCGGCCCGCCTGATTCAGGGCGGTGACCACGTCCAGATACACGGGCTCGCCCACGGAGCCGGTCTCCTTGTTGCGGTCCAGCACGGCGATGCGCTTGCAGGTGGCGGGGATGGCGGCAGCGAAGTGGGACACGGAGAAGGGACGATACAGGTGGATCTGCACCATGCCCACCTTGCGGCCCTGGCTGTTGAGCTCATCCACCACTTCCCGCATGGTCTCGGTGACAGAGCCCATGGCAACGGCCACTTCCGTAGCGTCGGGTGCACCGTAGTACTCATAGAGCTTGTAGTTGCGGCCAGTGATCTTATTGATCTCGTCCATGTAGTGCTGGACGGTGTCGGGCAGGCTGTTGGCCTTGACGTTGGCGCCCTCCTTGCACTGGAAGTAGATGTCAGGGTTGACGTTGTTGCCCCGGTTGGTGGGATGCTCAGGGTTCAGGGACTGGCGGCGGAAGGCCTGCAGGGCCTCCTGATCCACCAGACCACGGAGATCCTCATAGTCCAGAGCCTCGATCCGCTGCATCTCGTGGGAGGTACGGAAGCCGTCAAAGCAGTGCATGAAGGCGTACCGGCCGCTGATGGCGGACAGATGAGCCACGGCAGCCAGATCCATGGCCTCCTGAGGGCAGGAGGACATCAGCATGGCGTAGCCGGTCATACGGCAGGTCATGAAGTCCGTATGGTCACCGAAGATGGAGTGATGGTTGGAGGTCACCACGCGGGACGCGATGTGCATGACGCTGGGCAGGAACTGGCCGCCCATGGCGTACATGGCGGGGATCATCAGCATCAGGCCCTGAGAAGAGGTGAAGGTGGTGGTCAGGGCGCCAGCCTGCAAGGAACCGTGGCAGGTGCCGGCAGCACCGGCCTCAGACTGCATCTGGATCACGTCCACCGTGGAACCAAACAGGTTCTTCTTCCCCTTGGCAGACCACTCGTCCACCTTTTCCGCCATGGGAGAGGACGGGGTGATGGGGTAGATGGCCGCCACCTCGGTAAAGGCATACGCGCTGTACGCGGCTGCCGTGTTGCCGTCCATGACTACGTAATTTTTCTTCATACGCAAGATCCTTCCTATCTTTCTTATCTGAATATGCTGTTTTTACATATATAGGCACCATCCGCAGATGGTAACACATGAAGGTCAGAAAACCAGTCTGCAATTCTGAATACGGCAGCTCTCTTCGATCAACTGCCGTTTTTTCAGAAGCAGCTGGGTGATCTGCTGCTTTTTTTCATCGGTGTACCGGAACTTGGGGGTGGTTACACTGATGGCTGCCTTGACCTGACCGTTTTCAGCCAGCGGGACTGCCACGCAGCAGATCTCAGCGGTGGATTCCTCGCTTTCATAGGCGATCCCGGCGCTGCGGATGTCCTGAAGCGCCGCGATGAGGGTATCAAGATCCATAATGGAGTTTGGCGTGTAGGGGAAGAAGCGGTATCCCGCGTAAAGCTGCCGGACCTCATCGTCCGTCAGGCCGGAGAGAAGCGCTTTGCCCAGGCCGGTGACATGAGCAGGGAGGTGGCGGCCCACATCGCTGATGATGGAGATGATGGCGTGGCCCTCCTCTTTTAAGAGGTAGTGCACGTCCTGCCCTACCAGCACACCCATCTGGCAGACTTCGTCTACTTGGGAGACGATGTTGCGCATTTCACTGCGGATAATGGACAGAGCATTCTGGCCGCTGGCGTAGGACAGCCCCAATTCAAAGGTATGGGGACCGATCTTGTAGAGACTGCCGTCCGTCACAACGTAATTGGTGGCAGCCAGTGTTTTCAGAATGGGGGAAATGGTACCCTTTGGCAGGTCCAGAAGATTGGCGATCTCCGTCAGGCTCAGACCGCCGGAATTGGCGTCGATCAGCTCCAGAATCCGGAGGACCCGCAGGGTTGGATTGTGATATTCCATGAAGGTGGACTCCAATCTTTCAGAGCTGTGTTCCGCAAGGCGGTAGTGGTTGGATAAAAAACTTTTGCTATTCGGATATATGAACACATAACGAATATCCGAAACTCCACTGGTAAAATAGCACAGATACCCGCCGTTGTCAAGGGGTTAACTATGGAATTTGAGATCAAAAATGCTGAATTTCGGCAAAAAACCGCGCAAGAGGTAAGAATTCGTTCCGACAGCGGAAACGGGGTGGATCAGCCGCAGGCGGTGACCGTTTCAGTGAAGGCAGAGGCCCTTCTGTATGCGGCTTTTGCCGTTCTGGTGGCGCTTATATATTTAGTGGTGCAGCGCAGACCAGCGATCAGGTAATTTGGAGTTTTTCAAGACGCATAACAAAAAACCGATGCAGCCCCGAAAGGGACCGCATCGGCTTTGAGAATCGATATGTGCGGATCAGTTTACTTGTGCAGCAGGGGAGAGAGGGGCTTGTAGATCAGGAAGCAGAGGACCACGTCCAGCATTCCCTTGAAGAAGGTGAAGGGCATATTGAAGATGGTCAGGCACTTGATGAGGCTGTCAGAGGAGGGGAGAATAGCCTGATACATACCGATGATGGCGTCCAGAGGCAGACCGTAGCACACCACATAGGCGGGATACACCAGGAGGTAGTTGAAGGGTACAGACAGGACCGCCATCAGCGCGGCGCCGACAACAGCGCCGATCAGAGCGCCCTTGCGGGACTTATTCCGGGAATAGATGTAACCGGCGGAGAAGGAGAACACGCTGCCCATCACGAAGTTGAACAGCTCACCTACATAGGCGGAGGAGGTGCCGTGGAGCACGGAGAACAGCAGGTTCTTCAGGAAGGTGACCACGATGCCGTAGACAGGGCCGAGAGAGAAGGCGGCCAACAGCTCCGGCAGATCGGACACGTCCAGCTTCACGAAGGAGGGAATCAGAGCCGGGATGGGGAATTCAATGAACATCAGCAGGAAGGCCACACCGGAGAGCATTGCGGAAATAGTCAGCTTGTGGGTGCGGCTCCGATTGGCCGCACGGGTGGAGGGGATCGCGTTGGCATTGGGTTCAGACATAAAAAATACACTCCTTTTTTCATTTGAAAACACCCTGGATGCTTTGACTTCTCCAAGGTGAACAAACGAAAAAGGAGCGCGCACAAAACGCACGGCTTTCCCGTACTCATCTTCTTCCATCCAGACTGTAACTGTTGGTCCCGGAGTTTCACCGAGTCAGCGGACACCGAAGTATCCGGTCGCGGACTTTACCGCCAGTGGGGAATCACACCCCGCCCTGAAGACAAAGATTCAGTTGTTTTCTTCGGGTGATAGTATACGACAGAAGAAACAAAAATGCAACCCCTAATTTTTGACTTTACAAAAAAGAACAGATGTTCTATAATAGAAGCGATACACTTGAGGAGGTGAGGAAATGCCTGCCAGACAGGAATCCTGCTGCTTTACCGGGCACAGACCCGCAAAGCTGCCATGGGGCTACAACGAGAGAGACCCCCGCTGTGTCAGGTTGAAGGAGCGGATCGCCGATGCGGTGCTGCTGGCCTATCAGGAGGGGTACCGGCATTTTCTCTGCGGCATGGCCCAGGGCTGCGACCTCTATTTCTGTGAGGCGGTGCTGGCTCTGCGGGAGCGTTATCCGGAGGTCACTGTGGAGGCCGCCATTCCCTGTCCCACCCAGGCGGACGCCTGGCCGGAGGCGGAGCGGGATCGCTACCGGGAATTGGTTGCCCGGTGCGATATGGAGACTATGGTTTCCGACGCCTATTCCTCCACCTGCATGCAGCGGCGGGACCGCTACATGGTGGATCATGCCATGCTGCTCATCGCCGCCTTTGATGGCACCGCCGGCGGGACCCGCTACACGGTGGAATACGCCTTGCGGCGGGGAATCGAGATTTTTGATGTGTCGATTCCCACGGAATAGCTGTAAAATGAAATTGCTTTACTGTATAGATGCCAGAAGGGGAAGCAGCTCCGAAAGAGCGTGGATGGTATAGCTCGGCCGGATATCCGGCCGGGGCTCCTTGCCGTGGGGGTTGAACCAGACAGTGCGCAGCCCGGTGTTCGATCCGCCCCGGATGTCGGAGGTCAGACTGTCCCCTACCATGATGGTTTCCTCTAACCGGAAGCTGGGAATGGCGGCGAAGCAGGCATCGAAGAACGCCTTAGAGGGCTTGTCGGCGCCCATTTCCTCCGAAATGAAAATGCCTTTGAAATAGGGGCGCAGCCCAGCGTCATCCAACCGGGGATTCTGGACGGCGGCAGCCCCGTTGGAGGCGAGGTACAGGTCATACCGGGAGGAGAGATCCTTCAAAAGCTGCTCCGCACCGGGCATGAAGTCATGCTGGCAGGAGAGCAGTCCCTCATACCGCTCGCTGATGGCCTTGCCGCTGTGGTCAACGCCCAGTTCCCGGAATAACTGCTCAAAGCGCTGCACCAGAACCTCGTCCCGGGTGAGACGGCCTTCCTCCAGCAGCTCCCAGTGGGCGGTATTGATGATGTGGTAGCGGTCCAGAATGGCCTCCGTCGGCTCGATGCCCGCCTCCCGCAGCGTTTGGGAAAGGGCCTTGGCCTCTCCGGCGGTAAAATTCAAAATGGTGTCATCCAGATCCAAAAAGATATTCTTCAGCATGGCGGCTTCCCCTCCAACAGGTGAATTTCTGAGGCCAGTTTACCGGATTTCAACGGTTTTCGCAAGATTTTTTTCAAATGTTGCGTTTGGTTGCGGCCCTGAAACCCTGCCGTGGTGGACTTGCCCGGCGCTTTTTGGTAAAATTGGGGCAGAAGCAAGGGAGGAATTGCCTATGAATTTTTCGGAAAAGCTGATTCGCCTGCGGAAGCGGGAGGGTATCAGTCAGGAGGAACTGGCATCGTATTTGGAGGTTTCCCGGCAGGCGGTGTCCCGCTGGGAGCAGGGCACAGCTCTGCCCGATGCGGGGAACCTCCTAAAGCTGCGGCAGCGCTTCGGCGTCAGCTTGGACTGGCTGCTGGATGATAGCCAAGGCTGGGAAAACCTGACCGACGGCGCTCCGACCGGCAGCGAAGGTGGCGGAACCGCACCGTTGCCAAAGCTGCGGAAGAGCGTCCTGCCATGGGCCATCCCGCTGGGGGTGTCCGGCTTCGGCTTGCTGCTGCTTGGAATTTTCTCGTCGATATTCCCGGCGGAATATATGGTCGCGTCCACAGTGATCGCGGGAAATCAGGAGCCGGCGGACCGGATCTATCGCGGCCTGGCAGGCTTTTTGAAGTGCAACAACTTGGAGTGGCTGTTCCGGCTGTGTCTGGTCATCGCCATCGGTTCGCTGTTGGCGGGCCTGTGGCAAAAGGGCGTGATGAAGCGGTTTGAAGACGACGTGGATCACAAGCTGGATGAACTGGGGGAGAAGAACCGGGACGCATCCGCATAAGCATTGACTTCCGCACCGTTTCCGCGTATCATAAAAAGGCTATGAACGAAAACGGAAGGGTTTGAAGAACGATGCTGTATATCATGCGCCACGGCAGGACCGTGTGGAATATGGAACACAAGCTGCAGGGGAAAACGGATGTGCCTCTCAGCGAGGCGGGACGGCCCGTGGTGGAGCAGGCCGCAGCTGCCTACCGGGATACGCACATTGATGTTTGTTACTGTTCGCCGCTGATCCGGGCCATGGAGACGGCGGAGATCGTGCTGCGGGGACGAGAGATCCCCATCATCACGGACGTCCGGCTGGAGGAGATGGGCTTCGGCATCTGCGAGGGCACAACGGACTTTCAGGATAACCCGGACAACCCCATCTACCCGCTGTTCGCTGCCCCGGAGACCTATCGAATCCCGGTGGAGGGCGGCGAGAGCCTGGAGGACCTGTATGCCCGGACGGGGGCATTTTTGAAAGAAGTGATCGAGCCGCAGCTGCGGCAGGGAAAGGACATCCTGATCGTGGGCCACGGCGCCATGAATGCGAGCATCGTGTGCCAGATCAAGGACATCCCCGTGAAGGACTTCTGGAGCGTGAAGATGAAAAACGCGGAGCTGGTGCGGCTGCTTTGAGCGCCTCCCTGTGACCGCAGTTTGCCAGTACATGATGAAAAAGCCCGCCGCATGAATCATGCGGCGGGCCTTTTTTTGCGTATCGGTCGGTTAAGGGGTTGATAATCCGGCGTTTAGCTGTAAAGTGCATCTGCTTGCAAACGATTTATTTGCAAGGAAACAAACTGCTTGGCCGGGAGAATTACAGCAGATAGGCGTAGTCCTTCAGAACCGTCAGGATGAAGGTCTCCACGTCGGCGGGAAGCTGATTCTGTCCGTCCAGATCGGCCTCAAAGACCTTGCCGTCCAGCCGCACCAGGACCTTGCGGCCCTCCAGCGGCAGGAAGCCCTGATTCTCCGTGCTCTCGTCAAAGCCCTCGCGGGTCAGGAACAGGGTGAACTTGTTCCGGTAGGGAGCGGAATCATAGGGGCAGAACACGGCGCAGTTGCCGCACTCATTGCACATCCGGTCCACATGGAGAATCTCATGCCGCCCGTCCGGAAGCGTGATGACCACATTGGCCCGGTTGGGGCAGACGTCGGCGCAGACCTGACAGACGGTGTTGCAGTGCAGGCAGCGCTCGCCCTCGCACCCGGCCTTGGGCGGGCAGAGGACACCCTTCCGGGCGATGGCCTCGTCACGGGTGGCGTGGGCGTCATCGGGGATGGCGATGCTGTGGACGCTGCCGATGACGGCATTGGCGAAATACTGCGCGTCGGCAATGCCCTCCACCACGGTGGCGGGGCCGCGCATGGCGTCGCCGCCCACAAAGACGTTTTCCAGATTGGTGCGGAATTCGGGGATGCCCTTGGCGTTGACCTCGATGCCGTTGGCGGTGAACAGGTCGCTGTCCACCCGCTCGCCCACGGCGGCGATCACCGTATCGCAGTTGATCTCAGTGAATTCCCCGGTGGGGACGGGGCTGCGGCGGCCCTTTTCATCGGGATCGCCCAGCTTCATGACCTCACATTTCAGCTTGCCGTTGGCCTGCTCCACGGGAGCCACCAGCTCCAGGAACCGGACGCCGTCCTCTACGGCCAACTCCAGCTCCTCCGCATCGGCGGGCATATACTTCTTCGTCCGGCGGTAGACCAGCGTGGAGGTCTTGGCCCCGGCACGGAGGGCAGCGCGGGCCGCGTCCATGGCGGTGTTGCCGCCGCCCACCACGGCCACATGGCCCAGAGAGACCTCTTTCCCGGCCTTCAGGTCACGGAGCCACTGGATCACCGGTACAACATTGCCGGGAATGTCCAGCTGACCGGCCTTGCCCGCGCCTACGGCGAAGAAGATGTGGGTGTAGCCCATGGCCTTCAGTTCGCTGACGGAGGGGGCGGGGGTGTTCAGCTTTACCTCGGCGCCGTAGAACCTCATGAGGGCGATGTCCTTCTCGATGGCCTCCTCACTGATACGGAAGCCGGGGATCACCAGCCGGGGCACGCCGCCCAGCTTGTGGCTCTGCTCAAAAATGGTGACGGGGATACCGGCCCGGCCCAGGAAGTAGGCCGCGGCGATGCCGGTGGGACCGCCGCCGATGATGGCGGCCTTGCGGCCGTCGGTGACAGGCTCCGGCTTTTTCAGAGAGGCCATCAGGTCATCATAGCCCTTCTCCGCCGCGATCAGTTTGGTAGCCCGGATCTGAACGGGATCGTCATAGTAATTCCGGGTGCACTTGGTCTGGCAGCGGTGGGCGCAGATGGTGCCGGTGGTGAAGGGGAGGGCGTTCTTCTCAGTGATCAGGGCCAGCGCCTCGGTGTACTTTTCCTTGCGGCACAGCTCAATATACTCGGGAATATCCTGCCGGATGGGGCAGCCGCCCTCGCAGGGAGCGGTGAAGCAGTCCATCAGAGGCACCTTTTCCAGCAGTTTCCGCCGGGGCAGGGGCTTGATGTCCTTCAGATGGTACTTGTCCCGTCGGGCGGACAGGGCCAGTGCGTCGATGCCCAGTACATCCACACCGCCGAAGGGGGCGAAGTCCAGCTTGTCCAGAATTTCGCCGATCTGGGTGAAGCGCTGGTAGCCGCCGGGCTTCAGCTCCGTGGTGGCCATGGTGATGGGCCAGATGCCGCAGGTGAACAGCTTGTCGATGTTGAAGGCGTCGGCGCCGCCGGCGTAGGACAGCCGCAGCTTGCCGTCGAATTCCCGGCTCAGCCGCGCGGCCATGGTGGTGGTCAGAGGGAACAGGCTCTTGCCAGCCATGTACATTTCCTCGCTGGGCAGCTCTCCGGCCTTTACGTCCACGGGGAAGGTGTTGCTTAGCTTGAGACCAAATTCCAGACCCCGGTCCGTGGCCCGTTTTTCCAGACGGTGGAACATGGGGACGGCGTCCTTGTATTGCAGATCCTCCTTGAAGTGGTGGTCATCGAAGGCGATATAGTCATAACCCATCTCGTCCAGAATGGAGCGGGCAGTCTCGTAGCCCAGCAGAGTGGGGTTGCACTTGACGAAGGTGTGCAGCCCCTTTTCCTCAATGAGATAGGTGGCGATGCGCTCGATCTCCTCCGGCGGGCAGCCGTGGAGGGTGGAGAGGGTGACGGAGCGGGAAATCCGGGGGGAGATGGCGTCGATGGCGTCCTTCTCCGCCGGGAACAGCTCGTGGAGAACGGAGATGCACTCCTGAAAGATAGGTGTTTCGGCGGCGTTCATCATGCCGTTCAGGAAGGTGTCCACCTTCTCACCCTTGACGCCCTCCAGATCGTAGCCCACGGACATGTTGAACACAAAGCCGTTGGGATCGCCCAGGCCGTACAGCTTGGACATGATCTTGCAGGCGCACCACGCCTTCACGTATTCCTCAAAGGCCTGAGGGACGGTCAGCTCCGTGGACCACTCGCAGTTGTAGCACTCGTCCTCCGCCAGAATACAGGGGCGGTTGATGCAGGCGGCCAGCTCCGCGCCGTCCATCTTCTGAACGGTTTTCAGCTCAAAGAACCGGGCGCCGCCGAAGTAGCCAGCGACAATGTTCTGGGCCAGCTGGGTGTTGGGGCCGGCAGCGGGGCCGAAGGGTGTTTCAATG
>OIWV01002986.1_pt1 | contig 11541 bp, 9 predicted proteins | sample 1587751 | NCBI WGS metagenome assembly OIWV01 (sample SAMEA3888913, study PRJEB22519) | human gut metagenome | biome: human gut; feature: human-associated habitat; material: faeces | place: Denmark | collected 2010
AGAGGCGCACGGCAAACGGCTGTCTCCCGGAAGGCTGCGGGCCGGGCATGCCCGGCCCCTACAAGGCAGCAAAAACAGGGACACCGGCCCTTGCGGGTCGGTGTCCCTGTTTCTTATGCGATTTTACGCCTTCTTAAAGCCCACGCTCTGCATGAACCTGACAAAGGCGGCCTGACCGGCGGCGTCCTGCTTAAAGACACCGGCATTCTCCAAAACATGGCTGAACACGGTGCCGATCTCGGCCTTGACGGCCTTGTTGGCGTCCTGCGGCTTCATGTGGGTGCCGTACTTTGCAATCAGCTCGTCGATCCAGTCGGCATGGACGGCCAGCGTGTCGCCCGCCTCGCGGCTGGTGTTCGGGCGCTGCCCGGCCAGAATTTCCGCGATCTGCGCGCCCTGATCCTTCAGGCGGGCGGGCAGGATAGCCAGACCCATGACCTCGATCAGGCCGATGTTTTCCTTTTTAATGTTGTGGTATTCCCTGTGCGGATGGAAGATGCCGTCGGGGTACTCCTCGCTCGTGCGGTTGTTGCGCAGGGCCAGGTCAAGGATGTAGCCCTCGGTCTCGTCGTAGTGCAGGATCGGCGTCACGGTGTTGTGGGGCGTGCCGTCGGTCTCGGCCAGGATGCCGACGCTCTCGTCGGTGTAGCTGCGCCAGGCGGACAGGATGTTATTGGCAACATTCTGCATCTGCTGGCTGCTGCGGCCCACCAGACGCACGGCGGAGACAGGCCAGTTCAGGATGCCCGCCTTGACGCCGGGGTAGCGGATGTCGGTCATCGGCACGGCGATGTCAGCCTTCTGCATCGGGAAAACATACCGCCCGCCCTGGAAGTGGCTGTGGCTCAGGATGCTGCCGCCGACGATGGGCAGGTCGGCGTTGGAGCCGCAGGTGTAGTGGGGGAACTGTCCGACGAAGTCGAAAATTTCCGCCAGCGTCTGCTTGTTCATCTCCATCGGCTTGTGCTGCTCGTGCAGCATGATGCAGTGCTCATGGAAGTAGGCGTAGGGGCTGTACTGCAGATAGAACTGCTCACCCGCCAGCGTGATGGGCACAATGCGGTGGGTCTGGCGCGCCGGGAAGTTGATGCGGCCCGCGTAGCCAATGTTCTCCTTGCAGAGCATGCAGGCGGGGTAGCCGGATTTGGGCTGCAGGCGCTCGAGGGCAATCGTCTTGGGGTCCTTCTCGGGCTTCGTCAGGTTGATGGTGATCTCCAGCTCGCCGTAGGGGGTGGCGGTGTTCCACTGGATGTTCTTGGCGATCTGCGCGGTGCGGATGTAGTTCGTGTCGACGCAGAGCTGATAGAACCAGTCGGTAGCGGCCTTGGCGCCCTGCTTGACGTAGAGCTTGCGGAACTTCTTGCAGACCTCGCTCTCGCGGGGCATCAGGGCGCCCATCAGGCGGGTCTCAAAGTTGATGCGGTACTGGTTGACCGCGCCGTCGAACAGCTCCTTCTGCGCGGCCAGCTCGACCATCTCGTCCAGCAGGGCAGCGGGGGTCTCGGGGTCCTCCTTCGGGGGCTTGGCCTCGCTGGGGGCGGCCAGGGCCAGCAGATCCAGCAGGGTGTTGCGCGCCACCAGAATGTCCAGATCTTTGATGAGCTTGTGCTTGCGGCCAAAGCGCAGCAGGCGCTCCACATCCAGGGCCAGGTGCGCGTCGCGCTGCTCCGGGGTCAGGGATGTGATGTCAAATTCATTCTTTGCCATGATTGCCCTCCTGTAACGGTGTATGCGGTGTGATTCTGCTTCTGTTATAGTAACCATACCGCGTTTTGCCTCCGCTTTCCATAGCGTTGTGTGCCAGTCTTTTGCAATTTTCAACCAAAAGCGAAGCCCCGCTGTGCTGTCCGTCAGGACCTGCCGCAGCGGGGCGTTTTTGGCTGTTTTACTTCTTCAGATCGCTGAACAGATCCTTCTTGTACACGCCGTCGGCGACGAGCCGGGCAAAGCTGTCAATGACGGTCTGCTTGTCCTCAGCGTAGGTGACACCGAACCACTTGTCGTGGGTGGGCAGCACCTTGACGCTGACCTTGTCGGCGTGCAGCAGTTCATCAATGTAGATGGGCAGCAGGTACTCGGCCTTCAGCGGGTTGGCGGGGGCGGCCTTCTCGAAGAACTCCACAAAGCCGGATTCCAGCAGATCCACGAACTCGGGGGTCAGCGCCCACATGTTCATCGAAACAAGGCTGTCGATGTCGATGCTTTTGCCGCCTGCGGCTGCGCCGTCGGCGGTCTTTTCAATGCCGCTGGTCTCCAGCACGCCGGTCAGGTAGTGGGCGTCGTTCATCTGGCAGATGCCGCGGGTGACCGCGCCGTTGTCGCTCAGGGTGTTTTTCAGCACAAAGCCCGCCATGGCAAGGTCGCCCGGCTTGTCGGGCGTGTAGCCCTGCAGGAAGTCGTGCAGCCGGACGAACGCCTCCTTACCGTAGTAGTCGTCGGCGTTGATGACGGCGAACGGCTCCTTAATAATGCCCTTGCAGGCCAGCACGGCCTGGCCGGTGCCCCAGGGCTTGGAGCGGCCCTCAGGCACGGAGAAGCCCTCCGGCACGTTCTCGAGTGCCTGGAACGCATAGTCGATCTCAACGCCCAGCCCGGCGCAGATCTTCTCAATGCGGTCACCGATGGCCTCTTTAAACGCCTCCTCAATGTCGTGGCGGATGATAAAGACGATCTTGTCAAAACCGGCCTCGATGGCGTCATGAATGGAATAGTCCATGATGATCTCGCCGTTGGGACCGACGGCAGCCAGCTGTTTGATGCCGCCGCCGAAGCGGGAGCCGATACCGGCGGCCATAATCACCAGTGCAGTTTTCATAGTCTCCTCCTAAATTAAACACCCTGCGTTGGGGTGTGGTAGCAAATTAATACCCGGCCATGGCCATGGCGTACTGAACAAAGCCCGGCCCGGCCAGATTGATGACCAGCGAGGAGAGCAGCAGCACGATGCCAAAGTAGAGCAGCGCTGCCCAGATGCTGGTGCCGCCCTTTTGCAGCAGGGCATCGGTGCGGGCATCGCCCTCGGGGTATTCGCTGTAGATTTTATCAATATTTTTCTTTGAGGCGTTGCGGTACAGCCAGACCGAGAAAAGCCCCAGCAAAATCCTGACGATCCAGTCCGCAATGGCACAGACGTCGGCGGCCACGGGCACCCAATGCAGCGGCATACTGCCGAATAGCGACGGGTTGAAGGTCGCCACAATGGCGATGAGCGACGGCACGCTCAAAACGAGGGACAGCAGGGCTGTCAGCAGACCCTCCTTCCACATCTTGCGGTAAAGCAGATAGGCAGGCCCGAACAGGAATGCCGACAGGCAGACTGCGACCTTCTGCTTCGTGATGCTCATGCGGAAGAACTGCATCAGGTAATACATCGGGCTGCGGCCCACGTAGGCGGCCCAGTCCTTGGCCTTGATGCCGTCGATGGTATCCTCGGGGCCGATCTCGCGGCGGCAGATGCCGCCGTTGTCGTCGGTGGTGAAGGTGTCGATGCGGGGGTCGGGGGCCGTGCGGCTGTTGTCGGGCTTATGCACGGTGGACGGGTCGCGGGCGTAGATCGGCACCTGCGCGTCCTCGTCCTTCGGGTCGGGTCGGGGGCCGTTGTCCTTCGGCAGGGGACAGCCGCAGTGGCTGCACTGCGCCGCGCCCGGCTGGTTGTGGGTGCCGCAGTTCGGGCAGGTGGCCTCGTGCGCGGCTTTTTCGGCCTCGGGACCGAACTCGGGCTGCCATTCAAACCCGGCGGCGTGCTCCGACTTGTGCATACAGGCCCCGACCTTCTGCCAGCAGGCCCGGTGGTAGGGCGTGCCGCAGTCGGGGCAGACGACGATGTCATCCTCGTCGGTAAATGCCTGTTCACAGACAGGGCAATGGTTTCCTGTGTAACGTGTCATGTGTGGTATCCTTTCCGTAACATAAGGCCATTATACCGCATCAAATGGATAAATGCAAAGAAAACATAAAAACTTTACAAGATAAACGGAAAAACGGGTTTTTACGGCGGAGTTGTAGGGAGGGGTCTTGACCCCTCCGCGGAACCTGACGGCTGTCGCAGACTGCCCAGGGACGCATATATGCGTCCCCTACAAGCTTGCGGAAGGTCCGTAGGGGCGGCATATATGCTGCCCGGAAACCTCGTCGCTGCCGATAACGCCCCGGAGGGGTCAAGACCCCTCCCTACGAACCTTCATTATATATGATTTCCCCTCTTTACAACGCCCGCCAATTCGCTTATAATGGTACTATGTAATTTTATGCCAACTTATGTGTGACGAGGGAAACGATATATGATTACGATTGACGAACTGAAAGCAAAGCTCGGCGGCATGAAGACCGCCGTGGATGACCTGCGCGACGCATTGTCCATCGAGGCCAGCGAAAAGCGCCTGGCCGAGCTGGAGCACCAGATGACGATGCCCGGCTTCTACGATGATCAGGCCCGCAGCCAGAAGGTCATCAGCGAGATGGGCGAGGTCAAGAACAAGCTCGAGCGCTTCGGCAAGCTGTCCACCCAGTATGAGGAGGCCGAGACGCTGCTGCTCATGATCGAGGAGGAGAACGATCCGTCCCTGGCCGCCGAGGGTGAGGAGGCCGTCAACGGCGTCGAGAAGTCCATCGACGAGCTGCAGCTCATGACGATGCTCAACGGCGAGTACGACCACAACAACGCCATCCTGACCTTCCACGCCGGTACCGGCGGCACCGAGGCACAGGACTGGGCCGAGATGCTCTACCGTATGTACAACAAGTGGGCGCAGGCTCACGGCATGACCGTCGAGGTCCTGGATTATCAGGACGGCGACGAGGCCGGCATGAAGAGTGCTTCCATGATGGTCAAGGGTGCCAACGCCTACGGCCTGCTCAAGAGCGAGAACGGCGTCCACCGTCTGGTGCGCGTCTCTCCCTTTGACGCCAACGCCCGCCGTCAGACCAGCTTTGCTTCGCTGGAAGTCATGCCCGAGCTGGACAACACCATCCAGGTGGACATCCGCCCCGAGGACATCGAGATGCAGGTCTACCGCTCCTCCGGTGCCGGCGGCCAGCACATCAACAAGACTTCTTCCGCTGTCCGACTCATCCATAAGCCCACCGGCATCGTGGTCAACTGCCAGACCCAGCGCAGCCAGTTCCAGAACCGCGACTACGCGATGGAAATGCTGAAGGCAAAGCTGTACCAGATCGCCAAGCAGCAGCACATGGATAAGATCGACGACATCAAGGGCGTCCAGAACGAGATCGCATGGGGCCACCAGATCCGCTCCTACGTCTTCATGCCCTACACGATGGTCAAGGACCACCGCACCAACTATGAGACCGGCAACGTGGATGCTGTCATGGACGGCGACCTCGACGGCTTCATCTTCGCTTACCTCAAGGCCGCAAGCCGTGGTGAGCTGCAGGATACCTAAAATCAGAGCATAATAAAAACGTCTGTACTTCGTTTGGAGGTACAGACGTTTTTCTTTTTATTCGAGGTCGCCGAGTATCCCCGGCCAGAGCGCCTCCTCCTGCCGCATGGCGACGAAGCAGCAGTCGAGGTACATCTTGTTCACGGCGGCGACGATGGTGCCGCGCAGCAGACGCTTTTCGTCGTCGGCATCCGGGTCGAGGCCGCGGATGGTGCTGCCGGCACCGAAGATGTAGGGCAGGCAGTTCTCTACCTCGTCGCAGAAGTAGTCGTAGGCTTCGGCGGCGGTGCAGTGAGCCCGCTGCATCTGAAAGAGGGTGTCGATGTTTTCCAGCGAGAGGACATTTTTAGACAATACGATATAGATGAGAGAAGCCAGCTGTTCGCGGGAATACTTCTTTTTGACGGGGTGGGAGATGACTCCTTTCTTGACGTAGTTGCTCACCATGGAGGGGGTGAGCTCCACCCCGGGGAAGCCCCGGAAGCAGCTGTTGACGAGTTGCACGGTCTGGTCGAGATACAGCCCCACGGAGGGCAGCTCCCGGTAGCGCGGCAGGGAAAACCCGGCGGCGCAGGCCGTGACACGGCGTTTCATTTCCTGATTCATGGTGGTAGTATAGCGCATTTTTGAGTCGGGGTCAACCGTTTATGAAAACAATATTAAGAATTTTACGAATCGCTTGACAGGTTTTTGGAAAACTGATATAGTGGACTCACCGAACGTAAAAAATGCGGCGGACACCCGCCGGAATGGAGATAGATGGATATGAAACGAATCGTTGTGGACTCTTCCGCCAGCCTGTATGCGCTGGACGGCATTGATTTTGCTGCTGTGCCTCTGAAGATCGTGACCGACGAGAGGGAATACCTCGACGACGGCACGCTGGACGCCGTGGAAATGGCGACTACCCTGCGCACCTATAAGGGCAAGACCAGCACCTCCTGCCCCAACATCGGCGACTGGCTGGAGGCTTATGAGGGCGCAGATGAAATTTATGCCATCACCATCACCGGCACCCTGTCGGGCAGCTGCAACGCCGCCCAGCTGGCCGCAGAAGAGTATCAGGCAGAGCACCCGGGTGCTCAGGTCTTTGTGCTGGACAGCCTGTCTGCCGGCCCGGAACTGGTGCTGCTGGCAGAGCACATCCGTGCGCTCATTGAAGAGGGTAAGGATTTTGACGAGGTGTGCGAAGAGATGCTGCGCTACCGTCACCACACCCATCTGCTGTTCTCGCTGGAATCGCTGGCGAATCTGGCCCGGAATGGCCGGGTGAAGCCCGCTGTGGCTGCTGTGGCGCGGGTGCTCAACATCCGGGTCATCGGCAAGGCCAGCGATGTGGGCGAACTGGACGTCCTCTGCAAGACCCGCGGCGAGCACGGCGCTCTCGAGCGCATCGTGCTGGAACTCAAAGGCCACGGCTACACGAACGGCAAGGTCATCATTGCCCACTGCGGCAACCCCGCCGCCGCCGAGCGCCTGATGCACATGGTGCGGGCTGTCTTCGAGGGCGCACAGGTGCGGGTGACCGAGTGCGGCGGACTGTGCAGCTACTACGCCGAGCTGGGCGGCCTCATGGTGGGCTTCGAGGACGCGGACGCCTGAGCTTGAAATCTCCGCATCTCTGCGCTATACTATTCCCATAAAAATGCTGCCGAAGGGCAGCGGGGGAGGCGCAGATGTTCTTTCGGCTGCCGGTCGTACGGTTCTTCAATCGTGTCATCAACAGGGCCGCGGTTACAGTGGCCCTTGTTTTGCTGCAGATCGGCTGGCTGCTCTGGGCTTTCTTCTCCCTCACCGCCGGAAAGGTGTGGGTGAATGCGGGGCTGAACGTCCTCAGCCTCTTCATCACCCTCTACCTCGTGCGGAAGGACGAGAACAGCGACTATAAGATCATCTGGCTCGTCCTCATCGGCATGATGCCGCTGCTGGGCGGTGCGCTCTATCTGGCCTTCGGCAACAAGGCCCCCGCCAAGCGGATGCGCCAGCGGATGCAGGCGGTGGAGCGCCAGCACACCGCCGACCTCGCCCAGCAGCCGGGCCAGACCGACGCCCTCGACCCCGCCAGCAGGGGACTGAGCCGGTATGTTTCGGAGTACGGGCCGTACCCCGCATGGAAAAACTCCACGGCAAAATATTACCCCTGCGGTGAGGCCATGTACCCTGACCTGCTGGCCGACCTCGAAAAGGCAGAGCGGTTCATCTTCCTCGAGTTCTTCATCGTCCGCACCGGCAAGATGTGGAAGGGGGTAGAGGACATCCTTGTCCGCAAGGCGGCGCAGGGGGTGGATGTCCGGCTTATCTACGACGATTTCGGCAGTCTGCTGGGTCTGCCGTCCGATTTCGTGGTGCAGATGGAGCGGGCGCATATCCGCTGCATCCCGTTCAACCCGGTGGTGCCGCTGGTGTCGCTGGTCATGAATCACCGCGACCACCGGAAGATCGTGGTCGTGGACGGAAATACAGCCTATACGGGCGGCATCAATCTGGCCGACGAGTATATCAATGAAGAAGAGAGATTCGGCTACTGGAAGGACGCAGCTCTCCGCACCGAGGGCGCGGCGGTCTGGAACTTCACGGTGATGTTCCTCGACCACTGGAACGCCTTCCGCCCCAGCGAGGAGGATTATGCGCCCTTTATGCCTCAGGCTGAGTCCCTGTCTGCCCAGTCGGACGGAGTGATACAGCCCTACGGGGACAGCCCGCTGGACGAAGAGGCTCTGGCCGAGACGGTCTACCTGAATATCATCAATCAGGCCCAGCGGTATGTCTATATCTATACGCCCTACTTCGCGGTGGGCGAGACCATGCTGGAAGCCCTCAAGGCGGCGGCAAAGCGGGGCGTGGACGTCCGGCTGGTGCTGCCGGGCATCCCGGACAAGAAGCTCATCTTCCGGCTGACCCGCTCCTATTATGTGCCGCTGCTCCGGGCGGGGGTGCGCATCTACGAGTTCACGCCCGGCTTCCTCCACGCCAAGTGCTACGTCAGCGATGACCGCGCCGCCGTGGTGGGCAGCATCAACATGGATTACCGCAGCCTCTTCCTCCACTTTGAGTGCGGGGCGCTGCTGCTCTATAACAGTCAGGTCATTGCTCTGCGGGACGATGTGCTCCGCACCCTGCCAGAGTGCCGGGAAGTGCAGCTGGCCGACTGCCGCACCTCGCTGGCCGGGACGCTGCTGGACAGTGTGCTCCGCCTGCTGAGCCCGCTGATGTGAGCGATACTGCGGTGGAATAAGTGGCAAAGTTTCATAAATTAAATGATATATCGTTCAATATTGATTGTTTGCCAACCTGGCAAAGTTCTCCTGATTGGCAAACTACCTACTTTGCCAGCAAGCCTTAAGTTTGCCAACGTGGCAAAGTTTGATTTGTGACGATAACACGCTGGTATTTTGGAACTTTGCCAGATAACACGTCGGTCTCAGAGCACAGTTGTAAATTTTCTGTGCGGTGCTTGACTTTTGCGGGGAATCGCATATAATAAAGATGGTAAATGTGGAAGCCAATATGTCATTGACACACCCAAAAGGAAAAGACCCCCTCCCGGAGCTGCTATCTCCGAAAGGGGGTCCTTTTTAGTGCTTACGGCCCGTCAGCCATCCGTCAAGCCACTTACAAATGCAACGGCGACGACCGCCGCCAGTGGCGGAAACAGGGAGGAGCTGTTGGGGCCGCGGCCAGCAGGATGCGAGCGGCAGCGAAGCAGACGCTGGGAGCCGCAACCCGGGTTCCTTTAATAAAACTGGGCGGGGTAGGCCGCAGGACAAGTATAACACAGTTTCCAACAAAAAGATACATAAATAAATAGACTCCTGTCGGGCTATACTACTCCCAAAGAGATGAAAGGGAGCGTAACGCTTATGACACAGAGACAAAAAGCTCTTCTGAGCTGTGCCGTGGCGGCGGCACTGCTGCTGTCCGGTTGCCGCAAAGGCAACAGCGATTCCGGTAGCATGAGCAGTTCGAACGCCATGTCCGGCTCGTCCGGCAGCGCCAGCACCACCCAGACCGGCGGCTGGAAGACCGGCCTCGGCATCCTGACCGAGGCTTCCGATGAGGCCCGTACCGGCACCATCCATACCATCGCTGCCGCCGTCCTGCTGGACGGAGACGGCAAGCTGGCCGATGTGATGCTGGATGAGCTGGAAGTGGAAGTTACCGCCGACGGCAAAGGCGTCGTCACCATGCCCACCGACTACCGCACCAAGCGCCAGAAAGGGGACGACTACCCGCTGGCAGCGGCATCTTCGCTGAAAAAGGGCTGGGCCGAGCAGGCCGATGACTTCGCCGACTACCTCACCGGCATGACGCCCGAGCAGGCATCCATGCTGGAAACGGATAAGGACGGCAAGGCTGCGGACGCCGACCTGCTGTCCGGCTGCACCATCCGGGTGGATAAGTACCGCGACGCCGTGGCGAAAGCCTGCACGAATGCGTCCGCCCTCGGCGCGGCGAAGGGCGACCGGGTGAGCCTCGGCGTGGAGGCGGAGAATGCCTCTTCGGACATCACTGCCACCGACGACAAGGATGTGAACGCAGAAGTTGACCTTACCGTCGTGGCCCTGACTCTGGATGCCGATGGCCGTGTGACCAGCGCCATCGGCGACATGGCAGAGCCTGCGCTGACCATCGCGGCAGACGGCGGCGTCACCGCCCCGGACACCGTCCGCTCCAAGCTTGAGCTGGGCGACAGCTACGGGATGCGGAACGCATCCAGCCTCGGCAAAGAGTGGTACGAGCACAGCGAGGGCTATTGCAGCTACCTCAAGGGCAAGACTGAGAAAGAGGTGGCGGACATCCCTGCCGACGGCTCGGACGCCGACCTCGCGGCCCTCTGCACCATCTCCATCGACGCCCTGCAAAAGGCCGCAGGGGATGCGTTTGAGAATGCGTCATTATAAATTGAACGGAAAGTCTGACCGTCACCGTGAGGTGGCGGTTTTCTTTTTGTCCTTTGTACAAATACACCGAAAACCCGATCGGAAAGGGGCGGTCTGCGGGCAAAACGCGAAAAAATCGGTTTTCCTCTTGCCAAACGGGGCAAAACGCGCTATTCTATAGTCACAGTTTAACAATTTAGCATGGTAAAGCGGTAAAACGAAGCGCCGCTTCTGCTGAATCTGAGGGAGGAATTTGTATATGAAACGTCTGGTCTCTGCTTTTCTGGCCGGTGCGATGGCACTGAGCCTTGCCGCCTGCGGCGGTTCTGCATCCACTTCCACGGCTGCTTCTTCTGCCGCCGCCTCTGCCGCCCCGGCAAGCTCCGCGGCCGCTGACAGCGACCTGGCTTACCTCCAGTCCAACGGCAAGATGGTCATCGGCTACACCGTGTATGAGCCGATGAACTACACCGACGCCGACGGCAACTTCACCGGTTTCGATACCGAGCTGGCCACCGCTGTCTGTGAGAAGCTGGGTGTCGAGCCGGAGTTCGTGGAGATCAACTGGGACACCAAGGAGACTGAGCTGGCTGCAAAGAGCATCGACTGCATCTGGAACGGCCTGACCCTCACCGATGACCGCGAGGAGAACATGGCCTGCACCAAGCCCTACGTCAAGAACGCCCAGGTCGTCGTCGTGAAGGACGGCACCGACTACACCTCCACCGCCGACCTCATCGGCAAGACCGTGGTGGCCGAGGCCGGCTCTGCCGGTGAGACCACCATCACCGAGAACGCCGACCTGTCTCAGGCTGATTTCATCTCCAAGGCTGTTCAGACCGACTGCTTGATGGAAGTCGCCGCCGGTACTGCTGACGCCGCCATCCTCGACCTGACTCTGGCTTCTGCCATGATCGGCGAGGGTACCGACTACGCAAACCTCAAGATGGTGGATGAGCTGAACGTCGAGGAGTACGGCGTGGCCTTCCGCAAGGGCAGCGACGTGGCCGAGGCTGTGGACAACGCTTTCGATGAGCTGAAGGCTGACGGCACCATGCAGGCTCTGGCCGACAAGTACGGCCTGACTCTGGCTGAGTAACTTACATTATAAACGGATAGGTGTAGTGATTCTGTGACTGTGATTTTGGAGCGTCTGACCGGCGCATTCGCGCTCAACTGTGAGCTGTTCTTTCTGACCCTGCTGTTTTCGCTGCCGCTGGGCCTTGTGGTGGCCTTTGGCTCCATGAGCCGATGCGCAC
>OIWV01002994.1_pt1 | contig 11525 bp, 9 predicted proteins | sample 1587751 | NCBI WGS metagenome assembly OIWV01 (sample SAMEA3888913, study PRJEB22519) | human gut metagenome | biome: human gut; feature: human-associated habitat; material: faeces | place: Denmark | collected 2010
GATCTGGAGAATGAACTCTGCGGAATTGTGGATCTTGGCGGAAAAGTGATCAACGTAATGGTCAATCACAGAGTTTACGGACACATCGAGGCAGAACTGAATATCGGTTCCAGGCGCCAGGTGGAGAATTTTATGGAGGACATTCGAAACGGTAAGTCCAGTCCTCTGAAGAATATTACATCGGATTACCATTACCATAAAGTAGAGGCAGAATCAGAAGAAATTCTGGATATGATCCAGGATATGCTGAAAAGACGAGGCTTTCTGATCGAAGCAGAATAATAGAAATCGGATACAAAAAGAAAAGATGTACAGAATAGGGAAATTCTGTTAGAATAAGAAAAGTGAAATGAAAGATAAGAGAAGGAATCCTGTGTGAACAGGGTTCCTTCTTGCACCCTGTAAAAAATGCACAGGTGGGGGAAAACAGGCTGCAAATATGGGACGAGAAAGAACAGCAGCCGGATATGTATGGAGGGGAAATGGATTCTCAGAGTTTATTTACATTTATTCTGGAAATGGCGGGAACGATTGCATTCGCTGCTTCCGGAGCAATGGTAGGAGCACAGAGAGGAATGGATATTTTCGGGATCTGCGTGTTGGGTGTGGTGACGGCAGTGGGAGGAGGTATGACCAGGGATGTGATCCTGGGGAAATTGCCTTCGGCTCTGGAAAAGCCTGTGTATGTCGTGGTATCAGTGATTACGTCACTGGCGATTTTTGTACTGCTGTATATCAAACATGATCTTCTGAGTGGCAGACTGGGAACTTTTTATGACAAGGCTATGCTGATCATGGATTCTGTAGGCCTGGGAATCTTTACATCCCTGGGTGTGATGTCGGGAATTGATAATGGATATCCTGATAATTCCTTCCTGCTGGTGTTTATAGGAATGCTTACCGGTGTAGGCGGCGGTCTGATGCGTGACATGATGGCAGGGGAGGAACCCTACATCTTCGTGAAACATATTTATGCCTGTGCATCCCTCGTGGGAGCACTGGGCTGTGTGTGGATCTACAGAGTGTGGGGAAGACTGACGGCGGTATTTATCGGAGCTTTCATTGTCATGGCGATCCGTTTCCTGGCTGCACATTACAGATGGAATCTTCCCCATCCGAAATCAACGTCTTAACTGTTGCAGTTTTTGAAAAAAGGCGGTAGAATAAGAAAGTGGTCTGCCCGGGAGATGGTAGACAGGAATATATAAGCAGGAAAATGTATGCCGGAAGACCGTAGCCCGGATATGCACAGATTCCCTGCGGAAATGAGGAGAAAATGACAAAGATCAGAACAAGATACGCACCCAGCCCTACCGGTAAAATGCATGTAGGTAATCTGCGGTCCGCATTATATGAATTTTTGATTGCAAAGCATGCCGGTGGAGATTTCATGCTCCGTATCGAAGATACCGACCAGGAGCGCTATGTGGAAGGAGCTACCGAGATCATCTACCGTACCCTGGAGAAGACCGGACTGGTACATGATGAGGGGCCCGATAAGGACGGCGGCTACGGCCCTTACGTACAGAGTGAGCGTATGAAGACCGGTATCTATATGAAATATGCCAAGGAGCTGATCGACAAGGGCGAGGCATATTATTGCTTCTGTGATAAGGAGAGACTGGCTTCCCTGAAGACCGAGGTGGTGGACGGCAAGGAGATCACTGTATATGACAAGCACTGCCTGTCTCTGTCCAAGGAAGAGATCGAGGCAAATCTTGCTGCAGGCAAGCCTTTTGTCATCCGTCAGAATAATCCAAAGGAAGGAACTACAACATTCCATGATGAGTTATACGGAGATATTACCGTAGATAATTCCCAACTGGATGATATGATCCTGATCAAATCCGACGGCTATCCAACTTACAATTTTGCTAACGTGGTAGATGACCATACCATGAATATCACTCATGTAGTACGAGGCAACGAATATCTGTCCTCCTCCCCGAAGTATGTACGTCTGTACGAAGCTTTCGGCTGGCAGGTACCCGTATATATTCATCTGCCGCTGATTACCGATGAGAACCATAAAAAGCTGTCTAAGAGAAGCGGACATGCTTCCTTCGAGGATCTGATCGATCAGGGATTCATTACAGAGGCAATTGTCAACTATGTGGCACTGCTGGGATGGAGCCCGGAGGATAATCGCGAGATCTTTTCTCTGGACGAACTGATCAAGGAGTTCGACTATCATCGTATCAGTAAGTCTCCCGCAGTCTTCGATATTGTAAAGCTGCGTTGGATGAACGGCGAGTACCTGAAAGCTATGGACTTCGATAAATTCTACGAGATGGCAGAACCTTATCTGAAGAAAGCGATCAGTAAGCCCTTAGATCTTAAGAAGATCGCAGCCATGGTAAAGACCCGGATTGAAGTATTCCCGGATATCGCCGGATTGGTAGATTTCTTCGAGGAACTTCCGGAGTATGATGTGGCAATGTACACACACAAGAAGATGAAGACTACCGCAGAGAGTTCTCTGGAGGTATTAAAAGACCTGCTTCCGATCCTGGAGGCACAGGAGGATTACAGCAATGACGGGCTGTATCAGGTTCTTGTAAAATATGTGGAGGAAAAAGGCTGCAAGAACGGTTATGTGATGTGGCCGATCCGTACCGCTGTATCCGGCAAGCAGATGACACCTGCCGGTGCTACGGAGATCATGGAAGTCCTGGGCAAAGAGGAATCCCTGAACAGAATTCGTAAAGGTATTGAATTACTGAAGGCGAATGTTTAATCTTACGGATTGCAATCCCTCCCAAAGGGAGGCTGTAACTTTCGGAGAGGGCCCGCTTTTATTATTGGCGGGTCCCGGCTCCGGCAAGACGTTTACTATTACGAAGAGAATCCTCTGGCTGATTCATGAGAAAGAAGTCGCTCCCGAACAGATTCTGGTGATTACATTTACCAGAGAAGCGGCACTTTCTATGCAACAGCGCTTTGCACAGACTTCTTCGTTTGCCGGTTCCGTTAATTTCGGAACATTTCATTCGATTTTTTATCAAATCCTGCTCCGGTCGGGCAGAGTACAACCGGGCAATCTCTTAAATGAAAGACAAAAATTAAATCTGATTTATCCCATTTTAAAAAAGAACAAAGAATGCAGTGCGGAAATTGCCAAAAGCTTTCTGGATGCGATCGCGTATTACAAAAATACCGGAGAAAAGGAAAAAACACTGGAAAAAATCCCGGAGGAATGGAAAAATTGCTTTCCTCAGATATATCGGGAATATGAGTCTGCAAGGACAAAAGTCCGAGGTGTTGATTTTGATGATATGCTGAAAGAGTGTGAGGAACTGTTGCAAAATAATACTCCACAGAGGGAATACTGGCAGAAACGTTTTTCACATATTCTGATCGATGAATTTCAGGATATTAACTATAGGCAGTATTGTATTGTAAGGCTGCTGGCGGAAAGACATAAAAACGTATTCGCAGTGGGAGATGATGACCAGGCAATTTACAGTTTTCGTGGAGCCAGACCGGCCTGTATGCAGATGTTTGTACGGGAATTTGCGGCAACACAGATACTGCTTCGCACCAACTACCGTAGTCATCAGGACATTGTGGAGGCTTCCCTTCTGGTGATCAATGAGAACCGGGATCGATTCCCTAAAATATTGGAAGCCAGCGAGCCAAATCAGCGGAAGAAAGAAACACACAGAGGAACCGCCTGCAGGGTAAGAATAAAAGAATTCAGGGATGCACCGGAGCAGATGCAATATTTATTACACCGACTGAAGGGGCGTTCCACACAGGAGACCTGCGCAATATTGTTCCGGACAAACCTGGCCATGCAGAGCGTAGCGGCAAGACTTGGCAGAGAAGGAATTCCCTATGTTATGAAGGAAAAAGCACGAAATATATATGAACACTTCATTGTACAGGATATTATGTCATATCTGCGTATTGCAGCAGGAACTGCAGAGAGAATAGATTTTCTGAGAGTGATCAACAAACCGTTTCGTAATATATCCAGGGAAGCTTTTGGAAAGCATGTTTCATTGCAAGCACTGGAAGATTATTACTCCATGAAAAACAATGATTATTCTGCAGCCTGTAATCGTAAAGCGTGTGAGGCGATCAGATTGTGGAAACGTCAGATGGAATTTGTAAAAAATGCAGAACCAAAGCTTGCAGTGACCTTTGTATGCAAAGCTTGCGGATATGAAAGGTATCTGCGTCAGAGAGCAAATGTTGAAAATAGTGAGAAAACACAGGAATGGGAAGAAATTTTGAACTATATTGTGGAAGAAGCCGGTCATTTTAAAACAGCAAAAGAGTGGCAGGAAGCACAGGAGGCCTTCGGAGAACAACTGCGGAAAGGTGTGGCACGGGAATCCGGAGACAATGCGCAGGCGGCAGACGGAGCGGTAAGACTGCTTACGGTACATGCTTCGAAAGGACTGGAGTTTGACAGTGTATGGATTCCAGACTGCAATGAAAAGAATTTTCCCCATGGGAACGGACTGGACCCTGAGCACATTGAAGAGGAACGCCGTATCTTCTATGTGGCTATGACAAGGGCAAAAAAAGACCTGGAACTTCTCTGCCTTACAGGCACAGCAGAGCGTCCCAGGTTCCCATCCAGATTCCTTATTCCTCTGAATCGTTATCGTCGATGATCTCATCGAATTCACAACTGTCCAGATACTCGTCAAAAGCATCGGCAACTTTTTCGTAGACATCATCATCTTCAATGTATTCGAGAACAGGCTCTTCATTCGGGTCATCCGGATTCTCGGCATATCCGTAGAACCATACTTCTCCGTCTTCGTTTTCGCCGTCTTCATCCAGAGGCAGAAGCACGATATAATCCTTAGCCTCTACGGTGAGAATGGTGATGACCGCACAGTTTACGACAGTGCCATCTTCCAACTCCAGCTCAACGGTCATTTCTTCATCTTCATAGCTTTCATTTTTACCCATGGGAATCCTCCTGTGAAATGTTATTGGGTGTAACAGTATTTTGTTTCCTTATTATAACCGTTTACGGATATTCTTGCAATGCTTGTTTTTATTAAGGTTACCGACTATAATAAAATAGTGAAAAAAGACAAATCAGCCAGAAGATGGAGTGTAGCAATGACAGAAAAAAAGCATGCAATAAAGCCGTATCCGTTAGGAGCTCATGTGGAGGACGGAGCGATACGTTTCGCTTATGCGTCCGGAAAAAAGGATTGCGGCATTATCCTATATGACAGAGAGAGCGGTAAAAAATTACACAAAATCCCGTTCCGCCGGGAAGAGCGGATGGGAAATGTCTACTGCAAATACCTGGAACTGGATCCACAGCAGATCGGATATCAGTTCTATGAAGAGGAACGGATCGTGCCGGATCTGCATGCGCGGGGCTTCTTAAGTAAGCCTGTTTACGGAAAAACGCGAAAAAATGTCAATCGCATTGCGGTATTTCCCGGAGAGGATTTCGACTGGGAGCAGGATGAACATCCGATGCTTTCCTATCGTGAGAGCGTATGTTATTGTATGCATGTCCGTGGCTTTACCATGCATGCTTCCTCCAAGGTGACACACAGAGGCACCTTTGCGGGAATTGCGGAGAAACTGGATTATCTGCAGGAAATCGGCATCACGACGGTGGAATTGCAGCCTGTTTATGAATTTGATGAGACTCCGGAAGAGGTGAACAAGAAGACATCCGCAGACGCAGACATTGTAGCAACAGCAGGGGAAAATGGTGGAGAACTCCCCGGTTACCGGGTATTAAACTACTGGGGCTACCGGGAGGGCTTTTATTATGCACCAAAAGCTGCCTATGCGGCAGGAGAAGATGCAGCGTTGGAATTCAGACAACTGGTGAAGGAATTCCATAAGCGCAGGATGGAAGTGATCTTACAGTTTTATTTCCCAAAAGGGATGGATGTGACAGAGATTGGGAATATTTTACGCTTCTGGGTATTAACTTATCATGTGGATGGGTTTCATCTGATGGGAGAGGTGCCGGCACAGGCGCTGGCAGGAGACCCTGCACTGACAGACACCAAGCTTTGGTATTACGATTTTGATGCAGCGAAGCTCTACGATCCGGCACAGAAGCCGGAGTATCGGAATCTTGCGGAATACCGAGACGATTATCTGTACACCATGCGTAGATTTTTAAAAGGCGATGATAACATGCTTTCGGGAGTATTGTACGAGATGCGTCATATTCCCGCCAATATGGGACGGATCCATTATCTGTCTAATTATTACGGATTTACCCTGATGGATATGGTGTCTTATGACCATAAGCATAACGAAGCCAACGGCGAGGGCAATCGGGACGGTAACGATTATAATTGCAGCTGGAACTGTGGTGAGGAAGGTACCTCCCGACGCAAAAAAGTGCTGGCTCTCCGGCAAAAACAGTTACAGAATGCATTTTGTATGCTGTTATTGACCCAGTCCACGCCGCTGATCTTCATGGGAGACGAATTCGGTAATTCCCAACAGGGAAATAACAATCCCTACTGTCAGGATAATAAAATTACCTGGCTGAACTGGCAGGATAAGGAGAAAAATGCCGGACTGCTGGCTTTCTGGAAACAGATGATCGCTTTCCGTAAGGCACATCCGATCCTGCATCCGGAGGAAGAGCTTCGGATCCTGGATACGTTATCCTGTGGTTATCCGGATCTGTCCTACCACGGACAAAATGCATGGAGACCTCAGACAGAGAGTTATAACAGGCACGTGGGAATGATGTATTGCGGAAAATATGCAAAGACCAAGGCAGGTGCAGATGATTCTTTTCTCTATGTTGCCATGAATATGCATTGGGAACCTCAGAAGCTGGCATTTCCCAAGCTTCCGAAGGGTATGGAATGGAAATTGGTTTTAGCGACGGAAGAAGCAGGGAATATCCTGACAGTGCAGGAGAGAGAAGAACAGATGGCTGATCAGACGAGGACCGTAGCCCCCAGGAGCATTGCCGTCTACGAAGGCGTGATGGGAATATCACAGGATAAGGGAAAAAGTACCGGTAAGAGCCGGAAAAAGAAATCGGAAGCTTCTGAAGAAAGATGATAGAACGAAATGAATATCTGGAAACATTTTAAAACGATCACACACCATAAGGTTCTGGTGGCAAAGGGCTGCTTTAAGGTAGGTCTGTATAAACAGGGACTGTTACACGATATGTCGAAATACAGCCCCACAGAGTTCTGGGTAGGAGCAAAGTATTACCAGGGTGACCGCAGCCCCAACAACGCGGAGAGAGAGGATATCGGTTATTCCAGTGCCTGGCTGCACCACAAGGGCAGGAACAAGCATCATTACGAATACTGGATTGATTACAGTATGCAGGCATTGCCGGGCGGAATGGCACCGGTACCCATGCCGGATCGTTATATTGCGGAGATGATTATGGACCGGATCGCCGCCAGTAAGGTTTACATGGGAGATAAATATACGGACAGATCACCGTTAGATTACTATTATCGGGGCACAGATAAGGCACCTATCCATCCTAAGACAAAGGCAAAGCTTCTGTATGTGCTGGAAATGCTGGCAGAACAGGGCGAAGAGAAAACCTTTCAATTTATCAAAGAGGAACTGGTACAGCATAAACGATGTATGGACTGGCACCAGCTGGAAAAAGCGGAATAGAATAGTAAATAAACAGTGGTAAGTAGAGGATCCTATGAACTGTATCATTCTGTTATTATTACTATTTTGTGGTGGAAATTCCTGTGGCAACAACAATTCCTGTGGCAGTTCGAATGCCTGCGGCGCCCGTCGCCTGGAAGATGCGGGGTGCTGTGAAGACAGAGACTGCAGACCGCTAAGACCGGATTTCCCGAATTTTACACCGGTGGATGATCCGGCATTTTCCAGAAGAAATGATGGGAAATGTGAGACCTGCGGATGTGAACAGAATTCCTGAAATATGGGAAGATCAAAAGCCCTCAGGCTGTTTTGACAGCTTGAGGGCTTTTACTTTGCTTTATATAGAATTAATTGGACATAACTTCTTTCCAGTATTTGTTGAAAAGCTCTTCGCCATCCTCACCGAGGTACAGGAAGGTCTCCAGATTGTTATACTGTGTCAGATCCGGGAAAGCGATGGGAGAGTTCTTCAGGTCCTCATCCTCGATCAGCTCTCTTGCAGCGGTATTGGGGGTACCGTAGGTAATGTACTCGAAATTCTTCAGAGCTACATCCGGACGGCACATGAAATCAATGAATTTCTCTGCATTTTCCTTGTTAGGAGCATTCTTGGGAATGACCCAGCCGTCAATCCATACATTTGTACCTTCCTCAGGAATGACATAATCGAGATCCGGATTTTCCCCAATCACATAAATGGCATCACCGGAGAACATTACACCGATCGCAGCCTCGCCGCCAATCATTTTGTCACGTACCTGATCTACAACATATGCCTGTACCAGAGGCTTCTGGGCGATGAGATCATTGGTAGCTATCTGGAGCTCGGATTCGTCCAGACTGTTAGAAGAGAAGCCGTTTTTCTTCAGAGCAACCATAAAGCTGTCTTTAATAGAATCCATCATCAGAATATTATCAGCATATTTTTCATCCCACAGGTCTGCCCATTTGGTGGGAGGAGTATCTACCATGGTTTTATTGTAGATGATTCCAACAGTTCCCCAGCAATAAGGAACACAATATTTGTTACCGGGATCGTAAGCAGCAGCCTGCTCGTAGTACTGGGCACCGATGTTTTCTTTGGCATTGGGAATCTTATCGTAATCCAGTTCCTGAATCAGATCATTTTCGATCATTTTCTGTACCATGTAATCGGAAGGACATACCACATCATAAGCGGATGAACCGGCTTCCACCTTTGGATACATGATCTCGTTGGTCTCAAATTCGTCATAGACCACCTTGATACCGGTCTCTTCCTCAAACATAGTGAGAGTCTCCGGATCGATATATTCTCCCCAGTTGTAGACGATGACTTCACCGTTTTCACCGGCAGCGGAAGAGGATCCACAGCCGGTCAGAGCAGTTGCGGTAAGAATGCCGCACAGAAGCAGTGCAATAAATTTTTTCATTTATTTTCCTCCTAAAATATATGTAGAAAAAGTTATTTCTTTTTCTTTCCTTTGGGTGTGTAGTTTACTAACAAAAGTAAAATCAATACAGTTACGAATATAATGGTGGATAGTGCGTACATTTCCGGTTTGATACCTTTTTTTACTTCCGTATAGATCTTGGTGGACAGGGTGTCGACACCGGGACCCTTGGTAAAGTGGGTAATGATAAAGTCATCCAGTGACATGGTAAATGCCATCAGAAAACCGGACAAAATACCCGGCAGGATATCCGGAAATACCACTTTGAAAAAGGCATACGTATGAGATGCGCCCAGGTCGAGGGCTGCTTCATAGGTGCTGGGGTTCAGCTGCTTCATACGGGGCATTACGCTTAATATCACATATGGAATATTAAAGGTAATGTGTGCAAGCAGAATGGTCCCGAAGCCAAACTTTATACCAAAGCTGAGGAACAGAAGCATCAGGGAGATACCGGTAACGATTTCCGCATTCAGCATTGGAATATTTGTGATTCCCATGAGGACAGCACGGCTGGTACGTTTCATGGATTGCATGGCGATGCAGGCGATCGTACCTATGAGGGTGGCGATCAGCGCAGATAAGATTGCCAGCGCCAGTGTATTCCACAAAGCCTGCATGATCTGCTCGTTCCGGAACAAAGCCGCATACCACTTGGTCGTAAAACCGCCCCATTTTGCACGGGTCTTACTGGCGTTGAAGGAGAGTACGATCAAGGTAATAATGGGGGCGTATAAAAAGATAAAAATCAGTCCCAGATATATTTTTTGCGCAGTTGTTTTGATCATAATGTGTTCGCCTCCCCTTCTTTATCCGTGATCACAGAGATCACCATATTGAAGATGATGAACAGCATCAATACGATGGAGAGACCGCTTCCCAGATTCCAGTTGCCGGTCTGGGTGAATTCCTGCTCGATGACATTACCGATGAGCAGGATCTTGCTGCCACCCAGAATCTTGCTGATAACGAAAGTAGTCAGGGCGGGGACAAACACCATGGTGATACCGCTGAACATGCCGGGCAGACTTAAAGGGAAAATGATCCGTAAGAAAGTCTGTATGCCGTTGGCACCCAGGTCATAGGCGGCGTTGATCACATTCTTGTCGATTTTGACCAGCACGTTATACAGAGGCAGTACCATAAAAGGTAAAAAGTTATATACCATACCCAGTACAATGGCATAGGGGGTATTGATAATATTTAACGACGGTAGATGCAGGACGGAGAGGATGCTGTTGATCACACCGGTCTTCTCAAGCAGAGTCTGCCATGCCAGGGTACGAAGCAGAAAATTCATCCACATGGGCAAAATGAAAATCAGTACCAGGAATGAATTCTGATTCACATTCATGTTACACAGGATCATGGCAAGAGGATATGCTAAAAGCAGGCAGATCACAGTGCTGATCACAGATAACTTTAATGCCTCCCACAGAGCCTTGGAATGCTCGGCAGTAGCAATCGCCAGAATATTATCAAATGTAAATGCACCGCTCTTATCGGTCAGACCATAGTAGAAGACCATGCACAGAGGCACGATGACAAACATGGCTGACCAGAAGATAAAAGGGAGCGATAATAATTTTCTATTCATTGACTCCAATGGCCTCCTCGTCCTCAGATTCCGGCTTCTTCATGATCTGGATGTTAAAAGGATCAACCTTGATGCCGACTTTGGTCCCAACGGGAACCATCTTCGTGGACTGTACCAGCCATTCAAAGCCATTTGCCATAACTTCCATCTCATAATGAACACCCTTGAAGATAGAGTGGATCAGGGTACCCTGGAGGATACCTTCCTCCGGAGATACCAGTTCCACGTCCTCGGGTCGGATGACTACATCTACGGGCTTATTCTCACCGAAACCGGTATCTACACAATCAAAACGGGCACCCAGGATTTCTACCAGACGATCTCTGATCATGGTGGCACCGATGATATTACTGTCACCGATAAAATCGGCAACAAAAGCATTTTCCGGTTCATTATAGATGCTCTCGGGAGTACCGATCTGCTGGATATACCCCTGGTTCATGACTACGATGGTATCGGACATGGTCAGAGCCTCTTCCTGGTCATGGGTGACATAGATAAAGGTAATGCCAAGCTCGTTCTTCAAGCGTATCAGCTCATACTGCATGTCCTGGCGAAGCTTCAGATCCAGGGCGCCTAAAGGCTCGTCTAAGAGCAGGAGCTTGGGTTCGTTCACGATCGCACGGGCGATGGCGATACGTTGCTGCTGACCGCCGCTTAAGGAATCCGGCATACGGTTCTCAAAGCCATCCAGATTGACTAACTTCAGAGCGTATTTAATTTTATCATTAATATAAGATTTGCTTTTACCACTGATCTTTAATCCAAACGCGATGTTTTCTGCAATGGTCATATGCGGGAACAGGGCATACTTTTGGAATACAGTATTCAGATTGCGCTTATTGGGTGGAAGGTTAGTGATATCCCGGCCTTCGAAAATGACCTGA
>OIWV01002998.1_pt1 | contig 11516 bp, 8 predicted proteins | sample 1587751 | NCBI WGS metagenome assembly OIWV01 (sample SAMEA3888913, study PRJEB22519) | human gut metagenome | biome: human gut; feature: human-associated habitat; material: faeces | place: Denmark | collected 2010
TAAATAAACCATAATGTGAACTGCCCCCATAAGTGTGATAGAAAAAATCTAACTTTTGGGGGCAGTTTCTTTTCTTCTTTCATCCATTTTCATAATATATCTTGTCACTTAAGCACATCAGGCAGTCTCAAAAAATTATCTCTTATATCCGACCTTATTTTCATAAGACCAGATTAAAGTATGATAAAATAAAGAAAAAGAGATAAAGGAGTCGGCTATGGCAACTAGAGAAGAATGGGTGCGTCACTTTGAGGACGTCAATGGACGTAAACCAAGTCCTGAGGAGTTTATGGAAGCTAAGAAAGAGAGCTTTGTCATTGCTTCGGAGGAACCAAGTGTCCAAGTGTCTGAGCAGGTTGAGGCTCAGCAGGTGGATAGCTCTGAAGCTACTGAAGAGGTGTCAGCTGACTCAGTAGCAGATACGCAACCAGACGAGGCTCAGGTGGCATTAGAGGAGGAAGCTCCTAAGCTAATGCCTGAGTTGAATATGGAGAAAGAGCAAGAAAAAGAAGCTCCAAAGGCAAGTCAGATACCTTTGGAAAACCCTTATTACAAACCAAAAGTAACCAAGAACAATGTTTTTGTTAATATTGCTTTGCCAATCATTATCCTAGTTTTGGGGATTCTATTTGTCATTTTGTCTTGGACGCTTCCTATCGGTTTTGTCTTTACTTTCCTTGCCTTCTTCCTTATCATTCTAGCTATTGTGACTTTGGTTTTGAGTCTGAAGTCGACACGCAAGGCACTATCTATTATTGCCCTAGTCATGTCAATCATCTTCTTTATGACTTCGCTTGCTGGAGCAGGTTATCAAGCGGTGAAATATGTCATGAACCACGCTGAACAGTTCCAAAGTGACGGTCACGATAGAGCTTATCTGTATATCGATGAGAATAATAAGTTTGACTGGACTGAGGATCAGTTTAAGGAGTTGAAGGTTGGTACTTTGACATTGGATGAGGTCTTGGATGCTCACGGTAAGGCGACTGATGCCGAGTATAGTGATGCTTACGAGGAAGATAAACCAGATTTGCTAGATCTTACCTATAGAAAAGAAAACACAGATGGGAACAACTATGTTCGTTTGACTTTCGAGAAAAAAGACGATGTCTATGTTTTGAAATCTGCCTCAGCAACCTTCGACTATGATAAGGTCAAAGAAGTCGATGACTATCATAGCAACTGGACAAAAGATGACTATGAAAAGTTGTCTGTAGGTACACAAGCTGATTTGCTCAAGGGGACACGACTTTCTGAGGTGGTTGAAAAACACCCAGAGGCTAGCTTCACTTATCATGAAATGACACAAACTGAACAAGGCGATCTCACTCAGTCAGTGAGTCTTAGCTACCGTGATTATAATCCAGAAAGTGGTAAGGTAGATGCTGTTCGTTTGACCTTTGACTATGACAAACGTGAAAACGAGTACTTCTTGACAGACAAATCAGACGAATAAGACTACTTTTTAATTAATTCAAGCTCAGGGTTGTCTGGGCTTTTTAGTATCAACAAAAGAGGATAAAATCTGGTATAATAGAATTGATTGATTTTTCAAGAAAGAAGTGTCACAGATGAACATACAACAACTACGTTATGTCGTAGCCATTGCCAACAGCGGAACCTTCCGTGAGGCAGCCAGCAAGCTCTTTGTGAGCCAGCCTAGCCTATCAGTGGCTATCAAGGATTTGGAGCAGGAGCTGAATTTTCAAATTTTCACCCGTACAACGACGGGGGCTGTCTTGACCAGTCAGGGTATGACCTTTTATGAGCGTGCGCTTGAGGTGGTACGCAGTTTTGATAGTTTTGAAAATCGCTATCTCAATGCTTCTGAAAAGGGCAACCAGTTTTCGATTGCCAGTCAGCACTATGACTTTTTGCCACCTTTGATTACGACTTTTTCAGAGCGTTACCCTGATTACAAGGATTTCCGTATCTTTGAGTCTACGACCATTCAGATTTTGGATGAGGTAGCCAAGGGACACAGTGAGATTGGGATTATCTATTTGAATCGTCAAAATAGCAAGGGAATCCAGCAAAATATGGACAAGCTTGGGCTTGAGGCTATTGATTTGATTCCGTTTAAAACGCACATTTATCTCCGTAAGGGGCATCCTCTGGCTAAAAAAGAAAGTCTGGTCATGGAGGACTTGGCGGCCTTGCCTACGGTGCGTTTCACTCAGGAGAAGGACGAGTACCTTTACTATTCTGAGAACTTTGTGGATACGTCAGATTCGTCTCTTATGTTTAACGTGACAGACCGTGCGACTTTGAACGGTATCTTGGAACGTACGGATGCTTATGCGACGGGGTCTGGCTTCTTGGATGCACAAAGTGTGAACGGGATTACGGTTATTCCGCTTGAGGATAATTTGGATAACAAGATGGTTTATGTCCGTCGTAAGGGTATTAACTTGTCGTCTTGTGCTCTCAAGTTTGTCAATGTTATGTTTGACTACTTTGATACATATAAACCATAGGAGGATTTATGCGTAAGGTTGCGATTCCTTTGGCTATTCTAGCTCTGATTGGTTTGGATCAGTGGGTCAAGCATTGGGTTGTGGCAAATATTGCCCTTAACCAAGTTATCAAGGCGATCCCTGGACTTTTCAGCTTGACCTATCTACAGAACCGTGGTGCTGCCTTTTCGATTTTACAGGATCAGAAATATTTCTTTGTGATTTTGACGGTTCTAGTGATTGGTGCGGCTCTGGTTTATCTGGTTAAAAATTACCAGAAGAGTCTTTGGTTGGTGCTATCTTTGGTTTTGATTATCTCAGGTGGTATTGGTAACTTTATTGACCGTGTGCACTTGGGTTACGTGGTTGATATGGTTCAGCTTGATTTTATTGATTTTGCAATATTTAACGTGGCAGACTCCTACCTAACGGTGGGCGTACTGCTCTTGATTTTAATCTTATGGAAAGAGGAAAATGGAAGTCATCATTAAAGAGGCGGGAAACCGTCTGGACAAGGCTTTGGCAGATTTGACAGAATTGTCACGTAGTCAGGCTAATGAAGCGATTAAGGCTGGAACGGTCTTGGTTAATGGTAAGTCGGCAAAGGCCAAGTATGCGGTTAAAGAGGGTGATGTCATCACCTATGAATTGCCAGAAGAAGAGGTCTTGGAATACAAGGCTGAAGATATTCCTTTGGATATTATCTACGAAGATGCGGATGTGGCAGTGGTCAACAAGCCTCAAGGCATGGTTGTCCATCCATCAGCTGGTCACACGTCTGGTACCTTGGTCAATGCCCTTATGTATCATGTCAAGGACCTCTCGTCTATTAATGGTGTGGTTCGTCCAGGGATTGTCCACCGTATTGACAAGGACACGTCTGGTCTCCTTATGATTGCTAAGAATGATAAGGCCCACAATGCTTTGGCGGCTGAGCTTAAGGATAAGAAGTCCCTTCGTAAGTATGTGGCTATCGTGCATGGCAATTTGCCTAACGATCGAGGCGTGATTGAGGCTCCGATTGGGCGTTCGGACAAGGACCGCAAGAAGCAGGCAGTCACAGCTAAAGGAAAACCTGCAGTAACACGATTTACCGTTCTTGAACGTTTTGGCAACTATACTTTGGTAGAGTTGCAGCTGGAAACAGGTCGCACACACCAGATTCGTGTGCACATGGCTTATATCGGTCACCCGGTGGCGGGCGATCCTCTTTATGGGCCACGCAAGACCCTCAAGGGCCATGGACAATTTCTACATGCTAAGACCCTTGGGTTCACGCATCCTACGACTGGAGAATTGGTCGAATTTACAGCGGAAGACCCTGCTATTTTCAAGGAAACCTTGGAGAAGTTGAGAGAAGCTTAACAGTTATTAAACGGATAGTCTTTCTTGGTAGAGGTGTCCGTTTTTTTCTTGTAAAAGAGTCTGAAATTTGCTATAATTTACCTAATTAAATAAGTCCTTTAATCACTGTCCAGAGAGGCAGGCAAGGAGCCATGAGAAGTGTACGGGTGAACTGTACTCATATTTTTGTGTATCTCCTTGTTTTCGAGGGGATTTTTTTGTATTTAGAAAGGTTCTTTTTATGAAGAAAAAAGAGATCGTCGATGACGTAACCATGAAACGTGCCATTACACGTATCACTTATGAGATTATTGAACGTAACAAAAATCTCGACAAGATTGTCTTGGCTGGTATTAAGACACGTGGTGTTTATATTGCACAGCGTATCCAAGAGCGCTTGAAACAGTTGGAAAACCTTGATGTGCCATTGATTGAGCTTGACACTAAGGCTTTCCGTGATGATGTTAAGGCTGAGCAAGACACATCTGTTTTCCCTATTGAAATTGATGGTACAGATGTTATCCTTGTGGATGATGTGCTTTACACAGGTCGTACGATTCGTGCAGCTATTGATAATATCGTTAGCCATGGGCGTCCAGCGCGTGTTGGTTTGGCTGTTTTGGTTGACCGTGGTCACCGTGAATTGCCAATCCGTGCGGACTATGTTGGTAAAAATATCCCAACTAGTGAGTCAGAAGAAATCGAAGTTTTGGTCGCAGAAGTTGATGGCAAAGATAGCGTCAACATTATTGACCCAAGCTAAGTTGGCTGACGGATAGGGTAATATGCCCTTTGTATCTTGTTAATTGAACACGCCCTAAGCCTTGTGCAAAAAAGATAAATATTCTTAGGAGCTGGCGCTCCGTCGTCATATCTCCTATTTTTGCTTTAGGCTTTAGACGGGCTTTGTATCTTATTTTAAGGAGTCCTTTGATATCGTGAATAACGTAAAATATGATGTGAATGATATGCCAAAACCTGGTTTATTGGTTGGTTTGTCATTCCAGCACTTGTTTGCCATGTTTGGTGCGACGGTGCTTGTGCCGATTTTGGTTGGGATTGATCCCGCTATTGCTCTTTTCTCATCTGGTTTGGGAACTTTGGCTCACTTGACGGTGACCAAGTACAAAATTCCAGCTTACATGGGGTCTAGTTTTGCCTATATTGCGGCTATGCAGACACTTATGAAGACTGATGGCATTGCGGCAGTGGCTCAAGGTGCCATGGCTGGTGGTTTGGTTTACTTGCTTGTGGCTCTGATTGTTAAGTATGCGGGTAAAGACTGGATTGATAAGGTCCTTCCACCAATCGTGGTTGGTCCCATTATCATGGTGATTGGTTTGAACCTTGCAGCCAATGCAGTCAATGATGCGACAACTTTAAATAAAAGCTATAGTATCTATGCTCTATTGATTTCGATGGTGACCCTCTTTGCGGTTATCCTCTTTAACATGTATGGCAAGAAGATTGTCGGTGTCATCCCAATTTTGCTTGGTTTAATTGTGGGCTATATTTTCTCAGCGGTTCTTGGTTTGCTGACAGGACATAGTTTTATCAATTTCTCAGAGGTAGCGGCGGCACATTGGATTCAAGTTCCAAACTTTGACATTCCATTTGTAGATTATAGCTTTAAGCTCTATCCAAGTGCGATTTTGACCATGGCTCCGATTGCCTTTGTGACGATGACCGAACACTTTGGTCACGTCATGGTTCTAAACAGTTTGACTGAGCGTGATTATTTCAAGGATCCAGGGCTTGACCATACGCTTACTGGTGATGGCTTGGCACAGATTATTGCTGGATTCTTTGGAGCTCCTCCGGTAACTTCTTATGGGGAAAACATTGGGGTTATGGCCCTTAGTAAGGTCTACTCAGTTTACGTTATTTCAGGCGCAGCAGTGATTGCGGTTGTCATGAGCTTTATTGGGAAGCTATCAGCACTCTTGCACTCTATTCCAACTCCTGTATTGGGAGGGTTGTCTATTGCCCTCTTTGGGGTTATCGCTGCTAGCGGTTTGAAAATTTTAGTTGAACATAAGATTGATTTTGATAACAAAAAGAATCTCTTGATTGCTAGTGTTATCTTGGTATCTGGTATCGGTGGTTTGATGATTGACCTTGGTGGTCTTCAAATTACGGGTGTGGCAAGTTCAACCATTCTTGGTATCTTGCTTTACCAAATCTTGCCAGATCCTAAAAAAGGTAGCAAAGATTAGTCAATCAATTTAAAAGGAAAAACTATGGCGATTGCAGATGGAAAAGTGTCACTGAAACATTTGGTGACAATGGAAACCCTCACGAATGAAGAGGTCTTGGGCCTGATTCGTCGAGGTGGAGATTTTAAAAATGGCAGAGCTGATTTCCAGCTGGATCGACAGTATTTCGCTGCCAATCTCTTTTTTGAAAATTCAACACGAACGCACAAGTCCTTCGAAGTGGCGGAGAAAAAACTTGGCCTGGATGTGATTGAGTTCGATGCTGGAACTAGCTCGGTGAACAAGGGTGAGACCCTCTATGATACGATCTTAACCATGTCTGCTTTGGGCGTTGACATCTGTGTGGTCCGCCACTCGGAAGTCGATTACTACAAGCAGTTGATTGATAGTAGGACCATCCAGACCTCTATTGTCAATGGTGGTGATGGTTCAGGGCAACATCCAAGTCAGTGTTTGCTTGACTTGATGACCATTTACGAAGAGTTCGGAACCTTTGAAAATCTTAAGATTTGTATTGCAGGTGACATTACGCATTCGCGTGTCGCCAAGTCAAATATGCAGATTCTCAAGCGTTTGGGTGCTCAGCTTTATTTTGCTGGTCCGGCAGAGTGGTACTCGAATGAGTTTGATGTTTATGGTCAGTATGTGGCCATTGACGATGTCATTGAGGACTTGGATGTTCTCATGTTGCTTCGTGTTCAGCACGAGCGTCATGGGGATGATAAAGGATTTTCAAAAGAAGACTACCATGCTCTCTATGGTTTGACTGAAGAACGTTATGCCAAGTTAGCTGATCAGGCGATTATCATGCACCCTGCTCCGGTTAATCGTGATGTGGAGATTGCTGATAGCCTGGTTGAGGCGCCTAAGGCTCGTATCGTTGCTCAGATGCAAAACGGAGTCTTTGTCCGTATGGCAATTATTGAAGCTATTTTAAATGGCAAAGCGTAAACAACGTTAACCGATTCCTGAGAGAATCAGACGAAAAAGAACATGGGCTAAATCTTTGGAAAATAGACAAATCTTTCTAGAGGCTAGAGCTTCTCTGTCAGATTTGCTTTTCATTCAGATTTTAACGCCCTTTGTATCTTAGTGAAAGGAACAATTTACTATAATGGCAAAACGTTTACTTATTTTGGAAGACGGCACTATTTTTGAAGGTCAGGCCTTCGGTGCTGATGTGGATGTGACGGGTGAAATCGTCTTTAATACTGGTATGACAGGTTATCAAGAATCTATCACAGACCAGTCTTACAATGGTCAAATTTTGACTTTTACTTATCCACTTGTTGGTAACTATGGTGTTAACCGTGACGACTATGAGTCAATTAAGCCAACGACTAAGGGTGTCGTTGTGTCAGAGGCCAGCCGTCGTGCCAGCAACTGGCGTAACCAAATGACCTTGGATGAGTTTTTGAAAGCGAAAAACATCCCTGGTATCTCTGGTATTGATACACGTGCCTTGACTAAGATTATCCGTCAACACGGTACTATGAAAGCCACTTTGGCCAGCCCTGGTGACAGTATTGAGCACTTGCAAGATCAATTGCGTGCGACTGTTTTGCCAACCAACAATATTGAGCAGGTATCAACTAAGACAGCTTACCCAGCACCAGGTGTTGGTAAAAATATCGTTTTGGTTGACTTTGGTCTCAAGCACTCTATCTTGCGTGAGTTTTCAAAACGTGATTGTAACGTGACTGTTGTGCCACATGATATCACTGCTGAAGAAATTCTCCACCTCAATCCAGATGGTGTGATGTTGTCAAATGGTCCAGGTAACCCTGAAGATGTACCGTACGCACTTGATATGATTCGTGGCATCCAAGGTAAAATTCCAATCTTTGGTATTTGTATGGGTCACCAGTTGTTTAGTTTGGCTAATGGTGCCAAGGCCTACAAGATGAAGTTTGGTCACCGTGGATTTAACCACGCGGTTCGTGAAATTGCGACTGGTCGTGTTGATTTCACTAGCCAAAACCATGGTTATGCCATTGACCGTGAGTCACTTCCAGATTGCCTCATGGTAACACATGAAGAAATTAACGATAAGTCAGTTGAAGGTGTTCGTCACCGTGACTTCCCTGCATTCTCAGTGCAATTCCACCCAGATGCAGCACCTGGTCCACACGATGCTAGCTATCTCTTTGATGAGTTCTTGGAATTGATTGATGCTTTCCAGGCTGAAAAAGCACGTCGTTAATTGCAACTGTCTAGTGACTATAGTGGGGTGTGACTCTTGTTCTCCCCAGTCTACTACCTTATTTAATGACAACCAGAGAGTTGTCAAATAGAAAGGAGAAGATACAGGTTCACGGAAGTGAACACGCCCTAAGGACTGTGTGAAAAAGATAAACGGTGACTAGACGCTTGGGCGTCGTCGTCACGTTTCCTATTTTCACTGGGTCCTTAACGGGCTTTGTATCATAAATTATGCCTAAACGTTCTGATATTAAAAAAATTATGGTTATCGGGTCTGGTCCTATCATCATTGGTCAGGCTGCTGAGTTCGACTACGCTGGTACGCAAGCCTGCTTGGCCTTGAAAGAAGAAGGTTACAGTGTTGTCCTTGTCAACTCTAACCCTGCGACAATCATGACTGATAAAGAAATCGCAGACAAGGTTTACATTGAACCAATTACGCTTGAATTTGTCACACGTATTCTTCGTAAAGAGCGTCCTGATGCTCTCTTGCCAACACTTGGTGGACAAACTGGTTTGAACATGGCAATGGAATTGTCAAAAGCTGGTATTCTTGAAGAACTCGGAGTAGAGCTTTTGGGAACAAAATTGTCTGCCATTGACCAAGCCGAAGACCGTGACCTCTTCAAACAATTGATGGAAGATTTGGAACAACCTATTCCAGAATCTGAAATCGTCAATACGGTTGAAGAAGCAGTTGCCTTTGCGACAGAAATTGGTTACCCAGTTATCGTGCGTCCTGCCTTTACCCTTGGTGGTACTGGTGGTGGTATGTGTGCCAACGAAGAAGAACTTCGTGAAATCGCCGAAAATGGCTTGAAATTGTCACCAGTAACACAATGTTTGATTGAACGTTCTATCGCTGGTTTCAAGGAAATCGAATACGAAGTTATGCGTGATGCCGCAGACAATGCTCTTGTGGTATGTAACATGGAAAACTTTGACCCAGTTGGTATCCACACAGGGGACTCAATCGTATTTGCCCCAACGCAAACCTTGTCAGATATTGAAAACCAAATGCTTCGTGATGCCAGCTTGAAGATTATCCGTGCCCTTAAAATTGAGGGTGGCTGTAACGTACAGTTGGCTCTTGACCCTAATAGCTTCAAGTACTATGTTATCGAAGTAAACCCACGTGTCTCACGTTCATCAGCCCTTGCCTCAAAAGCAACTGGTTACCCAATCGCCAAATTGGCAGCCAAGATCGCTGTTGGTTTGACACTTGATGAAATGATTAACCCAGTCACTGGTACAACTTACGCTATGTTTGAACCAGCTCTTGACTATGTGGTTGCTAAGATTCCACGTTTCCCATTTGATAAATTTGAACACGGTGAACGTCGTCTTGGTACTCAAATGAAAGCAACAGGTGAAGTTATGGCTATCGGTCGTAACATCGAAGAATCACTTCTTAAAGCCTGCCGTTCACTTGAAATCGGTGTTTACCACAATGAAATGCCTGAGCTTGCGGACGTCACAGACGATGCTTTGGTTGAGAAGATTGTCAAAGCTCAAGACGACCGTCTCTTCTACCTCTCTGAAGCCATCCGTCGTGGATATACTATTGAAGAATTGTCAGAGTTGACTAAGATTGATATCTTCTTCCTTGACAAATTGCTCCATATCTTTGAATTGGAACAAGAACTGGCTACTCACGTAGGCGATGTTGAAGTTTTGAAAGAAGCTAAACGTAACGGTTTCTCTGACCGTAAGATTGCTGATCTTTGGAATCAAACAGCCGACCAAGTTCGTACGACACGTTTGGAAAATAACATTGTTCCTGTCTACAAGATGGTCGATACCTGTGCGGCTGAGTTCGAGTCATCAACACCATATTTCTACTCAACTTACGAGTGGGAAAATGAATCAATCAAATCTGATAAAGAATCTGTCATCGTTCTTGGTTCAGGTCCTATCCGTATCGGACAAGGGGTTGAGTTCGACTATGCGACAGTTCACTCTGTAAAAGCTATCCAGGCTGCAGGTTACGAAGCTATCATCATGAACTCTAACCCTGAGACAGTTTCAACAGACTTCTCAGTTTCAGATAAACTTTACTTCGAACCATTGACTTTCGAAGACGTGATGAACGTTATCGAATTGGAACAACCTAAGGGTGTCGTGGTTCAGTTTGGTGGACAAACAGCTATCAACTTGGCAGAGCCATTATCTAAAGCTGGTGTGAAAATCTTGGGTACACAGGTTGCTGACCTTGACCGTGCCGAAGACCGTGACCTCTTTGAACAAGCCCTTAAAGACCTTGATATCCCACAACCACCAGGACAAACAGCGACAAATGAAGAAGAAGCGGTTGAAGCAGCTCGTAAGATTGGCTTCCCAGTTCTTGTTCGTCCATCATACGTTTTGGGTGGACGTGCCATGGAAATCGTTGAAAATGAAGATGACCTTCGTTCTTACATGCGTACAGCCGTTAAGGCAAGTCCAGACCACCCAGTCCTTGTTGATAGCTATATCATCGGACGTGAGTGTGAAGTGGATGCCATCTCTGATGGTAAGGATGTCTTGATTCCAGGTATCATGGAACACATCGAACGTGCAGGGGTTCACTCAGGGGACTCAATGGCAGTTTACCCACCACAAACCCTTTCTAAGAAAATCCAAGAGACTATCGCTGACTACACTAAACGCTTGGCTATTGGTCTTAACTGTATCGGTATGATGAACATTCAGTTCGTTATTAAGGATGAAACGGTCTATGTTATCGAGGTTAACCCACGTGCCAGTCGTACCGTACCATTCTTGTCTAAGGTGACTGATATCCCAATGGCTCAAGTTGCTACAAACTTGATTCTTGGTAAATCATTGGCTGAGCAAGGTTACAAAGATGGTCTTTACCCAGAAAGCAACCATGTCCATGTCAAAGCACCAGTCTTCTCATTCACAAAATTGGCTAAGGTAGATAGCCTCCTTGGACCTGAAATGAAATCAACTGGTGAAGTTATGGGTACAGATGCGACTCTTGAAAAAGCGCTCTATAAAGCCTTTGAAGCTTCGTACCTCCACTTGCCAACCTTTGGTAATGTTATCTTTACTATTCATGATGATACTAAAGAAGAAGCCCTTGACTTGGCCCGTCGTTTCGATGCTATCGGTTATGGTATCTACGCGACTGAAGGAACTGCTAAGTTCTTGAATGAACACGGGGTTCACGCAACGCTTGTTAACAAATTGGGTGAAAATGATGATAATGACATTCCAGCCCTCGTTCGTACAGGTAAAGCGCAAGCCATTATCAATACGGTTGGTAACAAACGTACTTATGACGAAGACGGAGCAG
>OIWV01003000.1_pt1 | contig 11514 bp, 9 predicted proteins | sample 1587751 | NCBI WGS metagenome assembly OIWV01 (sample SAMEA3888913, study PRJEB22519) | human gut metagenome | biome: human gut; feature: human-associated habitat; material: faeces | place: Denmark | collected 2010
CTCAGATTGTCCTGAGCGACCACAAGGATGTTGTCCTTGTTAAAGCCCGCGAAGCCCTTGATGCCGTTGGGGGGAGAGCCGGTCGTCCACTTGCAGACGCCCTTGGAGTAAACCAGTCCCTCCGGCACGGAGCCGACGGAGGGGTCGGAGGTGCCGTTGTCGAAGAACGCGCCCGCATTGACACCGGCAATGGCGCCGTCGGTCTCGATCTGGTGCCGGGAATGGAGGTGGAGAAGTTCTCCGTGGAGGTGCCCAGGTAGACCTTGCTGGGGTCGCGGACGATCATAATATGGGCGTTGTAGGTGTCGCCGGAGTGGGACTCAAAGCGGATACCGTCGGGGCTATTCGCCCACTCGTCGGTACCGGCGGAAATTGCCGCATCCTTGTTGATGACGATCTCAGACGTGTTGGAAAACTCGTCCTTCAGGTTGGAATCATCCCGCGTACGAATGGAATCCAGGGTCTGCGCGTCCATGAACAGGCCGGGAATCCACTTGGTTCCGCTGGGCTCCAGCAGCGTCATGGTCAAAATATCCCGGGCTGCGGGGGACGGGCCGTTGAAGATCAGGTTCGCCGCCAGACACGCCGCCACCAGGATCAGGGCGATCACGGTGAACAGCACCAGGAAAAACCGCCGGACAATCCGCCCGAACAGGCCGCTGCCCTTCTTCTTTTTCTTCTTGGATGGTTTGGAAGCCCCGCCCCGCTGAGAAGGAACGGGATCATAATCGGGCATTGTGTTTCGTTTGCTCATTTTTTCTCAACCTCGGGTTCATTTTGTTTCTGGGGCGCGAACACCCAGCGCTGCTGAATCATATAGCCGATGATGTAAAGCAGAATCATCACGACCACGTAAATCAGCGTGTGCAGCACGCCGGTGGGCTTTACGTGGAAAAGCACATACGCGCCGTCGGTCAGCAGAATTTGCAGCAGCATCTGGGGGACCGCCAGGCAGTAGTAGCGAAGCATGGTCTTGCCGGTATCCGCGTTGCTCCTGAACACCAGCTTCTTATTGAGGAAGAAGTTCAGCAGAGACGAGATCACTCTCGCACCCACGCCCGCCGCGGCGGTGAGGGCGAAGCCCTCCAGCGTCTTTTTAAGCAGAGCGGTAAACAGGGTGAACAGGCCGGTGTCCACTGCGGCGCAGACGATGGAATTCACCGTATACCGGAAGAAATGCGCCAGAATCAGCTTGTATATCCGCCAGGAATCCACAAAGGTGCGGAAATGGGAGCTTTTGTTCTCCTCAATGTACACGGTGCGGATCTTGTTCTCCTCGAAGGGGATGGCCTTTTCCTTGAACGCCAGAAGCATATTGGTCTCGTACTCAAACCGGTCCCCCGCCACGTCCACCAGCTCCTCCACTGCCTCCCGGGGCAGCGCCCGCAGGCCGGTCTGGGTGTCGGAAATGGTCATGCCCACGAAGGTCTTGAACACCAGCGACGTGGTGTGGTTGCCGAACCGGCTGCGATTCGGCACGTGGTCCAGCGTAAAGTCCCGGCAGCCCAGAATGCAGTGTCCGGTCTCCAGCATTTTCTCGCAGCACGCCCGGGTATCCTCGGGGTGGTGCTGGCTGTCGCCGTCCACCGTCACGACGAAAGGTTCGCTCTCGGCGGAACCGGACGTATCGCCTTCTTCAAAATCGCGGATCGTAACTGAAAGGTGCATCCCGCGGGATTCAATGGCTTTGGAAAGCTGGGTGTGGATGGTGCCGTTGTCCAGGCTTTCCTGTTTGTTGGCCACGAAAATGGCTGCAAACTGGTTCTTGAGAATGGTCTGGCTCACTTCTTCGATATTGCATTCAAGGGCCGAAAGGGTGCTGGATACGGCGTAGACGACGCCGGGGCAATCCAGACCGATGACCGAAACAACGATTTTGCTCACAGATACCTCTCGCGGCAGGTCTTTGGCTTTCCCAAAATAGGGGCTCAACAGCAGGGAAATCAGGCGGAAACATTCCGTCAGTCTCTTTTGCCAGTCCTCACCCGCTGTTAGCAAGCAAAAAGTTTGGTAACGACCGGCAGTTCCGTTTCAGCCCCCCTGGGAAACATTTTGACTGTATAAAAATTCCGCTGGAAAGTTTTCGAAAAAGGTTATATGGGGAGTCAATCTTGTCGATGCCGACAGACTTTTTTTGATTTTCTTATTAAAAGAAAAAGGAGGCACTCATGGTGCTCGATCCGAAAAAACACGCTGACTGGGAAATCGCTCAGGATGCCGAAACCCGTATGAAAACCGTGCAGCAGCTTGGTCGTGATATGGGCCTCCTTGATAAAGAGCTCCTGCCTTACGGCCATGTGATGGGCAAGGTCGACTACCGTGCCGTGCTCGAGCGTCTCGGGGACAAGCCCAACGGCAAGTATGTCGACGTGACCGCCATTACGCCCACGCCCCTCGGCGAGGGCAAATCCACGACCACCATCGGCCTCGTACAAGGCCTCGGACGCCGCAACAAGCGCGCTTCCGCCGCCATCCGCCAGCCTTCGGGCGGCCCCACGATGGGCGTGAAGGGCTCGGCCGCGGGCGGCGGGCTTTCCCAGTGCATCCCTTTGACGCAATATTCTTTGGGTTTTACCGGCGATATCAACGCGGTGATGAACGCCCATAACCTCGCCATGGTGGCGCTGACTTCCCGTATGCAGCATGAGCGGAATTATAATGATGAAAAGCTGCTCAAGCTGTCGGGGATGCCCCGCCTGAACATCGACCCCACCAATGTGAACATGGGCTGGGTCATGGATTTCTGCTGCCAGTCCCTGCGCAACATCATCATCGGCATCGGCGGCCGTCTGGACGGCTACATGATGGAGTCCAAGTTCGGCATCGCCGTCGGCTCCGAGCTGATGGCCATCCTCGCCGTCGCCCGCGATCTGAAGGATCTGCGTGAGCGCATCGGCAAGATCGTTGTTGCCTACTCCCGCAGCGGCGAGCCCGTCACCTGCGAAGATCTCGAGGTTGCCGGCGCCATGACCGCGTGGATGCGCAACACCATCAACCCCACCATGTGCTACACGGTCGAGCATCAGCCCGTTCTGGTCCATGCCGGTCCGTTTGCCAACATCGCCATCGGTCAGTCCTCCGTTATTGCGGACCGTCTGGCTCTGAAGCTGTTCGATTACCATGTCACCGAGTCCGGCTTCGCTGCCGACATCGGCTTTGAAAAGTTCTGGAACGTCAAGACCCGTCTGTCCGGCCTGACCCCGAACGTCTCCGTTCTGGTCGCGACCGTCCGCGCGCTCAAGATGCACGGCGGCGGCCCGAAGGTCACCCCGGGCGCTCCCCTTGCCAAGGAATACACCGAGGAGAACCTCGAGCTTCTGGAAAAGGGCACCTGCAACCTGTTCCACCATGTGAACACCATCAAGAAGTCCGGCATCAACCCGGTCGTCTGCATCAACCGCTTCTACACCGACACCGACGCTGAGATCGCCCTGCTGAAGAAGCTCTGCAAGGAGCACGGCGTGCGCTGCGCGGAGTCCAACCACTGGCGTTACGGCGGCGAAGGCGCCATCGAGCTGGCCAAGGCCGTTGTCGAAGCCTGCGAGGAGCCGGTCAACATCAAGTTCCTGTACGACCTCGACATGCCGCTGCGTCAGCGCGTTGAGCTGATCGCCAAGGAAGTCTACGGCGCTGACGGCGTCGACTGGGCGCCTCTGGCCACGCAGAAGGCTGAGCGCTTCGAGTCTGACCCGAAATACAAGGATTACTGCACCATGATGGTCAAGACCCACCTGTCCCTGTCCGACGACCCGACCAAGAAGGGCGTTCCCACCGGCTGGCGGCTCGCCATCCGCGACATCCTGGAGTACGGCGGCGCGAAGTTCCTCTGCCCGATGGCCGGCACCATCTCCATGATGCCCGGTACCGCCGCGAACCCGGCTTACCGCCGCATCGACGTCGATACCGAGACCGGCAAGGTCAGCGGCCTGTTCTAAAGCTCTGAAATTAGAGCTTTCGGAACGAATCCCTGCACGCAGGGCTTCTTATCCTGACGCTCTGTTTCATCGCTCCCCAAGTAAACGTTGCTTACCGGCAGGCGGCGGACATCCGCCGCCTGCCTTTCTGAAAATAAGGAGTTATCATGGACTATACAACAAGATCCTGCCGTGAATTCGTCACGGTCCTCGCCTCGAGCGAGCCTGCCCCCGGCGGCGGCGGCGCTTCCGCGCTGGTGGCCGCGCTCGGCACGGCGCTCGGCAACATGGTCGGCTCTCTCACCGTCGGCAAGAAGAAATATGCGGACGTTGAAGAAGAGATCCTCGCCCTGAAGGCCAAGTGCGACCAGCTGCAGAACGAGCTGCTCGATCAGGTCCCCGCCGACGCGGAGGGCTTTATCCCCCTGTCCAAGGCCTACGGCATCCCGAAGGACGATCCCAGCCGCCCCGAGATCATGGAAAAGGCCACCATCACGGCCTGCCAGGTCCCGATGCACATCATGGAGCTGTGCTGCGAGTCGATCGAAGCCATCTCCGTGTTCGCGGCCAAGGGCTCCCGCCTCGCCGTCTCCGACGCGGGCTGCGGCGCGGCCATCGTGAAGTCTGCCCTGCAGGCGGCTTCCCTCAACGTTTTCATCAACACCAAGACGCTCCAGAACCGCGCGCTGGCAGAAGAAATGAACGCCAAGTGCCTCGGTATGCTGGACAAATACGGCAAGATGGCGGATGAAATCTTCGAGACCGTCAAGGCCGGGTTCTTTAAATAAGAAGGAGAAGCAAAATGGCTAAATTACTGCTTGGCAAAGAAGTTACCGCCGCGATGAACGAAAAGCTGCAGGCGAGAGTCGCCGCGCTGAAGGAAAAGGGCGTCAGCCCGAAGCTGGCCATCGTCCGCTGCGGTGAAAACCCCTCCGACCTGTCCTACGAAAAGGGCGCGACCGCCCGCGCAGAGCTGATCGGCGTCGAAGTTGAGAAGTTCGTCCTGCCTGAGGACGTGACCAAGGAAGCCCTGATCGCGCAGATCGAGGCCATCAACGCTGATGATTCCATCCACGGCTGCCTGATGTTCCGGCCGCTGCCGAAGCACCTGAAGGCCGATCAGGACGAGATCTGCAACCATCTGGCTGCCTGCAAGGACGTCGACTGCATGACCGACCTTTCCAACGCGGGCGTCTTCACCGGCAAGAAGCTGGGCTTCGCTCCCTGCACCCCGCAGGCCTGCATGGAGATCCTGGATTACTACGGCATTGACTGCAAGGGCAAGAACGCCGTTGTCATCGGCCGCTCTCTCGTTGTCGGCAAGCCTGCCGCGATGATGCTGATGGCCAAGAACGCCACCGTCACCGTCTGCCACACCAAGACCGTCGACGTGGCCGGTATCGCCCGCAAGGCGGACATCCTCGTCTCCGCGGCCGGCGTTCTGAACAGCCTGACGAAGGACTATGTCTCGGAAGGCCAGATCGTCATCGACGTCTCCATCAACTGGGACCCCGAGAAGATCAACTCCAAGGGCGGCAAGGGTGCCATCGCCGGCGACGCCGTCTTCTCCGAGGTCGAGCCGATCGTCGGCGCCATCACGCCGGTCCCCGGCGGCGTTGGCTCCGTCACGACCTCTGTTCTGATCGGCCATGTGGTCGAAGCTGCCGAGCGCACGCTGTAAGTACAACTAACGCGCTGCCGCCGGCCCGGTCCGGCGGCAGTTTTTTCAAAGCTTGAAGGGAGCGTGGATCGAATGAAAGAGAAGTTTCAAAACCCCCAGACCGTGATCCGCTGGCTGTTCGCGGGCTTTACCGTGATCTGCCTGCTCGCGGCCGTGCTCGTGTCGGACCGCGGCGGGATGCTGGATGGGCTCGTGCGCATCTGCACACAGTCCGGCCAGACAGTCAAAAGCTATTTTGACCCCAGCTACGGCGGTTTTTCCGGCACATTTTTGAATGTCGCGCTGGTCTGCGCGGTCTGTCTCGGGCTCTACTGCCTGCCCGGCAGCAAGCCGGACGGCGTATCCGTCCTGGCGTTCTTCCTGACGGCAGGCTTCTGCTTCTGGGGCACGACGATCCTCAACATCTGGTTCTCGTTCGCCGGTGTGCTGATCTACTGCCTCGTCATGAAAAAAAGGCCCGGCGCGATGGCCAACGCCTTCCTGTTCTCCACGGGTCTGGCCCCGCTGATCACCGAGATGCTGTTCAACTATCCGACGCTGGATGCCGCGTCTGCCTCCGGCTTCACGCTCCACGGCATTCTGCTGGCGCTGGCCGTCGGCATCTTCATTGGCTTCGTCTTCCCTGCCGTTCTGCCGCACAGCCCGAGCATGCACAAGGGCTATGACCTCTACAACGCGGCCATCCCCATCGGCCTGATCGCGTTCTTCCTGCGGTCTCTGCTGTACAAGGTCTTCCTGCCCGCGCCTCCGGCGTCGGAGGGCGTGGGTCTTGGCGACAGCTTCCCGGTGCTGAGCTTCGTCTTCTGCGGCGTGGTCTTTGGCCTTGCGATCATCTGGGGCCTGGCCATGGGCGGCGGAAAGGAATACGGGAAGCTCCTGCGCGACTCCGGCTACAACGTCGACTACGGCACGAAATACGGCTCCGGCGCGTCGGTCCTGAACTTCGGCATCTACGGCCTGTTTATCGTGCTGTACTACGTGCTGATCGGCGCGAAGTGGAACGCCGCGACGCTCGGCTGCGTGTTCTGCATGGTCTGCTGCTGCTGCAAGGGCAGCCACCCGGCCAACGTCTGGCCGATCATGGTGGGCTATGTGGCGGCAAGCTATGTGGCGCAGTTCGTCTGCTCGCTGACCGGCGCGGAGCATACGCTCATGGCCAACGCGCAGGCCATCGTCATCGGCCTTTGCTTCGCAAACGGTCTGTCTCCGGTGACGGGCGTCTATGGCTGGCTGGCGGGCGTGCTGTTCGGCATGATCCACTACACCTTCGTCACCTGCGTCCCGCTGCTGCACGGCGCGTTCTGCCTGTACAACGGCGGCTTCACGGCGGGCTTCACCTGCTTCCTCTTCATCCCGGTGCTCGAGCACTTCTGCAAGACGAAACAGCAGCGCAAGGAGCTGAAGGCCGGAAAATGACCGGCAGAAAGGAGCTGCGGCATGTATTACTGTGAAAACTGCTATCTGCTGAACGAGGACGACGTCTGCGCCTTCTGCGGCAGCAGGCTCACCCGCGGGCCGAAGGCCGACGACTACTGCTTCATCGGCACGAAGACCTCGCCGTGGGCGGAAATGCTGCAGGGCATTCTGGAGGACGACCATCTTCCCGTGATCGTCCGGCAGTGGAGCCCGCGCACGGCCGCCTACACCGGCGAAGTCGGCACGCGGACGGATTTCTTCGTCCCCTACCGCGAGCTTGATCACGCCAGGCAGCTCGAGCAGGTCCTGATGGACAGCAGCTTCGAACAGCCGGAAGACTGATAAATCAACCGCCCGGTCCGTATGGTCCGGGCGGTTTTGCGCAGAAAAGATCCCGGGCCAGATGGCCCGGGATCTTGTTTTTAAAATTACATCAGCGGCTCCAGGGAGAGGACCGGGTGGTTCTTTTCCTGCAGGAACTCCAGCAGCGCGTCGCAGTCGGTGCAAATGGTCTCGTCTGCGATCATGTCGGTGAAGTTGTCGATGCCGTAGAGCTCCTTGGCGGTCTTGTTCAGGCGCTCGCCGACGTCGTCCTTCAGTTCCTTCGGCATCCAGACGATGCGCTCGATGCCGCCCTCGGCGTGGATGAACTTCTTGGAGGAGATGAAGTGACGGCCGTGACCCATGTAGCCCGGGGTCTGTACGCCGCCGCCGGTGCAGGAGGCCAGCTCGCCGAAGGTCATGCCAGCGGGGGTCATGCCCGCGTATTCACGGTTGACGACGATGAAGCCGTTGGACATCGGCTCGATGCCGGAGATGCACTCGAAGCAGCCGCAGGAGGTCATCGGGTCTTCCATGATGGAGTACAGCGTGACTTCTTCGACCGCGCCGTGCGTCGCGTCCTTGATGGCGTCGTTGACGGTCGTGTAGCGACCCGTGCGCTCGTCGAGGCAGCCTTCTTTCATGATGGGCTGGGACGGACCGTTCGGGTTGAGCTCATACGTCGCCTTCGCGTCCAGCCAGGAAACGGCGCCGCACAGACCCAGACGCTCGGGGGTGACCACGCAGCAGTGGGCGGGGGCGAAGGACTGGCACATGATGCAGGTGAAGTAACGGTCAACGGCCTCGTCGGTCATGGATGCCAGACGGTCGTCACGCTGGTCGTAACGAGGCATAGCCAAGGTGTCCCGGAACTCGGCAGCCTTCTCCGGGTCGGTGATGAGCGTCACCTGGCACTTGTCCACAACGGCGTCGAACTCGTCCATGATCATGACGTACAGAACTTCGGCGAAGTCCTTCAGACGCAGACCGGCGTCGTAGGCCGCGTTGCTGACACGGATACGGACCTGATTGCGCTGGCCGGTGTGCATGACGCCTTCCATGTAGTTGAACCATGCGTGGAACTTCCGCTCGATAACGGACTCAAAGTCCACCTGCATCTTCTTGCCGGCCACCTCAACGTAGGTCGCCAGAGCCAGATCCTTGGCCTGATCGAAGTCGGGGCCGACGATGGTGATCTTGTGATCCTCAATTTCATTCAGTTCCCGCATCACCACCAGCTCGGCAGTGGGGTTCTTGGCGGACCAGATCTCGTTGTGCATATCGGCCTTACGGATGATCTCGCCCTCGAAGGCGGCGGCGAAGGCCACGGGGATGGGCAGTTCCTTTACCTTGATCTTGATGTTCCGCAGTTCCAGAGACTTCTTCACGGTCTCGGCGTGATCGCATACGGACTCCAGAGCGCCGGGAACCTGATTCTCGCCCAGATCGATGTCCACGACCACGGGGAAGCCCAGAGCGATGGCGCCCGCACCGGCGGAAACCACCACATTATGCCAACCTTGTTGTATTGCAACATCAGCAATGCGTTGGCTTACTGTGACTAAACAGCAATTTTTTAGCCAATTTTGTTCATTTTCAGGCACAAATTCGATTAACGCCTGCAAAATTTCAAGACTTGTTACTACAAGGGTTTGTACACCAGAACGAATACAAATACTGGTTTGCTCTTCGTTATTATAACTAATCGGTGTGCGTTGATAACATTCGACTGTATCAACAGTTGCACCGCGTAGTGTGGCTTGTTCGCGCAGTAATTCTCGTCCGCCGTTGCCACGTAAAATTAACAAGTTTTTATCTGTTAATTCTGTCATTTGCGGTAAATTTAGCACGCCTTCGGTATTTTCCGACGTAATTGGATAACGAACAGTGCATTCAGTTTGACAGGAAAAATGCTGTGCCGTTCTATGTCCAACTGTAAAGTATTGTAAATCTTGACGCCAGCTAAAGCCAATATCTTTCAGGGTTTTATCCGCAAAATCGACCGCACTTTTGGAAACCAAAAACACATAATCACCACTTTTTAGCTGATTAAGTTTCATCGGTAATTGTGCCAATTCTGCCCCTGCTTCAATAGAAAGCAAAGGCAAGTGCAAGGCAACCACACCGGCTTGATTCAGCTGGTCAACTAGGGCTTTTCCTCGTTCATCAGGGCGAGTGACTAGTACGGCCATGGTGATTTCCTATGCTGAATAAATCTTCGCCAGAATCTTATCTGCGCCTTGTGCTAGAAGTTGTTCTGCAATGCTCACACCTAATGCTTCGGCATTTTCAACCGCACTTTTACCTTCTGCTCGAATAATCGCAGAGCCATCGGTTTCTCCGACGAGTGCTCGCAAGAAAACTTCGCCATCTTGCTCAATAGCATAACCACCGATTGGTACTTGGCAGCCGCCTTGTAAGCGGGTATTCATTGCACGCTCAGCCAAAACACAAGTCGTCGTGGTCGCATCTGCAAGTGGAGCAAGTAACGCTTTCACTTCTTCGTCATCAACGCGGCATTCAATGCCAACTGCACCTTGTCCGGCAGCCGGTAAAGATTGTTCTACTTCAATAAATGAGGCGATGCGTTCTGCTAGTCCTAAACGAATTAAGCCGGCTGAGGCCAAAATAATGGCATCGTATTCGCCATTGTCTAATTTACTTAATCGGGTGCCCACATTGCCACGTAAAGAGCGGATATCAAGATCAGGGCGTAATTGTTTCAATTGGCATTGACGACGTAAGCTTGAGGTTCCAACAATAGCACCTTGTGGTAATTCATCTAATGAACAGTATGTATTGGAGACGAAAGCATCGCGCGGATCTTCACGTTTACAGATCACACTTAACCCTAAACCTTCCGGAAATTCCATCGGTACGTCTTTCATTGAATGAACGGCAATATCGGCACGTTTTTCGAGTAAAGCATTTTCTAACTCTTTAACAAATAAGCCTTTTCCGCCAATTTTAGCTAAAGGAGAATCTAGGATGACGTCGCCTTTTGTTACCATCGGAACTAATTCAACAGAAAGCGTTGGATGAAATTTCTCTAATTGATCTTTTACAAAATTCGCTTGCCAAAGGGCTAAAGGGCTTTGACGAGTCGCTATTTTTAAGGTTTTAAGTACTGCCATAAATACCGCTGATTTTAAATAGAATTATGCCCTATGCTACCATTTTTAGGGCAAAAAGTCAGATCATTTAAATTTTTGATTTCTGATGAGCTAAGTGGTACAGTAATATCAGTTATATGGTCATAGGTAGGAAGCCTTGAAATACGATCTCACTCAAGCCCGAAAATGTATCGAAACTCTAGATAAACGTCGTTTTGATCGTGCATTGTTGGGCTCTGGTGATGCATTCCGACACATTGTCTCTTTGGTGCCGCTGTTGTTGCATCTTAATCATCCAGCTCTGCCGGGTTATGTGGAAGATGCCCCTGCAGGCATTGCCGGTTTTATCCTTTCCAATTATCAGCAAAATTTTCTCTCAAAAGAACATCCCGAACTTGTCGAAGAGGTACAAAGTGCGGTCAATTCTGATGCTGTTTTTACTCAGATTTTAGGTATTTATGTGATGGGCAGTTTTGGCTCCATTAGCCAAACTTCAGCTTCGGATTTGGATATTTGGATCTGCCATCAAGATGATTTATCTGAACACGGTCAGCAACGTTTGGCAGAAAAAACGAAGAAAATCAGCCTATGGGCATCCACATTTCATGTGGAAATACATTTTTATTTGATGACGCAAAAACGCTTCCGTAATGAACGCTATTCCGATCCATTAACCAAAGAAAATAGTGGTTCTGCTCAATATATGTTGCTGTTGGAAGAATTTTATCGTTCTGCTGTACGCCTTTCGGGTAAACCATTATTGTGGCTCCACTTGTGGGTGGAAGATGAAAAACAATATGAAGCCGAAGTGGCGCGTCTAGTGGCGGAAGGTGAGCTTAATCCAAATGATTGGGTAGATTTTGGTGGATTGGGGCAATTCTCTGCCAGTGAATATTTCGGTGCGAGTTTATGGCAACTTTATAAAGGTATTGATTCACCGTATAAATCGGTAATGAAAATCTTATTGTTGGAAACCTATGCTCAAGAATACCCAAATGCCCATTTAATTGCTCGTCAATTTAAAGAAGATTTACTTTCCGGTCGTAGTACCGCTGCACATCATTTTGAC
>OIWV01003009.1_pt1 | contig 11486 bp, 6 predicted proteins | sample 1587751 | NCBI WGS metagenome assembly OIWV01 (sample SAMEA3888913, study PRJEB22519) | human gut metagenome | biome: human gut; feature: human-associated habitat; material: faeces | place: Denmark | collected 2010
GGAGGTCATTGATGAGTACGGTGCAGATGCACTCCGTCTGACTCTGATCACAGGAAATGCACCGGGAAATGATATGCGTTTCTACAACGAACGTGTAGAATCCAGCCGTAACTTTGCCAATAAGGTATGGAATGCATCCAGATTTATCATGATGAACATGGAAGATAAGGTAATTTCCAAACCGGATGAGGCAGACTTTGAAGTAACCGATAAATGGATTTTATCCAAGGTAAATACACTTGCAAAAGATGTAACTGAGAACATGGATAAATTTGAACTGGGTATTGCAGTACAGAAAGTATATGACTTTATCTGGGATGAATTCTGTGACTGGTATATCGAGATCGCCAAAGTTCGTACTTATAAGAAAGACGAGGATGCCAGGGCTGCCAACAGTGCACTCTGGACACTTCGTACTGTATTAGGACAGGCATTAAAATTATTACATCCATATATGCCATTTATCACAGAAGAAATCTACTGTACCTTAAATCCGCAGGAAGAGACCATTATGCTGGCTGACTGGCCGGTTTACAAAGAAGAGTGGAATTTCTCGGCAGAAGAAGAGATGCTTGCTCATGTAAAAGAGCTGGTAAAAGGCATCCGTAACTTAAGAACAGAGATGGATGTTCCACCATCCAGAAAGGCAAAGGTATTTATCGTATCTGAAGACAAAGCACTTTGTGAGACCTTTGAGAGCATGAAGAAAACATACCAGAATCTTATCAGTGCCAGCGAGGTTGATGTCCAGTCCGATAAGGCAGGCATCGGAGAAGATGCAGTATCCGTAGTTATTCCGGGAGCTGTTGTATACATGCCGTTGGAAGACTTGGTAGATATGGAAAAAGAAAAAGAGCGTCTTGCATTTGTTGGAGATGGAATCAATGATGCTCCGGTACTCACCAGAGCGGACATCGGAATCGCAATGGGAAGCATGGGTTCCGATGCGGCGATCGAAGCAGCGGATATTGTCCTGATGGATGATGATGTGACAAAGATTGCATCGGTTGTTAAGATTGCAAGAAAGACACTCCGCATTGTAAAACAGAACATTGTGTTTGCACTTGCAATAAAAGCACTTGTTCTGATCCTCGGCGCACTTGGTATGGCGAATATGTGGGAGGCCGTATTTGCGGATGTAGGAGTTTCTGTCATCGCAATCTTAAATTCCATGCGTACTTTAAATGAAAAGTAAAAAGAAATATTCATAGTAGTCAAAATAAAAATTCGGATTCTCAGTCAAAAATTGTCAGAAATAAGTTGACTTTATATCTGTAAAAAAGTACTATTTTTGTAGGAGAAAGGATGACATAAATGAGACAGTCCTAAAATAGCAACGGAGAAAGGGAAAATGAACAAGATCCTTGATTTGATTTTTGAAGATGTAAAGAATGAGAATGAAACAAAGAAAACAGCGGTGACACTGCGTATCAGTGCGCTGATCTTCATTGGATATTTTCTCTGCCTTATGGCAGTTTTCTGTGGCATGGGCGACTGGATGAATGTGGGTGGCTGTCTGGTGTGCGGAGTATGCTATGTGTTATCTTTTTACACAACGTACTGGAATCACACAAGAGAGTCAGCGTGGATCTCACAGATACTTATGATCGTGTGGATCATCCTGTTTATTGTGATGTTTGGCTGGGACTGCGGAGTACAGCATTATCTGTTTGCATTTCTTGCGCTGAACTTTACGGTGAGTACTGCAGGAGAGCGGAGAAAAGTGCTGACTGCGGTCGGAGCATGTGCACTCCGTCTGGCTTTGTATGCCTACGCCCGGAATTTCAAACCGTACAGCCCACTGGATCCCGGCATAAGTGTTCTGATACAGATTTTAAATACCATTTTTATTTTTGCGCAGATCACCGCTGTCATGATCATATTTACGAAGGATGCCCAGAAAATGGAACAGAAGCTTGTACGGTATAATACAAAACTGCAAAAGTTAGCTTCTGTTGACGCACTTACCGGTCTTTGGAACCGCCGGAGCATGTGGGAATATATCCGTGCAGTGGAGTATGATTATGAAATAGGAAATGCAGGCTTTGTATCGATTGCCATTGCAGATATTGATTTCTTTAAAAGGATCAATGATACCTATGGGCATGATGCAGGTGATGAAGTGTTAAAGGCAGTGGCTGAACTTTTCATGGACAAAATGAAAACATATGGAAGGGTGTGCCGCTGGGGAGGCGAGGAGTTCCTGTTTGTATTTTATGGCAGAAACGGCGATGCGGCATATGATGTGCTGCAGGAGATTTATGACGAGATCCACAGGCTGACGGTGTCGTATGAAAATGAGGAGATCCGCATTACCATGACGTTTGGACTGGAAGAGTACGATAAGAACGATGGTATGGAAATGGCGATCCGCAGGGCAGATGAGAAGTTATATCAGGGAAAAGAGACCGGACGCGATAAGATCGTTTATTGAAGCAGGTGGCGTATCTGAGAAAAATATGCATATTATGCAGAAAATAATATGGACTTTTTTGGAAAAATAAGGTATAATATGCTACATTGTGAAAAGGCTTACATGATAACAAGAGAGGAGTTAACGAAAAACAATGGAAGAAAATAAATATCGTTATAATGACATTTCGGAACGATTGCGGAGAATGAATAGAATATATATGGGAGCCACGATCTTTATGGCGGCACTGATTTTGTTGTATCTGTGGATGAAACAGATGAATCATAACATCAAGACGGTGACCGTCTATGGAAATACGGTTCTTTTACTTGCATTTACCGTGGTGAACGCGGTTATTTATTGCAGGAATAAGGCAACAAGCAAGTTAAAAGTGGCGGTAACCATGGAGATGGGAATTGAGTATTTGCTGATTGGTATGCAGACAGATGCGCATTTTATTACCTATATACTGATTGTTTCTCTTGCATTACAGATTCCTTATTATGATAAAAAGGGATTAAGGAGAACCTCAATTGGACTTGGAATTTTATATATCCTTGTGACTGTTGTACAGTCTGTCAAGGGAATTAATGTGATAGATGTGGATACCATCTGTGGTATTTGGGGTGTGCTTGGAATTCTCTTTATCATCGCAAAAATCGGTGATATCACGATTATGTTTAATGATGATGCACTTGGCTCTATCGCAGAAGAACATGAGAAGGAAAAACGGGTACTGGAAGGGGTGCTTGGCATTTCACAATCTATCCAGACAGAATCTGTAAAGAGCGGTGAACTGATCGAAAAGCTGGTTGGCGTGACAGAATCTGTAACAAACAGCATGCAGGAGATTTCAGCTTCTGCCAATACAACCGCAGGCAGCATTGAAGAACAGAGTACAATGACCAATTCCATTCAGGATGCAATTGGTGTAACCGGAGAGAGTTCAAAGCAGATGGTGGATATTGCAATGAATTCCAACGAGAGTATTCAGGAAAATATCCGTGTAATGGAAGAATTAAGGACACAGTCAGAACTGATCACGAATACAAACCACGAAGTGACGACCGCAATGACAAAGCTTCAGAACAAAACAAAAGAAGTGGAAGAGATTGCAGGAATGATCTTAAATATTTCCAGCCAGACGAATCTTCTTGCACTGAATGCATCGATCGAAAGTGCAAGAGCCGGTGAGGCAGGCCGCGGATTTGCTGTCGTGGCAGAACAGATCAGACAGCTTGCAGAGCAGACAAAGAATTCTACGGAGCAGATCACGAGAATCGTCAATGAGCTGAATGAGAATGCCAATGAAGTAGTTTCTTCTGTGGAAGAATCTGTAGAGGCCGTTGAGAGCCAGAATCAGAAGATCGTTGCAGCATCTGAGACATTTGAGATATTGAACCGTAATATGACAGATCTGATCGATCATATCGAGGAAGTAAACCGGCAGGTGGATGGACTTTCTGAGTCTAATAATAAGATCGTGGAAAATATATCCCAGTTGTCTGCTGCAACAGAGGAAGTGACCGCAAGTGCAGAACAGGTACATGGCATGAGTGAACAGAATCTCCAGTTTGCAGAGCAGGTACAGCAGGCAGTAGATAAGATGCGTGCAACGGCAGATGATCTGAAAAAGTATTTATAAGAAAAGAGCTGCAGGATGCAGCCCTAAAGAAAGGAAAAATGTTCCAGAGCGAAGGCGATACCGTCTTCGCTCGCTTTTTTTGTGACAAAGGACACCCGGTCAAAAAGAGAAGCCGGGTATGCATTTCCCATCGCAACACTGTTCGGGAGATAGGAGAGCATCGGAAGATCATTGTTGCTGTCTCCGAATGCATAGGCATCCTCTTTTGACAGATTGTAATGATCAAGGACAAACTGGATTCCGGTTGCTTTGCTGTAGCCGTGAGGGACAAATTCCCGGAATGTGCCGCCCCGGTCAATGCAGTTGAAATGTACGTCGCTGATCTTTCGGAAAGCCTGCAGCTGCTCTTTGTCCTGAAACCAGATAACAAATTTATCACAGGTAAAATCCGGTGACTCCAGATCCGTTGGCATTGTATAACCGCGTTTCACGAAAGCGTCATATTGTGCCACGGCATCCGGATGAATGACCGGACGGACCGGATCATAAGCAACCGCAGTGGATGATTCGAAAACAATGTCCACATTGGTGTCTCTTGCTGCTTTTAACAGTTCCATTGTAATTTCATGGGACTGTGTGACATGTAAAAGATTCTTTCCGCCGCAGTAAATATCAGTGCCGCATCCGCAGACAAATCCGTCAAAGCCGACTTCCTGAAAGCGTGGCTCCACGTTCTGGATACATCTTCCGGTATTTAAAAACATCAGGTTTCCGTTTGCTCTGGCTTTTCGTATCGCAGTGATGGCACTCTGTGGTATGGAACCGTCGATTTCGGAAGTTAAAGTTCCGTCTATATCAAAAAAAGCTATTTTTTTCATTTGGGATTCTCCTTTTCCATCGTATTTCAAACGATTGCATTGTATAGTATTTCTTGGAAATAGTCAAAGAAAATATGAAAAATCAGTAAATTCGGATACCATAAGCATGAAAAATATGGTAAAATATGTATAACTTTGATGAACACGGAGGTTTCGGATAATTATGGAGCAGGATAACAGTAAAGTGGCCTGGGGGAAAGCCTTAAAACCGATATTTGCATTGTTGCTTGTCATTGTTTTATGGCAGGTGCTTGTATTGGAAATGTTAAAGAATGGAATCATCAGCACGTTGATTGCAGTTGTGCTGGTAAGTGCGGTCAGTGTTGTGATTTTTGGGATCGTATTCTGGGTTGTGAAATCACTGCTGAACCAGTTTCTTACAATAGCCCAGGGAAAAACAGAAGATGAACAGGAGCAGACGAAGATCGGAGAAAAAGCGAAAAAGCTGATGGAGCGTGAGGACGACATCGGATTGATGATGCGTTCCGTACATGATTCCATCAGTTCATTTGCAACTGTGATTTCCGGTATCAAAACAGCAACAGAAGAATTAAAATCTGTATCCGATGATTTTAATAATATCTTTCATGATATGGAAGATTCCTTGAAGATCACACAGGATTCAACGCATACGATCGCAGATAACACTGTGACGCAGGCAGCACAGACGGCAGATATGAAAGAGAAGATCGATGCGATCGGCGATCTGATCGCTATGATTTCCGAGAATGTCGATGCCTTGAATGCAAGTGCAGATAAGATGCAGGAATGTAATGAGTCTGCTGAAAATATTATGGGAGAACTGATCGACATCAGTAAGAAGAATGGGGAAGCGATTGAGAATGTAAGAGAGCAGTCTAAGCTTACCAATGATTCTGCCCAGCAGATCCAGACAGTTACCGATATTATTGCAGATATTTCCAATCAGACCAACCTGCTTGCATTAAATGCAAGTATTGAGGCAGCCAGAGCGGGGGAACACGGAAGAGGGTTTGCCGTTGTTGCAGAGCAGATCCGTACTTTGGCAGATCAGTCCAGAGAATCTACGGAGCGTATTAACCAGCTTGTAGCAGACCTTATGGATAAGGCAAATGTGAGCGTGGAGATCACTGAGAAGGTATCCGAGGCAGTCAGCCTCCAGAATGAGAAGATCGATCAGACAAAGGAGATCTTTACAATATTGAACGGTGAGATCGGTCAGGTCGGAAGTGCGATCGAAGGCATCAGCTCTGAGGTGGAAGAATTAAAGAATCACAGTGATAACATTGAGACGGAGACGGTTTCCCTGAAAGAATTTGCAGCTCAGAATGCGGAGAGTGCACAGATCACGATCGAGCATATGAATGAGTTAGACAGCACAGTCAGCAAGTGCAATGCAGCTACAGAACGTGTGGTTGGAGTATCTGATAAGCTGATCGGTTATGTGCATGAGACAGAGGACAGAAAGAAAATATTACCAATCAAATAATGCATAAAATGAATATTGCGTTGTAAATACAACAGAAAAATAACGATGTTTTTATTACAATCTGTACATACCTCGTAACAAGCGCTGGTGTGCAGGGGTAGCCCCCTGTATATCAGCGTTTTACATTACAACATTTCATAAAAAGGAGATTACACAATATGGAACAGAAAATGTTTTGTTTTCAGTGTGAACAGACAGCCGGATGTACTGGCTGTACAGGAAATGCAGGTGTCTGTGGAAAAAATGCAGATACAGCCAAATTACAGGATGAGCTGACAGGTGCATTGATTGGTCTTGCAAGAGCTGTAGACAGTGCATCAGCTATTTCTAAAAGAACCGTACAAGTCATAATTGAAGGTCTGTTTACAACAGTTACAAATGTAAGTTTTGATAATGCAGCAATCGAAAATATGATACAAAAAGTCAGAGCTGAGAAAGAACGACTGGTCCCTGACTGCAGCAAATGTCAGTCACCATGTGGTAAAACAGGCGAATACGACATGCAGCAGATGTGGAATGCCGATAAAGATATCCGCTCTTTAAAATCTCTTATTCTTTTTGGTATTCGTGGAATGGCCGCCTATGCTTACCATGCAAATGTTCTGAATTATGAAGATGATGAAGTAAACCGATTCTTCTGCGAAGCATTATTTAAGATTGGTTACGAAGAAAGTATAGAAACACTGCTTCCTACAGTACTTAAAGTAGGCGAGATCAACCTTAGGTGTATGGCACTTCTTGATAAAGCAAATACAAACAGCTATGGAATGCCAGAGCCCACTGATGTTACACTTACCATCGAAAAAGGACCTTTTATTGTCGTGACAGGTCATGATCTTAAAGACCTGCAGCTTTTACTTGAACAGACAGAAGGAAAAGGAATCAACATATATACTCATGGTGAAATGCTCCCTGCCCATGCCTATCCACTCTTGAAAAAATTCCCACACTTAAAAGGAAATTTTGGAACTGCATGGCAGAATCAGCAGAAAGAGTTTGATCATCTTCCAGCTCCGATTCTTTACACTACCAACTGTCTGATGCCGCCAAAAAGCAGTTATGCTGACAGAGTATTTACAACAGAGGTGGTTGCTTTCCCTGGCGCTGTTCATATTGATGAGAAAAAAGATTTTACGCCAGTTATCAAAAAAGCACTTGAACTTGGTGGCTATAAAGAAAATCAGACATTAAAAGGTATCAATGGAGGTACCAAGGTGACAACAGGATTTGGTCATTCAGCTATACTGTCACATGCAAATACTATAGTAGATGCTGTAAAATCAGGTGCAATCAGCCATTTCTTCCTGGTTGCCGGATGTGATGGTGCTAAACCGGGCCGAAACTATTACACAGATTTTGTTAAACAAACTCCTTCTGACAGTATCATCCTCACCCTGGCATGTGGCAAATTCCGTTTCAATGATCTTAATCTTGGAGAAATCAATGGTCTGCCACGACTGATGGATATGGGGCAGTGTAACGATGCTTACGGGGCGATTCAGGTTGCTCTGGCACTTGCGGATGCATTTGGATGTACTGTAAATGAGCTTCCGCTCTCCTTCGTTCTTTCATGGTACGAACAGAAGGCAGTCTGCATTTTGTTGACGCTTCTGCACCTTGGTATCAAAAACATCCGTCTTGGTCCTTCTCTACCTGCGTTTTTGTCTCCTAATATTCTGAACCTTCTTGTGGAAAAATATGGCATAGCACCTATCACCACACCAGAAGAAGACATCAAAGCGCTGATAAATACTCGATAACACCAATAAAGCCGATACAGGAATAAAAACCCTGCCTCGGCTTTTTCTTTTGTCATTCTCCAGGACACAAAATATCCTCATTCTCATCATATTTTCTTCACTATTCCCACCTACACTATAGATAAGATGTAAGGGGCAGAAGATCAAAACATTGTTTATGCCTGCATAATAAAACTTTTAACTTTAGAATCCACCTGACATAGATATTGATATTAATGATATATGCATTAACGATATCTATCCGACAATATCTATATTAACTAAAGAAATAATGAATGAAAGGATGAATATATATGATTAATTTAAAAAAAGTAAACAAATCATGCGTAGCCGCAGTTATTCTTGCCATGTGTCTTATGACATCAGGCTGTGGTTCACAAAACTATACAACCAACAGCAAAAATACTGATACCACTGTAACTTCCAGCATTACTGCCCAGGATACCAATGTAACTCACGCAGATGATGCCGATAACTACAAAACTGAAATAACAGGAGAATTCAGCATTACATCAACTGATGGTTCTACAATAACACAGAATGATTCCGTATATACCATAACACAGGCTGGCGAATATACCGTTACCGGACTCTTATCAGAAGGACAGATTGTAGTTAATGCTGACGATAATGCCGAAATCACCATTATATTGAATGGTACATCCATCACATGTTCTAACGGTTCACCTATTTATATTAAAAATGCTGATAATGTAAAAATCAAATCTGAGGAAAACACTTATAACTGTATAGTTGATGCAAGAGCTGAAGCTGACGACAATTCAGACAATTCTTCCAGTGAAAATGGTAATGCTGCCATCTATGCAGCATGCGACCTTAAATTGGTTGGAAAAGGGGCATTATCAGTAACTGGCAACTATAACAATGGTATCCAGAGCAAAGATGACATTTCTATTAAAAATGTTACCATCAAGGTTAATGCTGTAAATAATGCTATAAAAGGAAACGATGAGGTAGCTATAGAATCTGGTGAAATAATAGCTATATCCAGAAAAGGCGATGGCATCAAAACATCAAACAGCAGTCTTTCAACCAAAGGAAAACAGAAAGGAAATGTAATAATATCTGGTGGAAATATTGATATATATGCTGCCTGTGACGGCATAGATGCTGCATATGGCGTAGATGTTTCAGGTGATGGAAATCTGAATATATATACAGATACTTATTCTGATTATAGTGAAGCCGTGGCTGCCGACACCTCCGGTTCTTCAGCCAGCAGCTCTGGTTCTTCAATCAGCAACCCAGGTTCATCAGCCAGCAACCCAGGTTCATCAGCCAGCAACCCAGGTTCATCAAATCAGAATCAAGGTTCATCATCTAAATCATCATCCAATGCAACTATGATGACATACACAACAACTGCCAATACAGACAACCAGAATAACAGCAGCGTGGGAACTCCACCCGATATGAACAATGCTCAGAACAATGGGAACATGGGCACTCCTCCTGATATGAATAACAGTAGCAGCAATTCTGGCAATAATCCTGACATGAAAGGTAACTTCGGCGGTGGAAACAGAACTGCTAATGGTATGCCTGGCAATAACAGCTCAGGAAATTCATCTAAAAAGTCTTACTCTACAAAGGGAATCAAAGCCGAGAGCGAGATAAATATATCTGGTGCAGCCATTAACATAAGTTCAACTGATGATGGTATTCATTCCAACTCAGATTCTGGTGTTCTTGAAACCGGCGAAGATGGCAAGGGTATAATATCTATATCAGGTGGAACTATCACAATCTCTACAGGTGATGATGGAATACATGCAGATAAAGAGCTTAATATAACTGATGGATATATAAATGTTTTAACATCCTACGAGGGTCTTGAGGCTATAACAATCAACATCAGTGGTGGACAAAGCTTTGTATATGCAGCTGATGATGGCATTAATGCATGTACCGGAGATGGCACATCTACTCCTCTTATTAATATAACTGGTGGATACGTTGATGTAACAACCGGTTCTGGCGATACAGATGGTATAGATTCTAACGGCAGCTACACCCAGTCTGGCGGTATGGTTCTTGTAAAAAGCGGCAGTTCATCAGGTCAGGTATCTGGTTCTATTGATGTTGACGGAAATATTACTATAACTGGTGGAACATGTGTAGCTTTAGGCGGTATATGTGAAACTCCTGTAAATTCAGTTAATGCTTACGTATTCAGCTCTGTATCCTTTAACGCAGGAAGCTACTCAGTAAAAGATTCCAGCGGTAATGAAATAATAAGCTTTACATTAAACAACAGTTACTCAAATGGCTGGATATGCACATCTGCTCTTACAACAAACACTGAATACACTCTTTACTGCGATGGTTCTTCATTAACAAACTGGACACAATCTGCAGGAACCATGGGTGCATCCAATGCCGGCGGCTTTGGCAGCAATCCTGGCGGTTTTAATGGTGGTGGCCGTGGAGGTAACATGAATGGCGGAAAAAATATGAACGATAACAGAAATATAAATGGCAATAATACACCAAATAACAATAATGTACAATAACAATTGCAAACAATAGTTTTATTGAATTTTAGTTGGTGACGGACGAACGACAAATATAAGATACAGGCAGTCCTGCATACTATGTTCAATGCCAGAAGCTTTGATTGGATATTTCTAAGCCTTTCCATATAAACTATGTCAGCTGACGCTACCGCTCAGACGCGCCGTCCATGGCGCGGCTTCGCTGCTTCGTACATCCGTGTACGAAGCTAGCTGGTTGACTAAGGGAAAGACTAAGAACTATCACAATCAAACTTCAAGTGCATTTCGCATAGTATGCAGGACTGCCTGTATCTTATATTTGTCTGGTTGTGGTGTAATTTACTTACTGATATTCAATTAAATCATCTGTCTGCTTTTAATATGTAATATGGTGTAAAGTCATACTCTAATGTATCTGGCTTTTCTACCTTCAAAACTTCCCATTTTGAAATACACGGATGTGTTTTAGCATACATATCTTTTCTTTCAGCTTTCTCATATTTAAAGCCATGTGTTATCATGAAAATATTCCATCTTCTGTGTTCAATTCTTTCAAGCTCTTCTCTGTTATCTGTAAGAGAATATGCATGTTTTTCATAAATAATCCATTTTTTAATATCCTGATGCAATGACTGTGCTATACTTGATTCCCTGTCAAATATGCCCTTATTATGCCATACCTCATCTATTTCTTCTGATATTTTCTTATTCTCTTTAAGCTCTATTGAATCTTTCTTAAGACGTTCCTCTATATCTTCAGATAACATAAACTTATCATCCACAACAATATTTTTATCTGCTTTATATCTGCTTATTATTTCATACAACATATTGTATCTATGATTAAATATCTTTGCATCATTTAC
>OIWV01003031.1_pt1 | contig 11409 bp, 8 predicted proteins | sample 1587751 | NCBI WGS metagenome assembly OIWV01 (sample SAMEA3888913, study PRJEB22519) | human gut metagenome | biome: human gut; feature: human-associated habitat; material: faeces | place: Denmark | collected 2010
TAAACTATAAAAGCGGCAACGAATGATGCAAAAATGTAATACCACTCAATTACTACTGTATAATATGTGCATAGTACGATCACTGACACGGGTGTCAGGATCAGTGCTGTAGCCAGTGCGACTGCATTGGTCTGTACTTTTTTCAATCCTGGCATCTCTTTAATGACCTGCACGATCACGCTGACAAGGAATGCCAACACTCCGATTCCGGCTAATATGTAACTCATATACTGCATTAATGTTTCAATGTTCATAGTTGATCTCCTTTATTTCAATCCAAATTTCATTGCTACTGCACCAAGAACAAGACCGAGGACAGTCGTAAGAACGTATTTTACAGCTGTCCTCCACATATCTCCGTCACGACTCTCCAATGTTTCCAAGCGTTTCCCTTGCTGCTTCTGCTCGCTTACCATAAGTTCTATACTCTGTGCGAGCTTTTCGACGGAAACGGTAAGTGAATTAATCTGCTGCGTAATCTTCTCCAATACTTCAATCCGCTTGTTCTGACGATGGTTCTCGTCTTCAATCCTCTTCTTAAACTCTTCATGCTCTGCCCTTGTAATTACATCATCCATCTTTCTCACCTCCTTTGCATTTAAAGCCAAAATCATCCGATTGCGAACACCGGGCGAATCCCGTAAGTGCTTGTAGCCATATCACTGCTAGCATCGCCGTATTGCGATATCAGGGTGTATGTCTGCGATCCTGCCACATTTCTTAACCAATAATTCTGTCCGATACTTTTTAATTCCGGGCATAATCGGAATAGTGATAACTGCTGTGTATCGGATGTCTGCTTATTACTGTTGTCGGTGCAAATATAAGTTCCATGCACCATTACTTCGTTCATGAGATCAATAGATGCTGTTATCCAAGTTCCATCAGAAAATATCCTATGTGATATCAGTATATTTTTAAATGCGTCCGGCAGCGAGTTAGCTATTTGATTTAACCGCACAGTTTTCATCGTCGAACTTTTGTAGCCACCTGATGTACTGTTGTTCGCATTCATCTGTCCGCTCCTTAATATAGTATCCGGGACTATTAATATATGAGCTTTTTGTAATTTTTCTGATTCTGGATAACCTACATTTTTCCAGTAATTTATATCGGCAATTCTGTATATCGTGCCATCCCTCTCCCAGTAGTCACCAATATACAAATCCTTGAAGCTTCCATCTCGGATTGTAGCCAGCTGTTCTGCCGTGATCGACTCGCCCAAGGATTTTCCCCGGAAGATGTTCCGGTGCATTTCCGGTGAAAATCCAGCCATAAATACGCTGACTGCCTGTTCTACCATCTCAGCGGTAGCCGCAAACTTTCCGGCATCTGCATCGTCCCGGACTGACTGGGCGATCTGCTTCGTCTCGTCCACCTTGTCAAGAATCTGCTGCCATACTGTCGGCTCAGGATCTGATGGCGTGCCACCACTTAAGGTTGCTGGTGCAGAAAAGCTCTTGATATCAGTCGTGATGATCGTCTCGCCCCGTGTACCAGACACGGATACCCCGACCCGACCAGGTGCGGCAAGAGCCTCTGCTGGCACGGTACGGGTATCATCTTTCAGAAGTTTCGGATGATTTTCCCCATCCGCTCCCCGGAAGAAAGCAGTCTTTACGGTTCCATCCCATTCCTCTGAAAAGCTGAACTCTGCCCGTAAATACTCCCTCGTCCCCTCTGCTGTCTCAGGCGGCTCAAGATAGAGCCGCTGATTTACTACTTTGATTTTCATGCTTTTGTATACCCCATTGTCTTTCTCTCATCTACAAATATTTTTAAAATAATTTATATCTTGGCATTTCTTCTCCCCACAACAGATGTCGAATCCAATCGTCAAGAACAACTGCAATGGCAGACAAAAGAAACCACAAAATCGAAAACGGAAGACAGATTTGCCCCAGCAGATTGAATGGCATGTTGCTGTAATCCCATACATTCCAGCCAAGCAATAGATTTACGATGCAACCGCACACAAACTCCAATAATGTAATCACTGCCGACCCTATAACCATCTGTTTCGCAAGTGCCATGCTGCGATATTTTTCATTGATGCACCCAATCAAAAAGAACGCTACGCCACCGACAATAAACATTGTCCAGTGGGTTCGTCCTCGTGCAACAACCTCAAGCAGCATATAAATAAGGCCGCCAATCCCAAATAAAATCAGCGGTCTTATTCTTCTCATGATTTTTGAGCCAGCATTGCTTTCAGCGGCTCAGACTGATAATTGACCGGGATATCCATTCCATAGGCAACTCGTTCAACCTCTTCTTTGTTTTTCAGTGATCGAATATAAATTCTCAGGTCACGAAAATAAGTAACATGCCATGTAACATATCCAATTGCTTTCGATGTAATCCTAGCCATGTCCTCATTGCTATAGAACTTGCAATGTTTGTCCTCATCAGACGTGTGCCACGGAATATTTTCTTCTCTTGCCATAACCTGTGCTTGCAGTCCAACGAGGCTTGTCTGGTCGTGTTCTGTCAACGTAAAATGTTCGGTACTTCCATCGGATAGAACAACATCAACCCCTTGTGCAATTAATGCCTGCTGCGTATCATTCATTTCAATTACTTTCGATTCTATCACTTCTTCAAGCGTTTCCGGCATAATTGGAACTGGTTCAGGCTCCTCATACACGCTCCCATCATTGGAAAGAATGTACCCATCATCAAACACCCGATACAATGTTGTGAAATCTTCGTATTTTCCGTAAACGTTTCCAGCATCATTAAGAAGATAAAAGCCGGAAAGATTCTGTTCACACCCTGTAATCTGTATCAGATTACTTGCAATCACAGACGCGAAGCCATTAACAAGATTCATTTTGTCCAAAAATAAGATATTCATGTGTGCCTCCTCACTATGATCTCGCAATCCATACACCGTGGAATTTATAGAAATCTCTCACTGCCGGCGTGGAGAAATAAATAACACCCGTAGTATCAACATATGACATTGCAGCGACTCCGTTCCCCCAACTCTGCGAACATCCTACGCACTGGATGTGCGTTGCTACAGTGGGTCTAAGCTCTGCTGGAATAGCCTCCGAATTGATGCCATACAAGTTGTTAGCAATTAATGTAGTTCCGCTTTTAGCATTGAGAGATACATTGAAATGTACCTCCCTGCCGATTTTGTAAGCCGAAAACGCAGATACGTTATAAAATGGCTGGATATGAAACATTGACTGTGCGTAGCTGACAGGGGTAATCATGTCATACAATTCCTTTACAGCTTTTGCATCAACAAAATATCCCTCTTCCGTGACAAGGCTCACTTCACTCAAGGATACAATCTTATTCGCATGGATATCATTCAATGCCTTTCTTTCTTCTATTATCTCTTTTGCTCCATAGACTGTTCCTTTTTGAGCATACGCAGTCAAATCTTCCAAAGAAATTGTCCCGTCAGTATTGATAGTCTGACGATATTTTCTTTGCGTATTTACGCTTGATAATATCTCATCTTTAAAGTCTAAAGATAATGGTGTATATTGCATCTCCTAACCCTCCTAACATTTTATCGCTGACTGAACTCGCCCCAGCACAATAGATAACCTCTGCTGCGTCAGCTTTTGTGTGGTATAGCCATTGTAAAAAGCAAGGCAGGAGCTTTCCAGTCTGTTCAAGTCTTCGTAGGACGGTGTTCTGCCGTTGTCTATCCACATTTTTTTATCCGTATCAGCAAAAGCAAACGTATCATTCATTAGCGATTCTAAATTATCCTCTAGGGAATTAAATTCGTCCGCATACGGAAAGTCTGCATAACTTGCTTTATCGCTCCCCATTTCTTTCATTGAAACATCAGCATATAGCGTTAGTGCAACTCCCTGTAGGTACGCTATATTGTTTTTGATTCGGTTGTAATCTTCGTAATTGAAGTAATCGCTTTCAGACCAATCTGTTTTTGGCTCTTTCCACATTTCCTTTTCTCCTTGTTCTGAGTCCACCACTCAAAGCTCCGGCATCATATGAAATCTGAGACTCTTCAACCACAGCTTGCAGAGAGGAATCATATTTATTTTCCTGCCGGATCGTGTCTCCACAATCTATCGCTGGCTCTCCACGATAATCAAGTTCATATTCTATGCCGGACGAATAATAATCTCCAACCCATTCAGCAAGCTCTTTACTATGTTCCAGGTCGGAAATTAACGGGTTATTCCATTCCTTATCATTACCACGGTTATTTACCGATTGAACGGTATAGGCTGTCGAAATATTATATTTATACCCCCTAACCGATATGCTCACTTCTGCCCCAACAGAAACACCTGACAGGGCAATTTCCACATAATAAGCACCTGATGACACGATAGATGCCGACTGTCCGCTTTTCCCGTTTTGGATGCTTACAACGTAGCCGTAACTCGGTTCGGAAACATAATAAACAGAGTTGTTTCCGTCATAGGTAAACGTTTCAGAAACAAGCTCATCCAACGTATTTCCTTTTGAGTAAAGATATCTTGTGACTTTTATATTTTTCACCTTGTCGAGCTGCGTACCTATAGGAGTAGAATACAAATCATCATATTCAACCTTATACGCCGTTTCAGATCCGATGGAAATATAATTTACATGGACTCTGCTATTCGATGGCATTTCCGTAAATTCGACTTCCATTTTGTCATACTCTTTGAAATCGTATCGAATCTCAAATTCCTGAACGATGCCGGAACTAATCACCAGTGTGTCATTCAATACATTGTCAGCGTACGTCCGTATAATAAACTTTTTCGGAAGAATATTTCCAAACTCAATAAAAAGTCCATAGGATTTATATTTTGCCTCAAGCGTCCGTGTAATAACTGGATTTTGCGTAAAGGTTCCGTCATCCTTACTGATTGCCGCACTCACGTATCCAGAGTTTAAAACACCAACTCTTTTTAGAAACAAGGATTTTCCATCCGCTTTCCATCCATTTTTTTCATATGTTGCAAAAACATCTTTTTCATTCTGAACATCGACACTGCTCACATCGGAATAGTAAGTTGTTCCATTGGAACTTGTTTCACATTCAGGGATGAATAATGAATGGATTCTGATTCGTCCATATCTGTCATAATCCAGTACGCAACGTCCGGCATTTGCAATGATCTGTAATGCCTCCTTGTGCGTTACGTTTGGAAGTGGATTGTGTACTTTTACTTTCTTCAAATACGTGTCTATGTCGTATTCGTCAGGCGTTATCCCAGCATCAGCAAACACTTGTTCAGCTAAATCATACAATGAAATTCCGTCCGTATAATATTCACCTTTGTGATACTCATCACTCATGAACTGCAATACATCTACAGCCTTAATGGTTGCTTGTTCGTCATCAGCACTCCATTCATGGACATATAAAGAATGCATCTGCATCCACTCAACACTCCCTGAGTCCAATTTATACCCCATCAAGACATTGATTTTCTGACCACTTTCTAAGAAGTTGATTTCAGATGCCGGATTGTCCACGTTGAAGATCTGATTATCATTATTAAGGGTTATTGAAAATTCTGATTGAGGAAGATCATCATTAATAGCAGACAAACTTGTTGTACTACTCGCCTCTTTAATCCATTCGTTGTCATATTCAAGTCCGAGTCCGAACTGAATATAATCAATTCTCACTCGGTTATTTGGGAAACGCATCTCTATGATCGACAATTCGATGGATTCCGTATTCTCAAATACGCTGTCCGTCTCAAATGTCGCATTTGCGTTATTATACTGGTTCACTTCACCACTATCGGTCATGATTGTAAATTTAGTTGGATAATTTTCTCCAAACCGAATTGTCAGACCTTTAATGTCTGACTTCCCACATCCGAACACAAATTTCACACTAAATGTTCCAGCAAAGAGATTCTTCGATGTAATTCCATCTTTTGAATAATCATTTTCACTTCTCGGAAGAAAGTACATTCCACCATCAGCTCGAAACATATTTTTTTCATAGGTCGCATATCTTTTCACGGTATGCTGACTGTATAGGGATGTTGGATCAGAAAAACCGTTATACTTCTCCTGATCCTGCAGCTCCGCAGACTGTTGAGCATCCTGATTAATCAATCCTAACTGGACTTTCATAAAAGATTGATTTCTAACAGGACGCTTCATTAAGTCTTTATATTCTTGTGAAGTCTGATACATTCATTACCACCCCGCATCAATAATGTTGACCTTGCAATTTATGTAAGACAGAACTCTCCCCTCAGAATCGATCTTGAAAACGTCTGCCGTCCTGTCCCCCGGATACATAGTCAGTGTTCGCCAGTTATTGTTTACCATGTCCCAAAACTGAACAGTGAAAAAATAATTTTTATCAAATTCTTTTAGCATATCGGACCATGTTTTCGCATCCAAGTACGGCCATTCAAGGTTGTTGATCTTGTAGTTATCTCTTCCAATTTTCTGACCAACAACCTTATTATTAGCATTTCGAGCAGCATTTACCGCTGTGGTAACTACCATATTGGGATACCGTTTCGGTGTTGGAAACGGCTTTCCATTTATCCGTATGAAATTAGATATATGCCTTGCTGCCATCTCCTACACCTCCTAAGTTGGCGAAAAAGAAAAGCCCGCATTATTGCGTGCTTTTGAAATCTGCTTATCAACTCTCTTACTATCCATATTTACACTCACGTTTTTCCTGAGTATTGCTTTCTGATATTCAATAACCTCTCTCAATAAAGCATTCGTCTCATCATTTGCACGCTCCACACCGGAACTTACAGACTCAACGATTTGGCTATTATTTGCTACCACATGGCGATTTCCAATGTTTCCGATATACTCAGAGCCGAATCCATTTTCATTTGCCACATAAATCTCACCATTGAGCGGCATTCCACCAGTCTTATATCCTTTGTATCCTCTTGCAGTCCAACCGCTATACAGACTTCCATACCTTGATACTGTATAACGGATAGATGCAAGCATATTGGATAACGGGTCATAGATATTGGAGCTGTATCCCTCTAACGCATTCGCTTTAAAGGTTGAATCAATCACCTGCATCAGACCCTTTGACGGAGTTCCTTTCTTTGCATTGGAATCCCAGTTATTAATTGCATAAGGATTTCCACCTGACTCATGTTGCATCTGTTTCAGCAATGCATTCAGATTGTCCTCTGAAAACTGCTTTGTCATCTGCAATGCCTTTTTTGCAAGTTCTCTCCACTGCTCAACTCCACCGGATGGCGAATAATCCATGCTTGTTCCACTGAACAGATCCTTGACTTTGGAAACCACTGAATCAAACAACTTATTAATGGATGTCTTTGCAATAGTAAGTCCGGGTTCTAACGCCCCAGTGAAGTCAGTAAACTTGTCGATAGCCAACTGAACCAACTTTTTAGGATGCGTTGCATAATCAAATACATTTCCGGTAAAGCTTTTGAATGACTCCCACGCACTACCTATAAGATCTCCAATACCACTCTTGAAGTGTGGCATACTCTGCATCTGCATAAGAGCTGCTGTCTTTCCAGCTGGAAGAACTTTTGTTCCCTTTGGCATAGGCAGTACCACATTGCGTCCTGTAGGAATAATTGTTTTTCCGTTCGGAAACTGAACTAGCTCACGGTATGTACTGCCGGATTGGTCATTTACGACTCCCAATGTATCATGAGCAACCCCGTTGGTTCCTGTTGCAAATGCTGGAATCAGGTCGCTGTCACCTCCAAGTTTTTTGTAAATCCAGTTTACAGCTTTCCGAACCGCATCCAACGCTCCCTTAATCGGCTTACTAATCCACCCCGCAACTTTTTCAAAGTATCCACCGATATTATCAAAAATTCTGGTGATGCCGCTATAAGCTTTTTGGAATGTTTCACTAAACCACTTTGTTATAGGTTTTACACTGTTGCGAATATCAGATATCCGATCGGAAAACCATGTTCCAATAAATTTAAATGGAGCTTCTGCAAGTGTTTTTGCATCAGAGAATTTCTTAGAAAACCAATTAGTTACTGGCTCAAAAACATATTGAATTCCCTGCCAAATTCCGGAAAAGAATCCATCTCCATCAGACCACGCCTGCTGAGCCACTCCCCATCCACTCTGAAATCTAGCTCCAACTTCTATCGCCGTATCTGTTGCTTCTTCCCTAATGTTCTTAAACGTTGTTGCAATACCTATGGCTGATGTAGGTGGAAATGAAATTTCTGGAAGCTCAACCTCTTCTCCAAACATCTTTTTGATTATTTCCTGTCCGAAACCTCTTGCAAAATCATTTGGCAAGTCAAGCAACGCATCGGATAATGCCAGAAAAAATTGAGCAAGATCCCATGTGAGTCCCGCCCAATCAATTCCGCAAATAAAATCCACAAGCTTTTGCCCTATAGTTTCAAAGGTCTCATCATCATCTAATGTGTTGATAAAGCTTGTCATTGACTCAAGTATGCCTTTTACAAAATTACTGAAAGTCGCTGCCGTAAGTCCAGCATCCCAATTTTCAAAAAAACCAGTTATGCTACTTGCCAAAGATGCACCCAAATTAGACCAGTCAAAATTTATATTGAATGCATTGGCGGCATGAAAAGCTGTATTTATAGAATTAGCAACGGTTCCTCCCAAATCATAAAAAAGCCTCGGTGAAATCAATCCGTTAAGGAATGTCGCCAAGTCTTTTCCAAAATTATCGGCCTTATGATAAACAGATTCCCACGGGATACCCTCCAAGGCGGAACTTAGTTTATCCCCAATGATCGCTCCGATTTCAGTGAAGTCAGACTTTGCTATAGCATCCTTAAACATATCAGCCAATTTATTCATCGAACTGGAAACTTCAATCGTTTCAAACATTTCAGACGGAGATGGTCCGCTCGAACTGCCGCCTGAACCGCTACTTCCGGACGAACCACTATTATCATTCGGCTGGACAACGTTCAGCTCATCAATTCCCAATGTATAGTTCTGTAAATCCTTAAGAGCTTTTTCAGCACTGTTAGCTGATTTCTTGGTTGTATCCAATCCAGATGCATAGTCTTTCCAGGCCTTCTTAGCTTGTACGACATATCCTTTTCCAGTAAGAGCTGCCATAAACTGGCCAACTGCATTCAAAGCACTTGCAATCATATCAATGAATGTAGATATATATGGACCTACCACATTAATAATCGGGGCAAAAGCGACAGCCCATGCATTCTTCATGTAAAGAAGTGAGCTAACCATGCCAGAAATACTCTTGTTATACTCGGAACTATACTGAGTTAAGTTATCTGACCCTTCTTTGATTGCCTGTTTTATCTTGCTTATTAATCCAAAAATGGTTGAAAACATGATGGATGAACCAATCATTCTTCCAATCGACATTCCTCGCCGTGATTGCTTGGTATTCGTTGACCCCATTAATTCTTTTAGTGTTTTTATCGGATGTATAGCCTTACTCGCAACCGTCTTTGCATTTGCAATCGTCTTCGCCATCTTGTCGAAAGATTTTTTCACGGAATTAATCCATTTTCCGGCACCCTTAATATTACCGACAGCTCTTTTGAACCCGTTTGCAATCTTCGTGGCTCGGCTCATCGCAGCGGCAGCACGTTTAGCCTCTTCGGCTCCCATTTCAGCCTTTACACGCGTCCGCATCTGCCTATCATACTGCTTCTTTGCGGCTGTAACCCTTTCCAGTTCAAGAGCGACTCTATCGTACTCTGAATCTCCCTGTCCATATCCTTGAGTTCCAAGGTCTGAAAGATTTTGCTTCAACTGTTTTATTTTGTACTCAAGTGTATTAATTCCCTCTTGTGCAGTCTTCGTGTCAATAGATAACTCAGATTTCGCAGCATCACGCATTTCTTTATCATACTGCTTCTTTGCGGCTGCAACTTCTGCTAATTCTCTTGCAACAGCATCATATTCCGGGTCGTATTCTGTAAATCCCTTAGACGCTAATTCGCCAAGGGTTTCCTTTAATCGCTTTATTTGCTCATTGAATGTATTTGCTGTGCGAGAGTTCATGAAAGAATCAAGCTCATTCAACGACCTGCCAGCTTTCCATGCATTAACACCAAGCCCATCAACTACATCACTGAAATTTCTATACTGTGCAACTTCTTCGCCAAAGGTTGCTCTCATCGCCTCCGGGTCATATCCCATAGATTCTGCGGAAACCTGATGTGCTTTTTGCTCGGTCGGTGCAGTAGCTGGTGTTGATTCTTCACGTGTAATAGTAAAATCTTTTTCGCTTTCAGCATTTAACTTTCCAAGAGCCTCAGTTGCTGCATAGATGGCATTTTCATACTGGTTCATTTGCATAATTTTTTTGTACCAGTCTTTTCCACCTAATGTGTCTGTACCCTCCAGGGTAACCATATCGCTTACTGCTTGCTTGACACGGGTATACGCACGTTCATATTTTGAAATTTCACCCTGAAGCTCAATCGCTTCCATAGATGAAAAATCCGTTGTCACCATAGAATCCTTGAATTTCTTATTAAGATCATCAAGCGGTGCTGCCGGATACTTCAAGTCGCTTCTAGTAGCTTTCTGCTCGGCAGTTCTTCCGGTGCTGCGTTTGAGACTATTCGCAATCTCATTCGCCCTCTCAAGTCCAGACAAATCCATCTGAGCACCGAATAACTCAGCAAGAGATTTTCCAGTATCTTCAACCCCCTTAACAGATTTTGAAAGCTGGCTGGACTCTTCTTTTGCAGCTTTAATGCCGGTTGCGAGATTATTTACGCCCTCAATTACACTGTCATAAGCAGAATCTTCAAATCCCTTTGGTTTTTCATAGCCTTTGGAAGTGTCATAAAAATGCTTCATGGCATTGTCAAGCTGAGCAAACTGATCCTCAACACTTCCACTTTCTTTCAAGATACTCGGAAATTGGCTTTGCAGTGCTGAGTAATACTCATCCATAGGCGTTCCGCTACCTGTTGACATTTTCTTTTTTAATATCGGAGAACGTTCCTTATAGCTATCTCCAATGGATTTCACAGTTTCAGGGTTCAACTTAATCTTTCCTGACTTATTAATCCACTCATAGAGTCTTCTATATTCGTCAGCCGTCTCTTTTGCAATAGAACCGTTCTTCGCAGTAAGATTTCCCAACTTCTCAATATCTTCCGTAAAGCCTTTGTAAGGATTGCCGGAATTTGCCGCAAGTCCCTTGGCAATTTTTTTCGTAAGGGATTTTACCTGATTCTGAACGTCTGCACCCGCAAGATTTAGATTGAAATTCCTTATGAGATCATTTGCTAAATCCCTGCCAAGTTTTTTGGCGGACGCTTTCATGGCATCACCGGAAAGCAGTTTATCAAAATCAACGTTTTTGAATGAAAATCCACCCTGAGCCATAATCATGACCTTTTCAAGTGAATTTGCTACTTTTTCAAGTTTTTTATCTAAGGCACCTAATGCCCGATTGGCACGACTTGCCTCTGCCTCAACGACTATTTCAAGTCTGTC
>OIWV01003034.1_pt1 | contig 11404 bp, 9 predicted proteins | sample 1587751 | NCBI WGS metagenome assembly OIWV01 (sample SAMEA3888913, study PRJEB22519) | human gut metagenome | biome: human gut; feature: human-associated habitat; material: faeces | place: Denmark | collected 2010
CAGCGGCCAGCTTGCGCGGGAACAGAAAGTTGCGGGCGTAGCCGTCGGAGACCTCGTGGATCTCGTCCTTCTTGCCGATGCCCTTGACGTCCTGCTTCAGAATCACTTTCATGATAGTATCCCTCACTTCTCACCGGGAAACCGGTGGATTTCTATGGTTAGTATACAGCAATCGGGCTGTTACGTCAACGCTTACGCCAGCTCCCTGCCCACGACGTCCAGCGCCACCTCGATGACCTTATCCATGTCGTAGTACTTGTACTCGCCCAGACGTCCGCCGAAGATGACCCCCGGCTCGGCGTCGGCCAGCTTCTTGTACTCGGCGTAGAGTGCGCCGTTCTTCTCGTCGTTCACCGGGTAGTAGGGTTCATCGCCGGGCTTCCACTCGGCGCTGTACTCGCGGCTGATGACGGTCTTGGGCTGGGTGCCGAACTCAAAGTGCTTGTGCTCGATGATGCGGGTGTAGGGCGTCTCGGCGTCGGTGTAGTTGACGACGGCGTTGCCCTGATAGTTGTCGGTGTCCAGCGTCTCCGTCTCAAAGCGGACGCTGCGGTACTGCAATGCGCCCAGCTTGTAGCCGAAGTAGGCGTCCACCGGGCCGGTGTAGACGACCCTGTCGGCCAGCTTGTCCAGCTCTGCCTTCCCGGCCAGATAGTCCACGCCCAGGCGCACTTCCACGCCGTCCAGCATCTTCTCCACCATGGCGGTATAGCCGCCGTTGGGGATGCCCTGATACAGGGCGTTGAAGTAGTTGTCGTCGTAGGTAAAACGGACGGGCAGGCGCTTGATGATGAACGCGGGCAGCTCGGTGCAGGGGCGGCCCCACTGCTTGCCGGTGTAGCCCTTGATGAGCTTTTCGTAGATGTCGGTGCCAACCAGGCTGATGGCCTGCTCCTCGAGGTTCTTCGGCTCCGTGATGCCGGCCTCGGCGCGCTGCTGCTCGATCTTCGCCTTCGCCTCGGCGGGGGTCACGACGCCCCACATCCTGTTGAAGGTGTTCATATTGAAGGGCAGGTTGTAGATCTCGCCGTGATAGTTGGCGACAGGGCTGTTGGTGTAGCGGTTGAACTCCGCGAACTGGTTGACGTACTGCCACACAGCCTTGTTGTTGGTGTGGAAGATGTGGGCGCCGTAGCGGTGGACATTGATGCCCTCCACCTCTTCGGTATAGATGTTGCCTGCGATATGAGCGCGCTTATCGATGACGAGGCAGCGCTTGCCGGCTTTCTTGGCCTCATGGGCAAATACCGCGCCGTACAGGCCAGCGCCAACGATAAGATAATCGTACTGTTTCATCACTGCTTATCCTTTTTCTTCTGTTCGGATTCCGACTCGAGGCCGCTCTTTTTCTGGGCCTCCCGGTACTGGTCGATGGCCGTCTGGATGCGGCTGTGGGCCGCCTCCGGGGTGATATGCTTGAGCTGGGCCGCTGCCATGGTCTGATGACCGCCGCCGCCCAGAGACTCCATGATGACCTGCACATTCACCGCGCCGAGGCTGCGGGCCGAGATGTTGACGCCGCCGCCCACCTGCACGGCCACGAAGCTGGCCTCCACGTTCTGGATGGTCAGCAGGTCGTTGGCCGCCTGAGCGATGGCCACCCGGGCCTCGGGGGCCACCTCGCCGCTGACGGTGATGGCGCAACCCCGGTACATCTGGGCTTCCGATACCAGCCTGGCCTTGGTGGTGTACTCCACCATGCTCACGTCAAAGAGCTGACGCACGTGCTCCGTCTCCGCACCGTAGCGGCGGAGGGCCGCAGCGGCCTCGAAGGTGCGCACGCCAGTGTGGAGGGTGAAGTCACGGGTGTCCAGCATGATGCCGGAGAGCAGTCCCTCGGCCTCGATGCGGTTGGGCTTGTCGTCCCGGTCGCCCACATACTGCAAGAACTCTGTGACCAGCTCACTGGCCGAGGATGCATAGGGCTCGTGGCAGACGAGGTCGGACTTCTCGATGAAGCCGACGCCCTTGCGGTGGTGGTCGATGACGGCCACCTTGCCGCATTTTTCCAGTATCTCGCGGCTCTCCACCAGCCCCAGCTGGTATGTATCCACGACGATACAGAGCGTTCTCTGGGAAATGATGGGCAGAGCGCCCTTGGGGTCGATGAAGTCGTCCTCCTGCCCTGCCGCGATGAGGGCGTTGATGAGGCTGCCCGCCAAAGTGGCGTCACGGCGCACGGCGATGACTGCCGGCACATCGCAGATCTTGCAGATGCGCAGCACGCCCTCGGCAGAGCCGATGGCGTCCAGGTCGCTCATCCGGTGGCCCATGATGACCACATGGTCAGCCTCTTTGATGAGCTTGACCAGCTGGTCGGCCACGATGCGGCTGCGCACCTTGCTGCGCTTTTCCACGCCGTGGCTGACGCCGCCGTAGAAGGTAAAGCCGTCCGGGGTCATCTCGGCGGCCTGGTCGCCGCCGCGCCCCTGCGCCATATCCAGCGCCTGAACGGCCATGTCCTGAGCCTCCCGCAGGGTCTTGGCCCCGCGTCCGACGCCGATGGAGATGGAGAGGTTCACGCTGGGGTCGAGGGCGCGGATCTTGTCCAGCACGTCGTAGCCGCGCTTGGCGAACTGCTCCAGCTGGCGCTCTTCCACCACAGCAATGTAGCGGCCGCTGGCCACGCGGCGCAGAAAGCCCGTGCCGCGGCCTATCATATCTTCCAGCACCCGGTTGATGCCTTCCAGCAGGCGGGCGCGCTCGCTGTCCAGCATATCGCTGAACACGTCGTCGTAGCCGTCCACGAGGAAGACCAGATAGCCCGGGCGGCTGGCCTTATATTCGGCCTCCACTTTGCGGAGGGCCGTTTCCTCATTCAGGACAAGAAGGGTCATGCTCTCGGCCTCGCCGGGGACGGTGGAGCTGTGAGCGCTCCACACGCCGTCGGCCAGATTGAGCAGCTGGCCGCTGACCTTGCGTGCCTCCTGCAGGTCGAGGCCGGGCAGCACTTTCTGCACCCGGGGGACCAGAAGGGCTTCGCCCTTCATCAGACGGGTGCGGAACTCGGTGTTGTACCACAGCACCGTCTCCCCCGAAAGGAGGGCGGCGGGCTGGCTCAGCGGCTCGAGGCTGAACTGCGTCTTCGATTTTTCGAAGCTGCCGCCGCAGACCCAGCGGGCCACCCAGCTGCGCACCCGGTAGCGGAACACGCCGAACAGGGCGAACCACAGCACCGCCAGCACCACCAGCACAGGCCAGATGGCCGGGCGCTGCACCAGAAGCACCAGCACCAGCAGGGCGCAGAGCACCGCCAGCGCAGCGGTCAGCATTTCAAGAGTCCATCTTGGTTTTTGTTTCATGAAGTGTTATGCCTCCTGCGGGCAGACTCAGACCTCCATCAGGATGGGGAGGATCATGGGGCTGCGCTTGGTGCGGCGGTAGATATAGCTGCTCAGGGCCTCGCGCACCCGGGTCTTGACGCTGTTCCAGTCGCGGACGTGCTCGTCCACGCAGCGGTCAAGAGCCGTCTCCACGATGCTCTGGGCGCCGTCCATCAGGCTCTCGTTCTCCCGCACATAGACGAAGCCGCGGCTCACGAGGTCGGGGCCGGCCAGAACTTTGCCGGTTTTGCTGTCCACGGTGGCCACGATGATGACGAGGCCGTCCTCAGACAGATGCTTGCGGTCGCGCAGGACGACGTTGCCCACATCGCCCACGCCGAGGCCGTCCACCATGACAGCGCCCGCTGTCACCGGCTCGCCCAGCTTCATCTCGTCCTGGCTGAGGATGATGTTGGAGCCGTTCTCGGCAATGAGGATGTTGCTGGTGGGGATGCCGAGGCTTGCCGCCGTGATGGCGTGCTTTTTCAGCTGCTTATATTCGCCGTGGACGGGCAGGAAATACTTGGGTCTGGTCAGGGTGAGCATCAGCTTCTGCTCTTCCTGACAGGCGTGGCCGGAGACGTGGACGTCGTACATGCCCTCATAGATGACCTCTGCGCCCAGCAGGAGCAGACCGTTGACGATCTTGGTCACGCTCTTCTCGTTGCCGGGGATGGGCTTGGCCGAGATGATGATGAAGTCGCCGGGGCCGACGCGCACCTGACGGTGGCTGCAGGAAGCCATGCGGCTCAGGGCGCTCAGAGGCTCGCCCTGACTGCCGGTGGTCACCAGCACCACCTGTTCCGGCGGATACTGGTTTATCTCATCGATGCTGATGAGGGTACCTTCCGGGATGTGCATATAGCCCAGCTCCTGAGCCATGGCGGTATTGTTGACCATGCTGCGGCCGCTGAAGGCCACCTTGCGGCCATCCTCCACGGCGAGGTCGATGATCTGCTGGACACGGTAGATGTTGGACGCGAAGGTCGCAATGATGATGCGCTTGTTCTGCGCCCGGGCAAACAGGCTGCGGACACCGGCGGCCACCTTCTGCTCGGTGGCGGTGAAGCCGGGACGCTCCGCGTTGGTGGAGTCGCTCAGCAGAGCCAGCACACCCTTCTGACCGTACTCAGACAGAGTAGCAAGGTCGGTGGGGCCGCAGGCCAGCGGGGTGTAGTCGATCTTGAAGTCGCCGGTCTGGATGATGGTGCCAGCCGGGCTGTCGATGGCGAAAGCTACCGCGTCCGGGATGGAGTGGTTCACATGGATAGGCTCCACGGTGAAGCAGCCCAGCTTGAGCTTCTGGCGGGGGGTGATCTCCACGAACTTGGTCTTGCCTGCAAGGCCGAACTCCTCCAGCTTATTGCGGATGAGGCCGCAGGTCAGGCGGGTGCCGTAGATGGGCAGATCGAACTTCTGCAGCAGATAGGGGATGCTGCCGATGTGGTCCTCATGGCCGTGGGTAATGAGCAGGCCCTTGATCTTATCTTTATTCTGCACCACAAAGGTGAAGTCGGGGATGACCATATCGACGCCGAACATATCGTTATCCGGGAAGACGAGGCCGCAGTCCACGATGATCATATCGCCGCAGCACTCATAGACCGTCATATTCTTGCCCACTTCGCCGAGGCCGCCCAGCGGATAGATATGGATGGGCGTTGCAGCCTCTTTGGGCTGCTGGGGGCGGCGGGTGTAGTGGGGGCGGCGGGAAGTGCGGGGGCGCTTTTCGCCGGACGCATTGGCCGCAGCGGGAGCGTGGTTCTGTTCTTTTGTCTGTGCCATCGAAAACCTCCAAAAATTCAATCAGCAAAGCACAGGTCTGCCCCGGAAGACAGCCTGCCCTGCATTAAGGGAAGCATAAAAACGCATCTGCTTCCGTCGGATGCATCGTATAGAAATCATTTTATCAGCGTTGTTTTATACCACGCTGCTGGTTCCGCAGGAAGCCTTTTGCCCATCCAGTCCATCTGTTCGATGCGACCGCGGCGCTTCGGCAGGAACGCTGTGAGCGCACCCACGGCGCGCCCCTATACGCATTTCGTTGCAACAAGTATAGTATTTCTCGCCTCTTTTGTCAATTCCAAGCTTGGGCCGGGTGGTGGCAAATTATGCCCTGCCCCTTGACAGACGGACCAAAATGGCTCTAAATAATAGGTACTACAAACATGATGCAGGAGAGACGCATGAAACAAGTCGAAGTTTACACCGACGGCGCGTGCAGCGGCAACCCCGGCCCCGGCGGCTGGGGCGCGGTGCTGCGCTACCGCTTTAACGGCAAGGTCTACGAAAAGGAGCTCAGCGGCGGCGACGCCTCCACCACCAACAACCGGATGGAGCTGACGGCCTTCATCGAGGCGCTGCGCCAGCTCAAGGAGCCCTGCGAGGTGCGGCTGTGCTCCGACAGCCAGTACGTCATCAACGGGCTGGAAAAAGGCTGGGCCAGGGGCTGGAAGCGCCGGGGCTGGAAAAAGTCCGACGGCTCCCCTGCCCTGAACCCCGACCTCTGGGAGCAGGCCCTGGAGCAGGAAGCCCGCCACAAGCTCACCTACGTCTGGGTCAAAGGCCACGCAGGCCACCCGGAGAACGAACGCTGCGACCAGCTTGCGGTCGCCCAGAGCCAGGCACATGGCGGGAGACAGGGACGATGAACGATGCTTTTCTGCCCGGGAACGGGTTTGACACCTACGAAGAACAGGACCGGGTCCTGATGGGTCTGAGCGGCAGTGTGCGCAGCGGCGTGGCCGTCCGCATCCTGCAGCAGCAGGGCTTTGCCGTGGCGGCAGCGGTCGTCCGGCTGGCTGACACCCCCGAAGAACACGCCGCCGTGGACGCGGCCAAAGCTTTGGCAAAGAAGCTGGACGTGGAGTGCGTCACCCTCAACGCCGAGGCTCTGGCCGGACAGGATGCCGAAGCCGCCCGCTTCGCGGCCCTGCTCACTGCCGCCGACAAACTGGGCATCCAGTATATTGCCTCCGGCCGCTACGCCCGCATCGAGACAGACGCACAGGGCATGAGCCACCTGTTCGCCCCCGAGAGCGGCGCACCGGACGAGAGCGGAAAGCTTGCCGCCCTCCCACCCGAGATCCTGAGCCGCCTCATCCTGCCGCTGGGCGATTTCGCCCCGGAGGACGTGGCAGAGATGGCGGAGGATTTTAAGCTGTAAGATCTTTCGCTTCCGGTCAGCACCTGAGAGGGCAAGCCCGTTGAAGCAAAAATCCCCCGTGCAGTTCAGCTGCACGGGGGATTCGTTTTATTGATCAGTTCTGGGGATGCACGATGTCGCGCCAGTCGAGGTCGCCGCGCTCGAGGCCGTGGATAAGGACCTCAGCGGTGGCGATGTTGGTGGCCATCGGGATGTTGTGGACATCGCACAGGCGCAGCAGAGTCATCTCATTCGGCTCGCTGGGCTTTGCGTTGATGGGGTCGCGGAAGAACAGCAGCAGATCTACTTCGTTGCAGGCGATGCGGGACGCGATCTGCTGGTCGCCGCCCTGTACGCCCGCCAGAAAGCGCTGCACCTGCAGACCGGTGGCTTCGGCGATCATCTTGCCGGTCGTACCGGTTGCCACCAATTTATGCTGGCTCAAAATCCGGCAGTACGCCGTACAGAACTGTACCATCAGCTCTTTTTTGGAGTCATGCGCAATCAGTGCAATCGTCATCGGTCAACCTCTCCTTTGTTTTGCCAGTGGGCATTTTCTTGCATATATCATAGTATCACAGTTTTCGTTCTTTTACAACCGTTTTTTAGACAAACTTCATACTTTTTTCGGAAAAAAGCGCCAGAATTCACCAAAAGCAGCGTTTCAGCGTTTTATCCTTCTTCAATTGTCTAAAGCATCCTGCCCGGCAGGTGCGGTCTCCTGAGCAGCATCCGTGGTGCCTGCGGCGGGGTCTGTGGCCGTATCTGCTGCCGTATCCGTGCCGGTTTCGGTCTGGGCGGGGGCAGTCTGGTCAGCGGGGGTGCTGTCTGCGGCGGTCTCCTGCTTGCCGATGGTGCCATCCTCATTCAGGGTGCCATCCTGCATGGCGAAGTAGGCGTTGAAGATATCCGCCATCAGGTTACCAGCACGGGCACCGCCGCCGCCGTATTCCACAACAATGCCAATTGCGATCTGGGCATCCTCTGTCGGGCCGTACGCGATCATCATGGTATTGGTGTAATGTCTATAGCTGCTGCCGGAATAGTAACCCTCACTGCGCTGGGGGGTACCGGTCTTGCAGGCGATGGTATACGGGTAGTTCGCCAATGCGGAGATCGTCTGAGACACGCCGATCATTCCCTGCTGTATCAGATCAAAAGTCTCCCCCTTGTCCTCAATCACATCCATGACCTCGGGCTGGGTCTCCTGCAGCACTTCACCAGTGTTGGAATCCAAAATCGCCTTGACAAAGTGGGTACGATAACGGGTTCCCCGGTTGGCAATGGTGGCGGCATAGGTCGCCAGCTGCACTGGCGTGACCACCGTGTTGCCCTGGCCAATGGCCGCCTGGATATCCAGGGATTCCATATAGTTGGAGTCGTTCTTGGTGGTCAGGTGGCCTGTGGCCTCGCTGACCTCCACGCCGGTGCGCTGGCCCAGGCCCAGCTTATAGGCGTAGGCATCGTAGACATCACTGGTCAGACGGCGGCCCACATCATAGAAGAAGATATTGCAGCTCCACTTGATTGCGTTGACCACATCAATGGGGCCGTTGCCATGGCCGTGCTGTGTACATTTGGGGCGGTAATCCTTATAGTAGGTATAGACCCTGGTACAGTTGACCGTGGAATAGCGGTTAATGAGCCCGGTATCCAGCGCGGCGATCGCCACAGCGGGTTTGAAGGTGGAACCCGGAGTATACAGGCCCTGTAAGGCCCGGTTGAACAGTGGCAGGCTCTCGTCGGCACTGTACTCGCTGTACTGGGTGGCATACAGGTTCTGGTCAAAGCTGGGGTAATTGGATGCGGCCAGCACACTGCCGTCCTTCACATCCAGCACCACGGCGGCACCGGCGGCAGCCTTCATGCTGCCGGTGTTGTAGACCCGGTTGATCATGTCGATGTTCTCGGCCAGTGCCTTGTCCACCGCCTTCTGGAACCGGCTGTCGATGGTCAGCTGGACGGTGTGGCCCGGCTCGGGCACTGTGGTCAGGGCCGTATCCACAATGACCCCATCGGAGTTGCGGGTGATGGTCTCCACGCCATCCTTGCCCCGCAGTTCGTCCTCATAGGCCGATTCCAGGCCCGAGATGCCGATGATGTCGTTCATGTTGTAGCCTTTTTCGCGCAAGGGGTAGGTGGTCTGGCCGTTTTCATCGGTCACCTTCCACTTTTCAGCGGTGATCTTGCCCACCCGGCCCAGCACATGGGGCAGCACCGTGGATTGCTCATAGCTGCGGGTACTCGTTTCCACGATCTCCACACCCGGCAGCGAGAGGCTGTGCTCCTTGATGGTCGCCACGGTGGCCTCGCTGACGTTTTCCGCCATGATAAAGTTGTTCACATTGGAAAACGCCTGCAGCTGCATCTCGTAATGGATGCCGCCCAGCGTGCGCTGCCAGCTCAGCGGATAGCTGGCAAGGTCGTAGTCCTCCACCAGCTTCTCCATCACATCATTGGCCGTTGCATACTGCTGTAAACCAAGATTGTCCTTCATGGCGGCAAGAGCTTTCTGATCCCTGGTGCTGCCCTCTTCGGCGGTAAAGGTATAATTGCCCGCTGCATCCGGCTGGCTGATGAGCAGAGTATCGTTCCAGATCTCACCGTTGGCACGCAGCAGCTCGACGATCTTCTGGAGCATCCCGTCCAGATCTTCGTCTCCCATCAGCAGCTTGTTGAGCACCACGTTGTAGCCCGTGACGCTGGTGGCAATGCGCTCCCCCCGGCTGTCCACAATGTCACCGCGTGCCGCCGTGACCGTAAACTTGTAGTCGGTGGTGTTGGTGGCCTGGGATTTGAAATCGTCCCCGTTGACCAGCTGCAAAAAGATGAGCCGCAGCCCGTACAGCAGCATCAGGATGCAGGCGGCGGCAACGAGAACACGCATCCGCCGGATGGCGGTTTTCCGTTCTTCTTGGTTCATGGATTCTCCTTCCGGCGCGGGGTGCGTTACACCACGCCGTTGTCGATCTTAAATTCTTCGTGGATGCGGCGCACGACCCCGAACAGAGGGAAGCAGACAGGCACCGAGAGCGCCGCCGTGGGCAGCACGAACCACAGCCAGCGGCTGGCCGCGCCGCTGTAACCGGGCATGTAGTAGAAAAACAGCCAGTCCAGCGTGAGCACCAGCAGGGCGGCAGCAGACGCAATGAGTGCAAAGTTTGCGGCCGAATTCTTGAAGTAGAGCTGCATCACCGCCGAAACGGCAAAGCAGAGCAGCAGCAGCTCCAGCGCCAGCATGCCCACGGTGCGCCCGGCCAGCCAGTCCCACATCAGGCCGCAGACCGCTCCAAAGACAGCCCCGGCGAACTCGCCCTCAAACACGGCGACCGCTAACGCCATCGGCAGCAGCCAGAGCGGCTTTGCCGCCCCGAACTGGAACAGCCCGGGCGTGGTCTGCAAAACAGCACAAAGAAGGCCCAGCAGCGCATAGCAGATCCATTTGACGATCTGGCCCCGGCTGCGTTTCCGGCGTGATTCCATCAGGGTCCCTCCTCAGAAACTGGTAATGATGAACGCATGGCGCACCGTGCGGGGGTCGGTACCGGGTTTGATGACGGCAATGGTCGATTTGCCGCTGACCTCGGGCACCAGTTCCTGTACCACGCCCACCAACAGGTCAGCCGGGAACACCCCGCCCAGCCCGGTGGTAACCACCTGGTCGCTTTTCTCCGTCAGGGTGTTGCGCGCCAGGTTGGTCAGCACGCACAGGCCATCGGCGGCATATTCGGAGCTGCCGGTGACGATGCCGTTGTCACGGGTGCGGGATACCACGCCCGCCGCGTTGAAGTTGGGGTGAAGAACGGTCATCACCTTGCAGCTGGTGGGCTCAGCCTCCACCACCATGCCCAGCAGGTAGCCCTGATCACTGACCACGGCATCGTTGACGGCCACGCCATCCAGCGTGCCGCGGTCCAGTGTGAAGCCATAGAAGGAATCCAGCGGGTCACGGCCAATGACAAAGCTGGAAAGATAGCTCATCTCTGGCCGCTGGCTCTGGATGCTTTCCAGTGCCTTGTAGGCCTGGTTCTCGGCCTTGACGCGGTCGTAATCCACCATCTGCTGGCGCAGCTCGGCGTTTTCGGCCTTGAGCGTCTCGTTCTCAGCCATCACGTCATCGATGCTGGTGTACTTTTCCCACAGGGAGGCCACGCCGCCGCTGACCACAGCAGCCACTTTCTGGAACGGAGCAGCCGCCACGCTCAGCAGCTCCTGCGGAGCGGCAGTCAGGCGGCCGTTGGCACCGGCGTAGGCCATGATGCCCACCAGAAACACCGCGATGCCCACCAGGATCTTGAATTTCCAGGTATCGAAAAAATCTTTCAAGGGGTTTTCCTCCGATTGCAAAAGGGCGCGGACAGCCCAGAGCCGTCCGCACCCTCTGTTACATCGTTACATGTGAGCTCCATCGGTGTCCAGCACGTCGTGCAGAACATCCACATGATCCAGCACCGCACCGGCACCCTTGGCCACGCAATCCAGCGGGTCCTCCGCAACATGGACATCAATGCCGGTCTCGCTCTGGATCAGCTGATCCAGGCCCCGCAGCAGGGCACCGCCGCCGGTCAGGGTGATGCCGTGGTCGATGATATCGGCACTCAGCTCAGGCGGGGTGCGCTCCAGGGTCTCCTTGATGGCGCTGGTGATCTTGACCAGGCACTCCAGCAGGGCCTCGCGCACATCCTCAGAGTGGACGACGATGTTCTTGGGCAGGCCGTCCACCAGGTTGCGGCCCTTGATCTCCATGGTCAGCTCCGGGTCCAGAACGTAGGCGGAACCGATCTCGATCTTGATCTGCTCGGCGGTGCGCTCACCGATGAGCAGGTTGTACTTGCGCTTGATAAAGGCGATGATGGCCTGATCGAACATGTCACCGGCCATGCGCACGCTGCGGGAGGCCACGATGCCGCCCAGCGAGATCACGGCGATCTCGGCC
>OIWV01003042.1_pt1 | contig 11392 bp, 9 predicted proteins | sample 1587751 | NCBI WGS metagenome assembly OIWV01 (sample SAMEA3888913, study PRJEB22519) | human gut metagenome | biome: human gut; feature: human-associated habitat; material: faeces | place: Denmark | collected 2010
CCTGGAGGAGGCTTGGGGTCCCCTCTGGCAGAAGGGTTATAAGTATCAGTTTGAGGGCGAGTTCCGCACGACTCACCCCGGCGCCACCCTGGTTGGCCGCGCTGTGACCGGCGTGTACGTTCCCATGCGTCCCGACCTGAACGACTATCTGCTCAAGTACGGCCACGAGGAAGAGGGCCGCAAGGGCTACTTCAACCAGTGGGTCATCGACTCTCTGGTCGAGGACGACGTCGTTGTCGTGGATATGTTCGATAAGATCTTCCAGGGCACCTATGTCGGCGGCAACCTGTCCACCGCCATCAAGACCCGCACCAAGCGCGGCGGCGCCGTCATCTGGGGCGGCATGGTCAGCTCGTCGGCGCAGAGGTAGACGTCGCAGCCGGTCTCGGCGGCAATCTCCCTTACGCCGCCCACGTGGTCAAAGTGCCCGTGGGTCAGCAGGATCGCTTCCACGGTCAGCCCCAGCGCGTTCACCTCGCTCAGCACCTTTTCCGGGGTATAGCCGGGGTCGATGACACAGCAGGTCTTCGACGCACTGTCGTGGACGATATAGCAGTTGGTTCCGTAATCCCCAAGGGTCAGCGTGTGAATGTTCAGCATACGATCACCTATTTTCTTCTGGGGGTGTCCATCAGCTGCTCCGTGTCCAGAATCAGAGTCACGGGGCCGTCGTTAATGGACTCCACCTTCATATCCGCGCCGAAGCGGCCGTGCTGAGGGGGATACCCCAGACTGGCGCAGTCGGCGAGGAACTGCTCATACAGCCGCTCCCCCAGTTCCGGGTTCGCGGCATCGGTAAAGCTGGGGCGGCGGCCCTTGCGGCAGTTGCCGTAGAGAGTGAACTGGCTCACCACCAGCACCTCGCCGCCCACCGCGTCCAGTCCCAGATTCATTTTGTCGTTTTCGTCGGTAAAAATCCGGAGTCCCAGGGCTTTTTCCGCCAGATACCGGCATTCCTTTCCGGTATCGTCGGGGCCGACACCGAGAAGGATGAGAAAGCCCTTCCCGATTTTTCCCACCACCTCGCCGTCAATGGCGACGGAGGCGGAATTGACTCTTGTCAGTACAGCGCGCATAGCGTCTCTCTCCTTAATTCTGTCCTCTGCGGGAGCCGACCACGTCCCGGATGTTCAGCAGCTTCGTCCGCACGGATTCCAGCTCCGCCACGTCCTTGACTTCAAACCGGATGGTGATGGCGCTGCGGCCGCCGGGCAGGTCTTTGCCGCTCATTTCCTTGACCCGGACACGGGCGGTGGACAGCACCATGGCCACGTCCAGAATCAGCCCGTCACGGGTGATGCAGTCCAGCTCCAGCGTGGTCTCAAAGGGCTGCTCTTCCTGCGTCGCCCAGCGGACGCGCACCCAGCGGGCGGCCTGACGGGGATCCTCCCGGCTCTGGGCGTTAGGGCAGTCCGCCCGGTGGATGCTGACGCCGAAGCCCTTGGTGATGAATCCCACAATGGGGTCGCCGGGGACGGGGGTGCAGCATTTGGCGAACTTGATCATGCAGGAATCGATGTCCTCCACGATGACGCCGTTGACCGCGTGGCGGTTCTGGATGACCGCTTCGGAATCGGGGCGGAAGCGCAGAGGGCTTTGGGGCAGCTTTTCCGCAGTCTGCTGCTTCAGCGCCTTGTTGATGTCGTCCCGGATGCGGCCGACGGCCTTGGCGGCGGTCAGTCCGCCGTAGCCGATGGCGGCGAACATATCGTCCCAGGTGTCGAAGGACAGCTTTTTTAGGAGCTGCCCTTCCAGCTCGGGGTCGGTGGCGGCGGTGAGGGGCAGCCCCACCCGCTTCATTTCCGACTCGAAGGACGCCTTGCCGTGGACGATGTTCTCTTCCCGCTTCTCCTTCTTGAACCACTGCTTGATCTTGGTTCTGGCCTGATTGCTCTTGCAGATGGTCAGCCAGTCCCGGCTGGGGCCTTTGGCGGATTTGGAGGTCAGCACCTCCACAATATCGCCGTTTTTCAGGGTGGTGTCGATGTTGGCGATGCGGTTATTGACCTTTGCGCCGATCATGGAATTTCCCACGCCGGAATGGATGGCGTAGGCAAAATCGATGGGCGTGGAGCCGGCGGGCAGGGAGACGATCCGTCCCTTGGGGGTGTAGACGAACACCTCGTCGTCGAACATGTCGATCTTCATGGACTGGACGAATTCTTCTGCGTCGGAGTCCTGCTGGCTTTCCAGCAGGCGGCGCACCCACTCGAAGTCCTTCTCCGTGCCCGTGCCGGTGCCCTGCTTGTACTTCCAGTGAGCGGCGATACCGTATTCGGCGGTCTCGTGCATCTGCCATGTGCGGATCTGCACCTCGAAGGGAATGCCCTGAGAGCCGATGACGGTGGTGTGCAGGGACTGGTACATATTGGGCTTGGGGGTGGAGATATAGTCCTTGAACCGTCCCGGCACCAGACTGAACAGGTCGTGGACATGTCCCAGCACGTTGTAGCAGTCGGGGATGGTGTCCACAATGACCCGGAAGGCGTAAATGTCGTACAGCTCGTCAATGGTCTTGCCCTGGGCGAGCATCTTGCGGTAAATGGAGTAGACGTGCTTGATCCGTCCGTAGGTGGTGTTGTGGATGCCTACGGAGGTCAGGCGCTGGGTGATCTTGTCCTGGATGGTACGCATAAAGGCCTCGTCCTTCTCCTTGTGGGCCTGAAGGTAGGACATGATCTCGTTATACTCCATGGGCGCGAGGTAGCGCAGAGCGGTATCCTCCAGCTCCCACTTGATCTTCTGCATACCAAGGCGGTGGGCAAGGGGCGCGTAGACGTCCATTGTCTCCCGGCACTTCTGAATCTGCTTTTCCGGCGTCTGGTACTGCATGGTGCGCATGTTGTGGAGCCGGTCGGCGATTTTGATCAGCACCACCCGGATGTCCTTGCTCATGGCCATGAACATCTTGCGCAGATTCTCCATCTGCGCCTGCTCGGAGGAGGAGAAGTTTGCCCGGGTCAGCTTTGTGACGCCCTCCACCAGCTCCGCCACGGTGGGGCCGAAGATTTTTTCAATGTCCTCATGGGAGGCGTCGGTGTCCTCGATGCAGTCGTGGAGCAGGGCGCCCAGAATGGCGTCGCAGTCCAGCCCCATCTCCGCCACGATCTGGGCGACCGCCAGCGGGTGGATGATGTAGGGGGAACCGTCCTTCCGTTTTTGCAGCTTGTGCTTCTGGTTGGCGTAATCCACGGCACGGTCGATGAGCGCCATGTCCGCGCCAGGCAGGTGCTTTTTGATTGCGTCGCACATGGACGCGTAATGTTCTTCAAAGGATTCCATTTCAAACTCAGCTCTCTTTCGCGTGCAGCAGCCGCTGCATGGTCTGGCTTCGGCTCAGGTCGGCCTTTCCTTCTCCGGGGGTCAGCCGGATGGAAACATATTTATGCTGCCGCTGGACGGTGAGCAGTCCCACGTCCCGGAAAATATCCAGACAGGTGAGCATCTGCCCCAGATTCAACGGTTGTCCCGACCAGCGGACGATCTTGCGGCACAGGCACATGGGTGATTCCTGCACAGGGTTCGCGGCGTCCAGATACCGCCACACCAGCGCCAACATCTTCCGGTCAGGCAGCAGTGCCGCGGCCTCGCCGGAGGTCAGATTTCCCCGCTGCATATCCCGGTAAGGCGCGGCGTCGGGCAGGCACTCGGCATTGCAGCTGGGGCGGATGTCGATGACGTTCATCTGCACGGTGCGCGTCCCCCGGAATTCGTTCACCTGAGGGGTAAAGGCCACGTCCACTAAGTCCCCCGGCTGGATGGACACCGTCTGGGGATTGGCGGAAAAATAAATGGCGTTCAGGTACGTATGTCCGCTGCACAGGCGCAGGCGCATATGCCGTCCGCCGCCCACCATGCTGATGCGGTCGATGGTCAGATTCTTCATCATCAGCACCGGCTTGGGGCAGCCGTTGCCGCAGGGCTCCAGCATTTGCAGGGAGTCCACATTGTGCAGGGTCAGCAGCTCCGGGGAAACGGCGCAGTCCACGTCCAGAACGGTTCGCGGCACGTCGTCGGTGTAATACTGGGCGGCCAGCGCGCAGATCTGGCGGCGGAATTCCGGAATGTTGGCGCGGGAAATGGTAAAGCCCGCGGCCAGCTCATGGCCGCCGTAGCTTTCCAGCAGCGGAGACAGGGCGCTCAGGGAGGCAAACAGGTTGAAGCCCCCGTGGCTGCGGGAGCTGGCTTTGCCGTGCTCGCCGTCCAGACAGATCAGGAAGGTGGGGCAGGCGTATTCCTCGGCAATGCGGCTGGCCACGATGCCCACCACGCCCTGATGCCAGCTTTCATCCGCCAGCACGATGGCCTCCGGGGGCTTGCCCATGGGCAGCATGGACACGGCCTGCCGGTAAATTTCCGACTCCACGGCCTGCCGCTGCCGGTTCAGCTCGCACAGTCCCCGGGCGGCCTCGGCGGCCTTGTCCGGGTCGTCGGTGAGAAACAGCTCCACCGCAAGATCGATCTGTCCCATCCGTCCGGCGGCGTTGATGCGGGGCGCCAGCATGAAGCCGATGGAGGACGCGCTGACAGTCTCCGGGGCGCAGCCGCACTCCGCCATCAGCGCCGCGATGCCCGGGCGCTTGGTATGCGCCAGAGATTCCAGACCTCTCGCCACGAACACCCGGTTCTCCCCTTGCAGGGGCATCACATCCGCCACGGTGCCGAGGCATACCATGTCGGCGTATTCTTCCAGCACCGTTTCCTGAGAGCCGCACAGGGCGGAAGCCAGCTTGAAGGCCATGCCCACGCCGGAGAGATTCTTATGGGGATAGCCGCCATCGCAGCGGTGGGGGTCCACCACAGCAACCGCGGCGGGCAGCGTCTGCTTGCACTCATGATGGTCGGTGATGACCACATCCAGCCCGATGGAAAGGATATTGCCTTCCTCGTCGCGCTCCACCTTCGCGAAGCTCCCCTTGCTTTTTTGAAGGCTCTCCTGCACCTGCCGCTCAATTTGCTCGGTCACCAGATTGGTCGCTTTAAGCCTTGCTGTCTGCCGCAGGATGGGAGTGATGCGCAAACCGATTGCGTGCAGCAGCAGAAAAAGCAGCAAGAAAACCAGCATCCAACAAATCATACGGTAATGGCGATCCCACCAGTTGTTTCCCAGATGGCGCAACTTGCCTTCCTCCCTTCGTCGCTTTCCTTTTATCCTATGCAGTTTGTTTGTGGTTGTAGCCTGTTTTTTCCCTGCCTTTTTTGCCGGACAAGCAAAACATCCCCGGAAAGCGGCAAAACCGTTTTTCGGGGATGTTTTTTGATTGATTTTCCTCTTACAGTTTTTTAACGAACAAAGCACGAATTGCGTTAAGAACTGCAATAATCATGACGCCGACGTCTGCAAAGATGGCAAGCCACATATTTGCCAGACCGACTGCGCCCAGCGCCAGACAAATCAGCTTGATGCCGATGGCGAAGATGATGTTCTCATAAACGATGCGCAGGCATTTTCTGGAAATCTTGATTGCCTTTGCAATCTTCTGCGGGTCGTCGTCCATCAGCACTACATCTGCCGCTTCAATCGCAGCATCCGAGCCCATCGCACCCATGGCAATACCGATGTCGGCGCGGGAGAGCACCGGTGCATCGTTGATGCCATCGCCCACAAATGCCAGTTTGGCTTTTGCCGGACGCTTTTCCAGCAGCTGCTCGACCTTGCTGACCTTGTCTGCCGGTAGCAGTTCGCTGTAATATTCGTCGATACCAAGTTCTCCTGCAACCTGCTGGGCAACTGCGCGCGCATCTCCGGTCAACATGACCGTCTTATCTACGCCTGCACGGTGCAGCGATTCGATTGCCTCTTTTGCGTGTGGTTTGACAATATCCGAAATGACGATGTGTCCTGCATATTTTCCGTCGATTGCCATGTGGATGATGGTGCCCACCTGATGACAGCTGATGTACTGGACGTTCAAGCGGTCCATCAGCTTGTCGTTGCCGGCTGCAATCTCCATACCATCCACTGTAGCGATAACGCCGTTGCCGCTGATTTCCTGCACATTGGTCACACGGCTGCGGTCCAGCTCCTTGCCGTATGCCCGCTGCAAGCTCTTGCTGATTGGATGAGAGGAAGCGCTTTCCGCAAGGGCAGCGTACTCGACCAGCTGGTCCTCGTGGATATTGCTGTGGTGGATTCCATTGACTTCAAAAACGCCCTGAGTCAAGGTACCTGTTTTATCAAACACAACGCATTTGGTCTGTGAAAGGGTTTCCAGATAGTTGGAGCCTTTGACCAGAACACCCTCCCTGCTGGCACCGCCGATTCCTGCAAAGAAACTCAGCGGGATACTGATGACCAGCGCACATGGACAGCTGATGACCAGGAAGGTCAGCGCACGATAAATCCACTGGCTCCACATAGGAGCTGCACCCATCACCAGCATACGGAATACCGGCGGCAGCACTGCCAGCGCCAGCGCACTGATACAGACAGCCGGTGTATACACACGGGCAAATTTGGAGATGAAGTCCTCCGAGCGGGACTTGCGGGAGCTTGCGTTCTCCACCAAATCCAGAATTTTGGAGACGGTGGATTCGCCAAACTCGCGGGTGGTCTGTATCTTGAGCAAACCGCTCATATTGATGCAACCGCTGATGATTTCGTCGCCCTGTTTGACCTCGCGCGGCAGGCTCTCGCCGGTCAGCGCACTGGTGTTCAGGTTGGAGCTGCCTTCCAGCACAATGCCGTCCAGCGGAACCTTTTCTCCCGGCTGTACGATGATGGTGCTGCCAATTTCCACCTCATCCGGGTCGACCTTTTCCAGCTTACCGTTCACCTCGATGTTGGCATAATCGGGACGAATGTCCATCAGCTCGCTGATATTGCGGCGGCTTTTGCCCACCGCATAGCTCTGGAACAGCTCGCCGATCTGATAAAACAGCATAACTGCGATTGCTTCGGTGTAATCTCCGCTCTGCTCATACAAAGCGACACCGATGGCACCGAGGGTTGCAACTGCCATCAAAAAGTTTTCATCGAACACCTGGCGATTTTTGATACTCTTTGCCGCTTTGATTAAAATATCATACCCAATTACCAGATAAGGCACCAGGTACAGCGCAAATCGCAGCAAACCGCTGACAGGCAGCACCGCCAGAAGAATCATCAGTGCTGCCGCAACAAGGATGCGGGTCAGCATCTTTTTCTGTTTTTTGGTCATGGTTCTTTCTTCCCTTCGCGTATATTTTCTGTTATATAATTAAATATATGTTTAATCGTTCATTTGTTCTTTTAAAAGCAGCATCCCTGTGCAAATCTTCTCACAACAGGGATGCGCTTATAAAAGCCTGCTTTTCTTTACAGGTAGATTTCGCAGTCGTCTTCGACCTTTTTGCAGTTCTTCAGCACCTGCTGCATCACTGCCTTGTGGTCGGCTCCTTCTTCAAATTCCACGTTCATCTTCTGGGTCATAAAGTTTACTACCGCATCTTTTACACCATCGGTTTTTTGGGCTGCCTGTTCCATTTTGTTTGCACAGTTTGCGCAGTCCACTTCGATTTTGTATGTTTTTTTCATAGTAAGTACCCCTCTTTCAAAAATGATCGGTTTTAATAATTAAACGTTTGTTTAACTGTTCATCTATATGATACTCATCTCTTCTCTCAAAGTCAAGGGATAAATGCACGATCCTTCTGTTTGGGACAAAAATATTTCCGTTCGGGCAAAGAACCTCTGTTTTGGATTTTATTTTCGGCAGATATGTGCTACAATACTTACAAAAGGAGGTACAAAACCATGACATCCACACCCCTTCCCCACGACCACGGACAGCCGCCGGAACCCACGCTGGCTGCCATGCCCGATACAGAAAGCTTTCAGACGATTGCCGAGCTTCTCAAGCAGCTTGGCGACAGCAGCCGCATCCGTATCTTCTGGCTTTTGTGCCACTGCGAAGAATGTGTGATCAACCTTTCCGCTATGATGAAGATGAGCAGTCCTGCCATCTCCCACCACCTCAAGCAGCTGAAATCCAGCGGATTGATTGTCAGCCGCCGCAGCGGAAAAGAGGTTTATTACCGTGCAGCCGACACCCAACAGGCACAGCTGCTGCACCGCATGATTGAAACGCTGCTTCAAATCAACTGCCCTGACCCAACAATCGGGAGGTGAGTCATTTGAAAGGCGAATACCCGTCTTCTATCGAATCCGCTTTGGCAAATCTTTCGGAGGGTCAGATGAAGGTGCGCCTGTCCGACCCGGATGCTGGCAGCATCCTGCTTTCCAATCACTTTGACTGCCGGGTGCAGGGCAAAGGAGAGATGCAAATTCTCTTCCTCTTTCCCGGAGTGGAACTTTGTTTTAACCGCTTTATCGGCAGCAGCGTGCAGTTTCGACATGACCCACGCGAAAATGTGCTGAAAATCAACCATTGCCACCTTGGTCGAGCCGGCTGGGAGATGCAGGAAGGACTGACCGTCTACCTTGGTCCCGGCGATCTTTCGCTGCACCCCATGTACTGCTGTGCTCATTCGCAGATGCGCCTGCCGCTGGGCTATTACGAAGGACTTTCTCTTTCGATTGACCTTTCTGTCTTTTGCAGCACCCAGGATAACTATCCTGCTATCCTCAAAGATGCCAATGTAGATATTCTACAGCTCTACCAGAGATTTTGTCCCGAGCAAAAGCCCGGCTGCATCGCTGCCTGTGAAGGGTTGGATCGCCTGTTTTCTCCGCTGTATGAGGTCCCCTCCCATCTGCTTATTCCCTACTGCAAGCTAAAGGCGATGGAGCTGCTGCTCTATTTAAGCTGCACCCAGCCGTGTACGGCAAACGGCGGTGAATGCTCCCGCGCTTATTCCACCCAGCAGACCGCTACCATCCGACAGATTCACGACCTGCTGGTCAACAATCTTCAGCAGCGGTTCACCATTGATGAGCTTTCCCGCAGATACCTGGTCAATACCTCCTTTCTGAAAGCCGCTTTTAAAACGGTGTACGGTCAGCCGATTGCCTCCTACATGAAGGAGTACCGCATCAAAAAAGCAATGGAGCTGCTGCGCACCACCAATGACAGCATCGCTTCGATTGCAACCTGCGTTGGATATGAAACACAGGGAAAGTTCACCAAAGCCTTTAAGGATGTTGCCTTACAGCTGCCCACCGAATACCGCAAAATCCATCGGCACGACCGATAGACGCAAAAAGGGTGTAGACCAAAACAAATGGTCTACACCCTTTTTATCCTTGTCCTGCCGGCTGCATCCCCAGGCGGTCGTTGAGCAGCTCGATAAAGTGCTCCATCTGACTGCTCATCTCCTTGTCGCGGTGGTAAACCAGCTGCGTCCACATCTGCGCCTCCGGGCAGTCCACATCCAGTGCCACCAGCTGTCCGCTGCGCAGGTAATCCTGGACCACATACCCCGGCAGAAAAGATACCCCCATGTTGTGTAAAAGCATTCGGGTGATAATGTCGGTATTGCCGGTTTCCAGAAACGGATGAACTTCTAACCCGTTTTGAGCCACCATCTGCTCAAAGGCATATCGGTAGCTGATACCATGCTCAGTCAGCAAAAAAGGTTGTTCGACCAGCTCGTCCAACGGAATTTTTTTGCGGTCAGCTAAAGGTGAGGCTGCGCTTGCAACAAAGAAGATTTCCTCCTTGCGCTCACTGACCTTGACCCATTCAGGGAAGTCGATGCGCTTGTCCAAAAAGAACAGCAGGTCGATGTCGTTTTGACGAACCATGCAGAACAGCTCCTCCACCAGTCCTGTGCAGGTGCTGACCTCTACCTTTAGATACCGGCGGCTAAATTCAACGATAACCGGTGGCAGCACGCTGATCAGCAAGGACTTGGCTGTCCCGATGCGCAACGGACCGCTAATTTCTCCCTGTCCCATGGAAACTGTCTGCGCCCGACGCACCGCGTTGAGCACCTCCATAGCACGAGGCAGCAGCCGATCTCCCGCCTGTGTCAGACGGATGTGTTTCCCAATGCGCTCAAACAGACGGACGTTCAACTCCTCCTCCAGCTGCTTGATTTGCATAGTGACCGCTGATTGAGAGTAGCCCAGCTGTTCTGCCGCCTTTGAAAAGTTGTGCAACTGTGCAATTCGCACAAAAGTTGCCAGGTTTCTTATCTCCATGTTGACCCACCTATTCAAAAAATTGAATTAGATAATAAATATTCTGAATTTTACATAAATATTATCCCTATGTTACAATACTCCATAAAGAAAGTCAACCGTACGCAGCGGTATCCCATGTAAGGAGGAAGAGTATCATGGAACATAAGTTCAACACCCAAATCAATCAAAGCGGCAGATTGATGAAAGAATTTGTAGACACTGTTATTTCCTTTTACCAGAATATCAAACAACAGGATGTTTCCCGCATTATGGATGCACAGACGCTCTCCCGCTTGCAGCAGCAGGAGATTCTTGCACAGGGTCGTCCGATGGAGGAGGTATACCATCAACTGCTGGAGGACGTATACCCAAACGCCTCTTTGATGCAGCATCCACGCTGCTTTGCCTGCATTCCAAGCCCGGTTTCTCTTTTGTCCTGGATGGGCGACGTGATGACCAACGCCTTTGACCCACACGCAGGCTGCTGGCTTAACTCCTCCGGCACCAGCTGCATCGAGCAGCAGTTGATTCAGTGGATGGGCTCACTGGCAGGCTACCCGGAAGGTCGCAGCGGAATGTTTGTTTCCGGCGGCTCGATGGCAAACCTGACCGCACTGACAGCTGCTCGCGACAACCGTCTGCGAGAAGATGAATGGTCGCAGGGCGTTGCCTATGTATCCGACCAGACCCATTCCTCGGTTGCCAAAGGGCTGCATATCATCGGCTTCCGCGCTGACCAGGTCCGCAAAATTCCAACCGACTCCCAGTTCCGTATGGACATCGACGCGCTCAAACAGGCATTGAAGCAGGACATTGCCAACGGCAAAAAACCGTTTGCTGTCATTGCTACCGCCGGAACAACCAACACCGGCAGCATCGACCCTCTGCCGGAGATTGCCACAATCTGCCAGCAGCACCATCTTTGGATGCACGTCGACGGTGCTTTTGGCGCTTCTATCCTGTTGTCGGAAAAATGTCGTCCGCTTCTCAAGGGAATTGAGCAATCGGATTCGCTCAGCTGGGACGCTCACAAATGGCTGATGCAAACCTACGGATGCAGCGTTGTGCTGGTCCGCGACCAGTCCACCCTGCTGCACAGCTTTGCTACCCACCCGGAATACCTGCGTGATGCACAGGAGTGCAGCGATACCCCCAACTTTTGGGATCTGGGTCCCGAGCTGACCCGACCTGCACGCGGTGTCAAGCTGTGGCTGACCTTGCAGGCGATGGGCAGTGAAGCAGTCGGCGAGATGATTGACCACGGATGTGCGATGGCACGCCTTGCAGAAAAGGCACTGGTGACCTCAGGCAACTGGGAGATTGTTT
>OIWV01003044.1_pt1 | contig 11386 bp, 9 predicted proteins | sample 1587751 | NCBI WGS metagenome assembly OIWV01 (sample SAMEA3888913, study PRJEB22519) | human gut metagenome | biome: human gut; feature: human-associated habitat; material: faeces | place: Denmark | collected 2010
CCTCGGCGGGGGCGTCAGGCGCCTCTACGAGCGAGAGCTGATAGCCTTCGCCGGTGCGGCTCTTTCCGTCCACGCGGACGAGCACCACCTGCCCCAGCAGATCCTTGGGCGTGCGCCCGCCCAGCTTGGCGCGGGAAACCGTGCCGACCGCGTCCGTGCCGTCAATGCGGCCGCGCACGCCGCGGCTGGCGGTGCGCTCCGTGGGCAGGAAGGTGCAGAGCGCCCCTGCCTGAAGCTCCGCTGCGGGGGCTTTTTCAGCAGGCTTGGGTTCGACGGGCTGCGCTGCTTCCTTCGGCGCGGGTTCCGGCTCTTTCTGAACCGGAGTCTTTGCAGGCTCGACAGGCGCGGGCTCCGCAGGAAGCGCAGCGCTCTCTGCCGGAATCTCGGCAGGCTGCGCATCGAAGGACTCTTCCTCATCGTCCTCGGCGGTGAGCAGATCCTCCGCGCTGATGGCGTTGGGGTTGAGCCAGCTGTTGTCCGGCTTGCAGAGGATGCGCGCGTTGGTGTACGCCCAGGGCAGCAGCAGGATGGTCTCCGGGACGTAAAAGCCGTCGCGGCGGGAGAGCACCAGCGCAAAATCCGGAGGGGAGATGTAGTCCGCGGAAAGATAGATGGGCATCAGAAACTGAATCTGCCCTTCGTAGCAGATGCGCTTGCCGCCGACATATTCCACTCCGCACGACGTATTTGTAGTCGCGCTGGGCGAGCATACAGGCGGTCTTGATGCTGTTGTGGAGCATCTGCGCCAGCGACCAGGACGGAACCGGCTGGCCGGACTGCGTGACGGTGTATTTGCGCGGAATGCGTCCGCGGCGGATGCCGTCGTCGATGATGTGCTCCAGCTTGGACTGCGTAAAGTCGATGGTCAGCGTCGGGTCGTACACAATGTCGCTCACCTTGCGGTAGAAGGACGCTGTGCCGGGGCCGGGATCAATATCGCGCTGCGCAAAGCCGTAGGTCTTGACCAGCGTGATCTTGCTGTCCACAAATTTGGGATTGTTGCAGGTGAAAATGCCGTCCTCACGCAGGCCGGAAACCTCGCCCGTCAGATAGAGATCCTGCGCATAGCGCGTCAGCAGGCCGGTGTTGAAATAACAATACCGCTTGTCCTGCGAAAAGACGATCTTGCCGTAGTTGTCGGAGCCCGGGGCTTTGTATTCCAGCATGAGCTTGGCAAAGGTATGGCGAAGATAGGATTCCAGAATCTGATACTTGGTGGAGCGGCGCAGCAGCGCGGGGTTTTCCTCGCTGCGGGGGAAGCTCCACTGCTCGCCGGGGAGCAGAACCTCATGCAGCGCACAGATGAAATCATTGGCTTGCGCAAAGTTCCTGAAATTCAGATACCCGATGTGATAAGAGGAAACGATGCCGAAAACGGCAGGCCGCGCGCCGACATAGACGCTGGACCATTTGCCGCCGGCCTGCTGGCAGACGTAGGCGAGAATCTGCTGATTCTGCCGGTCGTACAGGCCGGTAAAGACCGACTTGGCGAGAATCGCCTTGGCAGAGCGGGGAGCGGAAGAGGAGACGGAAACCGTGCCCTGCCCGTCGCAGGCGTAGTATTCCAGGCATCCGTCCTCCAACTGACGCTGAACCGTGTTGTGGATGAGCTGCTTGTCCTGGGCGGTTACATCGCGCCCGAGAAGATCCGAAAGCTTGCTGTAAAAGATGCTTTCGTTGATGTAACCGAACCCGAACAGTCCGGTCTTGGCCATAGATTCACTTCCTTTCGGAAAAAGATAAAGGAAAAAACGCCCCGCGGGCGCACGGAAAAACACGTGCCGTCCGCACGGCGCACGCAATACAAAGGTATGGTGTGCAGCGCTTTCCTTTTCATGCATTATTATATAGTAAAGCGGCTTTCAAGTCAAACAAAGCGCGGATTTGGGCGGAGTTTTTACTTGACAAGCCCATGCATCTCCTTCATAATGAAACTGTACCTTGCAGAGGTTGCGGTGTTCCGCGTACCCTGCCGCAGCGGATGGCGCAGCATCCATAGAAAGCGGCAGCGGGAAGGAGAGCATCGCCGAAAGCGGGCGGCCTGCGCGGCTGATTGCTTGGGGGCGCGGAGTACGTCCGCGCAACTGTCACCGGGGTGGTTTCATCCGGTGGGGCGCTGTTCGAGGGCAGGAACGAAGCCATGTTTCCCGCAGAAGGGTGTTCTTTCTCGGGAGGGTATTCTTGCATCAGAGGCGCTCGTGTTTGAAACGGGCGCTTTTTTTGCGGCGTTTTTGCGCGGCGAATCATAGACGGCAGGGCATGAAAAACTAAGCGAGCGGTTCCCATGTTGTTGTGCGGAACCGGGAAGGGAGAAATAGCGGACTATGGCAGAAAAGAGAGTGATTTTTACCGGCAGCGCGACCGCAATGGTCACACCGTTTACGGACGGAGGGCTGAACCTCAAGGCGCTGGATCGCCTGGTGGACTATCAGCTGGCGGGCGGCACGGACGCGCTGGTGGTGTGCGGCACGACCGGCGAGCCTTCGACCATGGATATTTCGGAAGAGGCGGTGGTCATCAGCCGCACGGTGGAGCGCGTGGCGGGGCGTATTCCCGTCATCGCGGGCGCGGGCAGCAACGATACGGCCTTTGCCATCCGTTCGGCCAAGCAGGCCAAGAACCTCGGCGCGGACGCACTTCTTCTGGTGACGCCTTATTACAACAAGACCTCCCAGCAGGGCCTGATCCGTCACTTTACCGCCATTGCGGATGCGACCGATCTGCCCATCATTCTGTACAACATCCCCGGCAGAACGGGTCTGAATATGCAGCCCTCGACGCTGCGGGAGCTGTCCAAGCACGAAAATATCGTCGGCGTTAAGGAGGCCTCCGGCAACCTGGAGCAGATCACGGAGGTCGCCTACACCTGCCCGGAGCTTGCGCTCTATTCCGGCAACGATGACCAGGTGATTCCGATGCTGGCGCTGGGCGGGCGCGGCGTCATTTCCGTGGCGTCCAACCTGATGCCCCGCAAGGTGCACGACATGGTTCGTCTGTGGATGGAGGGCGATCAGGCCGCCAGCCGCGCGCTCCAGTTCGAGCTCTATCCGCTCATCAAGGCGCTGTTCTGCGAGGTCAACCCCATCCCGGTCAAGACCGCGCTCAACGATATGGGCTTTGACTGCGGCGGGCTGCGCCTGCCCCTGATCGAGATGCAGGAGAACAATCATGCCCGCCTGCGCGAGGAAATGAAGAAAATGGGCCTTCTGTAAGAAGTGCTTTTCTAAAGAGACGAGAAGGAGGAACAGAATATGGTTTCGATCCTGATCAACGGTGCGTGCGGCAAGATGGGCCGCATGCTCACCGAAACCGCCGCGCAGCACGGTGTGTCGGTCGCGGCGGGTATCGACCGCTATGCGGCGGGCGCTAAGGCGTATTATCCTCTATATGAAAAGCTGGAGGACTGCACTCAAACCGCAGACGTGATGGTGGATTTTTCCCGTCCGGACGCGCTGGATGGACTGCTGGAATTCTGCCTGAAGCACAAGATGGGCCTTGTGCTGGCCACGACCGGCTATGAGGAGGCAGATCTTGCCGCCATCCGCGAGGCCGCGAAGAAGATCCCGATCTTCAAAACCGCCAATATGTCGCTCGGCGTCAACGTGATGCTCGACCTCGTGCGCAAGGCCGCCGTCGCTCTGCCGGAGTTCGATATCGAGATCATCGAAAAGCACCACAACGCCAAGGTAGACGCGCCCTCCGGCACCGCGCTGCTGATTGCAGACGCGATGAAGGAGGTCTGCCTGACGGACAAGGAATATGTATTCGGCCGCCACACCAAGACCCAGCGCCGCCGCCGTGAGGAGATCGGCATCCACGCCGTGCGCGGCGGAACCGTCACGGGCGAGCATGAGGTGGATTTCTTTGGTGACGACGAGGTTGTCACCATCACCCATTCCGCCGCGTCCCGCAAGATCTTCGCGCTGGGCGCGCTCAAGGCCGCAGAATATCTCGTCGGCCGCAAGCCCGGCCTCTATGATATGCAGGACGTGCTGCTGGCGCAGTCCGGCGTGACGAACCTGATGGCGGATGAAAAGCAAAACCTGTTCACCCTGCGCGGTATTGCGCTGGATCAGCCGGGCAAGGTATTCGGCGCGCTGGCGCAGGCTGATGTCAACGTCGATATGATCTCCCAGACGCCGCCCGTTGCGGGGAAGATCGACCTGTCCATCACGGTTTCCGACGAAGCGGTTGAAAAGGCGGAGCAGGTATTTGCGGCGCTGGGCGTTGCTCCCGAAATCGACAGCGGCATCGCCAAGGTCGTCATCGAGGGCAGCGGCATGGAGCGCCAGACCGGTATCGCCTCCGGCGTGTTCGGCACGCTGGCCGAAGCAGGCGTCTATCCGCGCTTGATCTCTACGTCCGAAACCAAGATCGGCCTGATTGTCGCTGCGGACGAGATGCACAAAGCCGTGTCCGCCCTGCGCATCAAGTACGCACTCTGAGATTCTTGATAGGGTTGGAGCCGTTTTTCTGACATTTGGGCAGGAAAACGGCTCTTTTTGAACCAAGTGACCTCGTGCGTGCAGCAGGATGCTGATAGACTGAGAGCAAAAGGGGGAGGACGGACATGAAGCGGAAATCCAAACGGGAAACCATTGGCTGGGTCATCGCGCTGGCTGCCGTGCCTTTTGTCGCTTTCGTTGCGGTGTCGATTTGGGCTTATGGGTATTCTTATCGCTACAAGGAGTTTAAGGACGATTTGGCGCGGGATTTTGCCTACGCGCAGGCCAACGACTGCTTGACGGCCACGGAAAACGGCGTTTCCACGCGCCGGACGAGCCGCAACTCCGATTACATTTGGCGGGAGATCGCCGAGGGCGAGTTTGCTGGGTACAAAGAGGACGCGATGGAAGAGCCCGTGATTGAGCTGGATTTCGGCAACGGCAGCCGCCTGCGGATTTGCGCTGCGCCGGATGCAGATCCGGACACCAGGAGCGTCAATGTTCGTTTGGAAAGAGAAGGCGAGGTGCGCAGCATCCGCGTCAATGGGGTGCGGCTGCTCAATATCGAGCGCCTCATCAGCGTGCAGTGGGGCAACGAAGCCGCCTGAAAATCTCGTTCAGTATAGTGCAAAAGAGCGGCTGTTCCGGGGAAAATCGGAACAGCCGCTCTTTTTGTAAAACAGCCCCCCCTCGCTGGGCGAGCAGTTTTATTGCCAAGATCATCCCTTTAGTGAAAAACTACCGGAATATTCAGCATCAAATTCTGAGAGTCGGTAGAAAAAGATAATTGGAGAGCAGGCCAAACATTAACCGGAGGAAGACCATCAGGGCGAATGGATGGCAATGGGAAATATCTGACCTGTTCATGAGCAGCAAAACGATCTTGTGAAGAGATCAGATCGTGTCAGCGTGGCGTGAGGTGCAGTCAGCAACGGAAGGTTTCGCCTGGATAGTGGAAAACCACCGGCTTTTCCGGTGGTTCGTTTTGCATGGGGAAAAGAAGCGGTTATTTGCGCAGAGCGCGTCCGGCCCGCGCGTTTTCGACGGTTTTGCCGCGCACAGCCAGCTTGCCGTCCAGCACCACAAAGTCCACACCGTCCGGCGGAACATCCGGCGCACCGCAATCGACATGCATGGCGTTGTCGCGGATTGCCTTGGGATCAAACACCACGAGGTCTGCATCTGCGCCGACTGCCATGCGGCCTTTGCGGTCAAAGCCCATCACCTGTGCGGGCAGCAGTGTGCAGCGCCGCACCGCGTCGCAGAGGTTCAGGTTGGCCTGCGTGCGAACCATGCGGAAGAACGCAGGGAACGTGCCTGCGATCTGCGGATGCCCCTCGCCGGGGTTGTAGGGCGCGGTGTCGGAGGAAGGCATGGTGTAGCGCCGCGTGAAGGCAATCGGGATGGACGCATCCGCGCCGGTGATGCGGATGACGGTTTCCTTGGGAAGGTGAGCGCGCATCTCGTGGTAAAGCCGATCATTCAGGCGTTGTCCGGCGTATTTGCCTGTTGCCACCAGCAGGTCGGGCAGCAGGTCTTTGTGCGCAAAGACATAGCTTTCGCGGAAGCATTCTGAACCGATGGTGGTTGCCCAGTCCACATACATGCCGCTGTCCGCCCAGATGTCCAAGCCCTCGGCGCGGGCCTTGTCCAGCATTTGCAGCGATTCTTCCATCACGCATTCGCCGTATTGATAGACCAGATGGCTCACCAGCGCGCGCACGCCGGTATCGCGGGCGACCTGAATCACGTCCGCCAGAGAGCTGAGGTCGTAATCATCCCTCATGCGGGTGTCCACCGTGATGAGACGGCCGAACTCCTTCGCCACGCGCGCCAGGGCGTAGACTTCCTTGAGCGCCGTGCCAGGCGTGTAGCCCAGCCCGAAGGAAATGCCCGCCGCGCCCTGTTCCAGCGCCTGACGCGCCAGCTCGCAGGTGCGTGCAATCTGCTCGTCGGTGGCGGGGGTGTAGATGTCCGTTGCGCCCGCCATGCGGCGCAGCGTCGAGCCGCCGATCAACTCCGCGTGATGGAAGGGATAGCCCTGATCCATCTTGCGGAAGAATTCCGCCACGTCGGGCACGGAAAGACCGCAGTTGCCGCTGACCATGGTCGTCACACCCTGAAGCAGCGAAAGCCGCGCACAGGCCTCGTGGTCGGGATAGGCGGTCACGTTGTCCACATGGCCGTGGACATCGATAAAGCCGGGGCAAACCACATGCCCCGCTGCGTTCAGCTGCATTTCCGCCTCGAGCGGAGTGTCGGAAAGCGCCGCGATGCGGCCGTTCTCTACGCCCACCGAAGCGATGCGGGCGGTTTCGGTTTCCGGGTCGATCACCAGCCCGTTGTTGATACAAAGCGTATACATGGGGGAAAAGCTCCTTTTTTAAGACATGCGTTGCCCCCGCAGAAAACCGGAAAGGCGCTTTCTGCGGGGGCGCTTTTTACGGAAATCAGGACTGCTTGAAGGCGTTCCAGATCTCGTTCATCTGCTCGGTGGCTTCGGGGGAGATATCCTCCATGAACTCGATATTGCCCAGGATGTCGTCCGGGATGTTGACGGCCTTGTTGTTCAGGAATTCCTCCGGCAGGTACTGCGTAGCGGCGGAGTTGCAGTTGATGTACTGCGTGAAGACCGACGCGCGGGCGCTGACCTCAGGATCGCACATGTAGTTCATGAACTGCAGCGCGGCGTCCTCATGCGGGGGATTGGACGGCATGAACAGCGAGTCAATGCCGAAGCCCATTCCCTCTTCCGGGTAGCACACGGCGAAATCCGGACGCTCGGAGAGCACAGCGGAAACCTGAGAGGTGAAGACATAGCCGATGGTGCACTCACCGGAGATCAGCTTTTCATGGGGCGTATCGCCGTCCAGCGCACGGATGTTGGGCTTGAGCTTCATCAGTTTTTCACCGGCCGCTGCGATGACGTCGGGGTCTTCCGTGTTGAGCGAGTAGCCCATGGACTTCATCGTCATGCCGATGATGTTGCGCATGTGATCCATCACGACCAGCTGATCCTTCAGGCTTTCGTCCCACAGGCTGTTGTAGCCGGTGATTTCACAGGTGACCTTGGCGGGGTCATAGACGATCAGCGGGGTGCCCGCCACATACGGGATGGTGTACAGTCCGTCCGGATCGTAGTACTGATTGAGATATTTGGGGTTCAGGTTCTTATAGTTGGGAACCTTTTCCTTGTCGATTTCCTTGAGCAGGCCCTCGCTGCGGGCGATGTTGATGATGTAGTCGGAGGCGATGATGATGTCGTAATCTCCGCCCTTGACGGCTTCGAGCTTGGCGAGCATCTCTTCCTCGGAGTTGAAGTAGTTGTAGTTGATCTTGATGCCGGTCTGTTCGGTGAACTCGGTCAGCAGCTCCGGGTCGATGTAGCCTTCCCAGGAGAAGATGACCAGCTCCTTGTCACCGGCGCTGCCGGAAGAGCAGCCGAAGCAGGTCAGCGTCAACGCAAGCACCAGTGCAAAGCCCAGCACGCGAAGGATGGTCTTTTTCATGTTCTTTGTTTCTTCCTCTCTCCAATGGATGATTTTTTATAATACGCCCGCTATGCGGTGCGGTATTATTGCTTTTTCTCCTTTTTCAGGAGTGTGGTCAGCAGGTAGTAAAGCCCAATGCCGCCGAATACCATCAGCAGCATCAGCGTACAAAGCGCGTTGACCTCCGGCGTTACGCCCATCTTCAGCATGGAATACACCTGCAAAGGCAGGGTGTTGGAGGTTGTGCCGGTGACGAAGAAGGAGATGACCACGTCGTCCATGCTCATGGCGAACGACAGCAGCGCGCCGGAAAGGATCGCCGGGGTGATCAGCGGCAGCGTCACGTCGTAAAAGGCACGGGTCGGGCTTGCGCCCAGGTCACGCGCTGCCTCGACATAGGCGGGGTCCAGCCCAACCAGGCGGCTCTGAACATTGATGAAGATGTAGGGAATACAGAAGGTCGTGTGTGCGATGATGAGCGTCAGCATGCCGAAGGGGATGCGGATGATTGAGAAAAACGCCAGATACGCCATGCCCAGTATGATTTCGGGCATCATCATCGGGATCATGGAGACGTTTTCCAGCAGCCCCTGCGTGCGGAAGCGCGACCGCGCCATGCCTACCGCGCCTGCCGTGCCGATCAGGATCGACAGCCCGCAGGAGGAGAATGCCAGAATCAGCGAGTTGTTGAGAGAGCGCAGGATCTGCGAATTGCGGAAGAGCTTTTCATACCATTGCAGCGAGAAGCCGGCCCAGTTGCTGTACTTGGAAGCGTTGAAGGAATAGACCACCACCACAATGATGGGCAGATAGTTAAACAGCAGCACAAGGATGACAAAAAGTTTGGAAAGCCAGTTGTTCTTCTTCATCTTATGCCACCCAGGTTTTTAGCCCCTGTAACCTTTTTGTAGATCAGAATAAAGGCGAAGGTGAACAGCAGCATCGCAATGGAAAGCGTTGCGCCCATGGGCCAGTTGCGCGCCTGCATCAGCTCGTTCTTGATCAGGTTGCCCAGCAGCAGCGTTTTTGCGCCGCCCAGCAGATCGGAGATAAAGAACAGCCCCATCGACGGCACGAACACCAGCACGCAGCCCGCCACAATGCCCGGCACCGTCAGCGGCACCGTGACCGTGACAAACGCCTTAAACGGTGACGCACCCAGATCGCGCGAGGCCTCGATCAGCGACCAGTCGAGCTTTTCGACGGAATTATAGATCGAGGTAATCATAAACGGCAGCAGTGCGTAGACCATGCCCAGCATCATCGCGCCGTTGTTGTAGAGAATCTTGAGCGGTTCGTCGATAATCCCCAGGCTTTGCAGCAGCGTATTGACCGCACCGTTGGCCTTGAGCAGTATAATCCAGCCGTTCAGCCGCAGCAGGGAATTGATCCAGAACGGCGCCATCAGCAGCAGGATGATAAATGAACGCAAACGGGGCGAAAATTTTGCCGTGAAGTAGGCGAAGGGATAGCCGATCAGCAGCGTCAGCGCCGTGGTGGAAACGGCTACGAGAAACGAATCCAGGAAGACTTTGGCATAGACGGGGCTGAAGAGTTTTTGATAGTTTTCCAGCGTGAACTGATCCGTAATGCCCCAAACATCGCCCTTTTTAAGGAACGTGATCACCACGACGTAAACCAGCGGCAGCGCCACAAACAGCACCGTCCAAATGTAGAGAATCCACACGGTGGGCGAGATGTGCCGATCATATTTTTTCTTCGCGGGTTCAGCCTTTTTCAACGGGCTTCCCCCTTTCCACAACCGCGGCCACGTCCGGATCCCAGAAAACTTGCACCGCGCATCCGGCGGGGTATTGGGAAACCGGGTTCGCGCCCGTGATGAGCAGCTCCTGACCTGTGGGGAGCGTGATGGTGGTGCGCAGCACGCCGCCGATATAGCTGTGGAGCTTGATCACGCCCGAAAGACAGAAGCCGTACTGCGCCTTGTCCGCATAGTCGATGCGCTCGGCGCGAACCGACAGCGCGAGGTGCTCGCCCGGCTCATATTCGCCCTGCACCGTGACGGTGCTGCCGGGACAGAGCTCCAGCGTCGTTTGGCCATTCCGGCTGGAGAGCACCGTGCCCTCGATGATGTTGCTCTGACCGATGAACTGCGCCGCAAAGCGCGTTGTCGGGTGCTCATAGATTTCCTCCGGAGCGCCGATCTGCTCAAAGCGTCCGCCGTTCATCACGGCGATCAGGTCGGACATATTCAGCGCTTCTTCTTGATCGTGCGTGATGTAGATAAAGGTGATGCCCAGCTTTTTTTGCAGCGCCTTGAGCTCGACCTGCATCTGACGGCGGAGCTGAAGATCCAGCGCGCCCAGCGGTTCGTCGAGCAGCAGCAGCTGAGGATCGCAGGCCAAGGCGCGCGCAATCGCCACGCGCTGGCGCTGACCGCCCGAAAGCTGCGCCGGCATGCGCTTGCCGTAGCCTTCCAGCTGCACGATGGAGAGCAGCTCGTCTACGCGCCGCGCCATTTCGTCCTTTTTGACCTTGCGCAGGTTCAGGCTGTAGGCGATGTTGCGCTGCACATTCATGTGCGGGAAGAGCGCATAATTCTGGAACACCGTGTTCACGGCGCGCTTTTCCGGCGGGAAGGCGGTTACGTCCTCTCCATTTAAGATGACCTTGCCGCTGTCCGGCTGTTCAAGACCGGCGATGATGCGCAGCGTTGTGGTTTTGCCGCAGCCCGAAGGGCCGAGCAGCGTGATAAACTGCCCCGGCATCACTTGCAGAGAAATATCGTTCAGCACAGATGTGCCGTCGAAGGATTTGTGAATATTTTGGAGGGTCAATATGGGCTGAGACATTGGCAGAAATACACCCCCTGCGTCTTTTTTTCAGCTTCAGTATGAAGCAATCGGCTGAGAATTCAAGTTAAAATTCTGCGTTGATTCCTGAGCTTTGAGCGGAAACCCTGAAGTCATATCCGACAAAATACCTAGGAATAATAACAGCAGAAACGCGGGGCTTTGCAAGAGTTTTTTTGCAAGTTTCACAAAGTGAAAATGCGAATCTTTTTGACAGGCCAGGTCGGATTTGTTATGATCTTCTGGAAAGAGCATTCGTGAAATGAGCTTGATGCCCAAGGAGAGGGGGAGACGAAACCGATGAACATCGACCCGATCGTGACGAAAATCCGCCGGTGCGTCCGGAAACACGAGCTGGGCGCGGGCGCATATGCCCGCTACACTCGCCCGAACGAGGAAAAAGGGCAAACGTTGGCGATCAATCCTTACGGCTGTGCGGACGCGGCCAATCTGCTCTACACCATCGGCGATTTTGAGCGTGATCCTCAGCGGCGCGCGGAAAGTATCGCCGCGATGCAGAAGATGCAGAACCACGAAACCGGGCTCTTTCACGAGAGCACGCATCACCCCATCCATACCACCGCGCACGTTTTGGCGGCGCTGGAGCTCTATGACGCAGGGCCGCTGTACCCCGTCT
>OIWV01003046.1_pt1 | contig 11379 bp, 9 predicted proteins | sample 1587751 | NCBI WGS metagenome assembly OIWV01 (sample SAMEA3888913, study PRJEB22519) | human gut metagenome | biome: human gut; feature: human-associated habitat; material: faeces | place: Denmark | collected 2010
ATCTTCGGGATGAACGGCTCCGGCAGCGTGAAGGTGTCGGGGAACACATAGTTGAAGCGCGTGGCAATGTCGCGGCAAAGCTCGACGTGCTGCTTTTGATCCTCGCCGACGGGGACAAGGTCGGCCTGATACAGCAGGATATCCGCCGCCATCAGGACGGGGTAGGTAAAGAGACCGGCGGTGATGTTGTCGGCGTGCTGCTGAGATTTCATTTTGAACTGCGTCATGCGGCTCAGCTCGCCGAACTGCGTATAGCAGCCGAGCACCCAGCTCAGCTCCGCGTGCTGCGGAACATGGCTCTGGATGAACATGATGTTCTTCTCGGGATCAAGACCGCAGGCGACATACTGCGCCAGCTGCTCCAGACTTCTGCGCCGCAGATCGGCCGGCACCTGCCGGACCGTAATGGCGTGCATATCGACGATGCAGTAGACGCACTCATATTCGTCCTGCAGCGCGACCCAGTTTTTGATCGCCCCCATATACGAGCCGAGCGTCAGATCGCCGCTGGGCTGGATACCGGAAAAAATACGTTTCTTTTCGGCCATGATACGTCCTTCTTTCTATTCGATAGTTGGCCTTATCATACCACAAACCGGCCGCATCCGCAATCAATGATTGACTGTTTCTGAAAAAAACTATATAATGTTTACACTTATAGTATTGGAGGAACTGGCATCATGGATTTTTTTGAGCAGATGGAAGCGCGCATCCCGCATGGCGAGGTCCGCACGCGCTTCGCTCCGAGCCCCACGGGCTATATGCACGTCGGCAACCTGCGCACGGCGCTCTATACCTGGCTGATCGCCCGCCGCCACCACGGCAAATTCATTCTCCGCATCGAGGATACCGATCAGGGCCGTCTGGTGGAGGGTGCTACGGACGTGATCTACCGCACCATGAAGGAGTGCCATCTGGATCACGATGAAGGCCCGGACGTGGGCGGCCCCACCGGCCCCTATATCCAGTCCGAGCGCCGGGACCTGTATCTGCCCTACGCCCAGCTCCTGGTGGAAAAGGGCGCAGCCTACTACTGCTTCTGCGAGAAGGCGGAATCCGAGGAGGACTCCGGCGAGTTTGACCGGGCGGACGATCCCTGCCGGAATCTGAGCGAGGAAGAAGTGGCCGCCAATCTGGCTGCCGGTAGGCCCTACGTGATCCGTCAGCGGATCCCCCACGAGGGCACCACCACCTTCCATGATGTGTCCTTCGGTGACATCACCGTGGAGAACAAGACTCTGGACGATCAGGTGCTGCTGAAGCGGGACGGCCTGCCCACCTACAACTTCGCCAACGTGGTGGACGATCACCTCATGGGCATCACCCATGTGGTCCGGGGCAGCGAGTACCTGTCCTCCGCGCCCAAGTACAATCTGCTGTACGAGGCCTTCGGCTGGGAGGTCCCCACCTACGTCCACTGCTCCCCCGTCATGCGGGACCAGCACAACAAGATGTCCAAGCGCCACGGCGATCCCTCCTACGAGGATCTGAAGGCTCAGGGCTTCCTGACGGACGCCATTTTGAACTATGTGGCACTGCTGGGCTGGGCGCCCAAGGGCGAATACGCCGAGCAGGAGATCTTCTCTCTGGACGAGCTGGTGAAGGTGTTCGACATCGCCGGTATCTCCAAGTCCCCCGCTATTTTCGACATCGAGAAGCTGACCTATTTCAACGCCACCTATCTCCGGGCCATGGAGCCTGCCGCCTTTGCAGAGGTTGCAGAGCCTTACATCCGTCAGGCGGTGAAGAACCCCGCCATCGACGCCGCCGGGATCGCCGCGCTGCTGCAGGCCCGGTGCGAAAAGCTAACGGACATTCCCGAAAAGGTCGATTTCTTCGACGCATTGCCCGATTATGACGTTGAGTTCTTCACTAACAAGAAGTCCAAGACCAACGCCGAGGTCTCCAAGGCTATGCTGGAGGCCGCCATCCCCGCTCTGGAAGCCATTTCCGACTGGACTGTGGACGCGATCCACGATACCCTCATTGATCTGGCTGCCAAGCTGGAGGTCAAGAACGCCACGCTGATGTGGCCTGTCCGCATTGCCGCAGCCGGCAAGCTGGTGACGCCCGGCGGCGCCGTGGAGATCTGCCACCTGCTGGGCAAGGATGAGACCCTGCGCCGTCTGCGTCTGGGTCTGGACAAGCTGAACTAATCGAGAAAGAAGGAGCCTTTTTATGAGCACTCTTGTGATCCCCCAGGGCTACAAGGCCCCCCTGCCTAATTATGAGCTGCAGCGGGCCATCGCCTTTATCAAAGAATCCTTTCAGACCAACCTCTCCAATGCCCTGAACCTGCGCCGGGTGTCCGCTCCCCTGTTTGTCACTTCCGATTCCGGTCTGAACGACAACCTGAACGGCACGGAGCGTCCCGTCCGGTTCGACATCCCCGGCGTTGGGGGCAAGGACGCCGAGGTGGTCCACTCTCTGGCCAAATGGAAGCGTCTGGCCCTGAAGCGCTACGGCTTCCACGAGGGCAAGGGCCTGTACACCGATATGAACGCCATCCGCCGGGATGAGGATGATCTGGACAACATCCACTCCGTCTATGTGGACCAGTGGGACTGGGAGAAGATCATCTCCCGGGAGGACCGGAACGAGGCCTATCTGAAGGCCACCGTCCGGGCCATCGTTGCCGCCGTGTGTGAGACCAGCGACGCGCTGAATGTGGCCTTCCCCAGCCTGCGGGTCAAGCTGGACCGGGAGGTGTACTTCGTCACCACCCAGGAGCTGGAGGACCGCTGGCCGGACAAGACCCCCAAGGAGCGGGAGCACGCCATCTGCGCCGAGCACCACACCGTGTTCCTCATGCAGATCGGCGGCAAGCTGAGATCCGGCGAAAAGCATGACGGCCGTGCCCCCGACTATGATGACTGGGCCCTCAACGGCGACATTCTCATGTGGAACCCCATTCTGGAGCGGTCCTTTGAGATCTCCTCCATGGGCATCCGGGTGGATGAGGAAGCCATGGCCCGCCAGCTGAAGCTGGCCGGGTGCGAGGAACGGGCGGAGCTGCCCTTCCACAAGATGCTGCTGAACGGCGAGCTGCCCCAGACCATCGGCGGCGGCATCGGCCAGAGTCGCCTCTGCATGCTGTTGATCGGCAACTGCCACCTTGGCGAGGTCCAGGCCAGCATCTGGGACGCCGAGACCATGAAACAATGTGAGGAAGCCGGGATCATCCTGCTGTAAATACGCAGAACCAGTCCCGCGGCAAAAATGCTGCGGGACTGCTTGATGTCCTCATTCCAAAATGAACCCCCGTCTCCGCGAGAAGCGGAGACGGGGGTTTTCACTTATTCTTCGGCTGCGATGTCGGCAGCGATCAGGTCGGCCAGATCCTCCAGCTTCCGGTACTGCTCCTCCTTCACGGCGGAACGGATGGTGATGGGCGGTGCGATCTGCTCCATGCCCTTCATCTCCTCCAGATGCTTGGCCATGAGCCGGGCGGCGGCAGGGCCCCAGCTGCCGTTTTCAATGAGGGCCACGGTGCGGTTCTGGAGTGCGTGGGCCTTCAGTTCCAGCAGCAGCGTCTCCATGGGGGTGTAGATGCCGCCGTTGTAGGTGGCGCTGGCAAACACCAGATGGCTGCACTGGAACGCGGCACTGACCTGCTCGGATACGTCGGTATGGGACACGTCGAAGATCCGCACGTGCCGCACGCCCTTTTCCGCCAGGCGGGAGGCCAGGATCTCGCAGGCGTTTTCCGTGTGGCCGTAGATGGAGCCGCAGAAAATAGCGGCTGTCCACGCCTCCGGCGTGTAGGTGCTCCAGCGCTTGTACTTTTCCAGGAACCAGCCGATGTTCTCCTGCCAGACGGGACCGTGGAGGGGGCAGAGGTACTGAATATCCAGTCCCGCTGCCTTTTTCAGCACGTTCTGCACCGGCGTGCCGTATTTGCCCACGATGTTGGTGTAATACCGGCGGGCGTCATCCAGCCACTCCTGCTCGAAATTCACCTCGTCGGCGAAGATATTGCCGTCCATAGCGCCGAAGGTGCCGAAGGCGTCGGCGCTGAACAGGGCCTTCTCCGTGGTATCATAGGTCATCATGACCTCCGGCCAGTGGACCAGCGGGGCCATGACAAAGGTCAGCTCGTGGCGGCCCAGGGACAGGGTATCCCCCTCCTTCACCGCCTGGAAGCGGCCCTCCACCTCCATGGGGAAGAACTGCTTGATCATGGGCAGGGTCTTGGCGTTGCCGATGACGGTGGCCTCCGGGTAGCGGCTCAGGACCGTTCCCAGCGTGGCGGCGTGATCCGGCTCCATGTGGTTGACGATCACATAATTCAGAGGCTTGCCCTGCAGGGCGTGTTCCAGATTCTCAAAGAACCGCTCCGCGATGGCCTGATCCACCGTATCCAGCAGGGCCGTCTTTTCATCCTGGATCAGATAGGCGTTGTAAGAGACGCCCCGGGGGATGGGATATACATTTTCAAACAGGGCCAGCCGGCGGTCCGAGCCGCCCAGCCAAATCAGATCAGATGTGATTTTCTTCGTGCAATACATAGCTGAAATTCTCCTTTTGATTTATATTTCCGTTGGGTAAATGACTTGTCGAACAAAAAGACACACGGACTGGAAGCCGTGTGCCCTTCGGAAAGGGCCGTCAGTCGCCCCAGATGACATTGGTAATGGTACCGTCAGAAAATTCGATATACTCGCTCTTGAGGATATAATCGGTCTTGCCGATGCGGACCTCCTGATCGCCCACCTTGGTGGTCATGACCTCGGCGGTAGGGGTGGTGGTGGTCACGGTGAAGATCAACGTCACATGGTCCGGATCCGTGACCCAGTTCCCATTGGCATCCAGCACCTGATAGGTCTCCTTCTCCACGGCCTCGATCTGGCCGCCCACCAGCGCGCCGGAGGCCATCAGCGGAGACGGCAGATGGGCCTGACAGTTCTCATACAGCTCCGGGGCCACGCCCTCCACCTTCACCTGATAGGTGACTTTTGTCTGGGGCCGGTCATAGCTGATGCTGTCCCCGTTTTTTCCGATGAATTTCCAGGCCGCCAGTGCCAGCACCGCCACGATCAGCACAATGGCGATGAGGTCGATGATATTCAGCTTTCCGATGCGTTTTGCTTTCTGTTCCATGATTTCCTCCGTAACGGGCTTGGCCCGATTTTTCCTTGGTAGACATTTCGCGTTCTCTATTGTATAATATTTTCCGCTATTTCACAAGGATTTTTTTGGAGGCGCTTTTATGAAGGTCATCCATCTCATCAGCGGCGGCGATTCCGGCGGGGCCAAGACCCATGTGCTGAGTCTGCTGCAAAATCTGAACAAAACCATCACCGCCCAGCTGGTCTGCTTCCGGGACGGCCCCTTTGCCGAGGAGGCCCGGGCCATGGGGATCCCCACCATGATCTGCGGCGGGAACAACATTCCCCATCTGCGGCGGGAGCTGGCGGACTATATCCGGGAGGGAGGGTATCAGCTGATCCACTGTCACGGCAGCCGGGCCAACATGATCGGCGCACTGCTGCGGAAGCCCACGGGCCTGCCGGTGGTGTCCACCGTCCACAGCGACTACAAGCTGGACTACATGGGCCGCCCCTTCGCCCGGCTCACCTTCGGGGCCATCAACGCATGGGCCCTCCGGCATCTGGACTACCGCATCGGTGTGTCCGACGCCATGGTGGACCTGCTCATCGATCGGGGCTTCCCCCCCGACCGGTTCTACGCCATCTACAACGGCATCGACTTCACCCCTGCGCCGTCTCAGGGGGACCGGCTGGCCTATCTCCGGGGACTGGGGGCCGACGTGGAGGAAAACAGTGTGGTGGTGGGCATCGCCGCCCGGCTGAACCCCGTCAAGGATATGTCCACCCTGATCCGGGGCTTTGCGGAAGGACACAAGTCCTGCCCCCGGCTGCGGCTGGTCATCGCCGGGGACGGCGAGGAGCGGCAGAAACTGGAGGATCTGGCAAAGGAACTGGGCGTGGAAAAGGAGGTCACCTTCGCCGGCTGGATCAGCGGCGGTATGGATCGGTTCTATTCCGCGCTGGATGTCAACGCCCTGACCTCCCTCTCCGAGACCTTCCCCTACGCCCTGACGGAGGGTGCCCGGTTCCATCTGGCCACGGTGGCCACCGCCGTGGGCGGCATCCCCTATCTCATCGATCAGGATGTAAACGGATACCTCTTTACCCCCGGCGACTGGCAGACGTTAGGGCGCTATCTGGCTGCTCTTGGCAATGATGACGCCCTGCGGCATGAGATGGGTGAAAAGCTCTATGAAAAGGCCTCCTCCAAATTCTCCATTCAGAGTACGGTGGATACCCAGCTCCATATCTATGAAGAGATCATCCGCCGCCACAACCGTCCCAAACGGGACCGGGACGGCGTGGTGATCTGCGGTGCTTACGGCCGGGGCAACGCCGGCGACGACGCCATTTTGGAGGCCATTTTGCAGGAGATGCGCGCCATCGACCCAGATATGCCCATCACCGTTCTCACCAAGGACCCCAAGGCCACCCGCCTGACCTACCGGGTGCGGACGGCTGGCCGGATGGACGTTCTCACCTGGAAAAAGGCCATGCGCCATGCGGGGCTGTATATCAACGGCGGCGGCAGCCTCATTCAGGACGTCACCTCCCGTCGGTCCCTGTGGTTCTATCTCCATAACATTCAGGCTGCTCACAAAGCCGGCTGCAAGGTACAGATGTACGGCTGCGGCATCGGTCCTGTTCTCCGGGAACAGCACCGGAAGCTGGCGGCCAGCGTGCTGAACGCCAATGTGGACGTCATCACCCTCCGGGAGCCGGACTCTCTGAAGGAATTGCAGTCCATGGGCGTGACGAAACCGGAGATCCTCCTGACGGCGGACCCGGCTCTGACCCTTCCCGCCGCCAGCGAGGACGAGATCGACAGTGTTCTGCTGCGGGCGGGCATCCCGACCCACGGGAAGTACCTGTGCTTCGCGCTGCGGAATTGGAAGGGCTTTGAGGACAAGGCCCCCCTGTTCGCGCAGGCGGCGAAATACGCCTACGAGACCTACGGTCTGACGCCGGTGTTCGCCGCCGTGGAAAAGCATCTGGACCCGGTTGCCGGTCGGCTGGCCGCGACAGGGCTGGACATCCCCCACTATTTTCTGGATGATGCTGGCAGCGCCGGGACCATCATCGGCGCGCTTTCCCGGATGCAGGCCGTGGTGTCCATGCGGCTCCACGCGCTGATCTTCGCCGCCGGACAGGGCATCCCTCTGGCGGGCGTGGTGTATGACCCCAAGGTCTCCGCCTTCCTGCGGTATATCGGTCAGGAGAACTTCCTGGATCTGGACGCTCTGACGGCGGATGCCCTCAAGGCCATGATCGACCGCATGGTCAGTTCCCCCATTTCCCCGGAGGAACAGGCTGCTGCCGTGCAGAAGCTGCGGCAGATCGAACAGGTCAATGTGGACACGGCCCGCCGCCTACTTGGGAAATAAACTTTGCCTGTAAAGCAGTTTTATATCACACACTATGCAACACAAGGATGGCCATACCTTACGAGGTCTGGCCATCCTTCTGCTTTCCATACAAGGTCTGCTGGACAGTGATGGTGGTCAGCGTGCCGGTGAGTTGGACCAGCACCGCCGTCAGCAGCGCCAGCTCATCCTCGCTCAGATTCTGGGCGATGGCGACGGCAAGGGTGTTCACCGCTGTGGTAAAGGCCAGCGGATCAAAGTCCTCCTTTGTCATTCCACCACCCCCTTCCTCTATCCTATGAGGAACAGGACCGGTTCAGTCCGCATTTGCGGGCGGGCCGTTGTTCTTCCATCATGCAAAAAACCTCCCACGGTGTCCCTTCATTTATGGGGAAACCGTGGGAGGTACTTGTTTTATTCGGTTTTCTCGCCGGCGTGGTAGGCGTTGGTATGGACGTTGATGAACTGGGCCTTCAGCTTGGAATAGAGGATGGTCTGGCTGGAATACAGCCCCTGATACCCGGAGAGCATATAGCTCAGGCAGCAGGCCAAGGCAAAATACAGCATTCCCTCCGCGCCGAACAGCTCCACCGCCAGCAGCGTGGATGCCACCGGGCAGTTGGTCACGCCGCAGAAAACAGCGGCCAGACCTACCGCGGCGCCAAAGCCCACCGGCAGACCCAGCAGCGGGGACACCGCGCAGCCGAAGGTCGCACCCACGAAGAAGGAGGGTACCACCTCGCCGCCCTTGAAGCCCGCTGCCAGCGTGACCGCCGTGAAAACCAGCTTCAGCAGGAAGGCCCAGGGCACCGCCACGGTCTCCTGCTCGATGGCCCGGGTCACGATGTCCATGCCCGCGCCGTTATAGTCCGTGCCGAATATCCACGTCAGGGCGATGACGGCGAAGCCGCCGCAGATCACCCGCAGCCACGGGTTTTTGATCCGCTTCATCAGGTGTCCCGCGCCGTGCATCAGTTTGCAGAACAGGATGGACACCAGCGCGCACAGCACACCCAGCGCCGCCACCCGGACGAACATCCCTACCGACTGATCCGGCACCGCCACGGTGAAACGGGTAGGCTCCACCCCCAGACGGACGGACACGCCGTAGGCCACCAGCGCCGCCAGCAGGCTGGGATACAGCGCCACATGGTAGAGGACACCGATACTGATGACCATGATGGCAAACACCGTGGCCGCCAGAGGCGTTCCGAACAGGGCGGAGAAAAATGCCGCCATACCCGCCAGCGTAGCCACCCGGAGATCCCGGTCATCCAGCCGGAAGGTGCGGCCCATACACTGACCGATGGTGCCGCCCATCTGAAGGGCTGCACCCTCCCGTCCCGCGCTGCCGCCGCACAGGTGGGTCAGGACCGTACCGAAAAAGATGGCCGGCAGCAGCAAGATAGGCAGCCGCTTTCCTTCATGGACCGCGTCGATGATATCGTCGGTACCCAAGCCGTCCGTCTCCGTCAGCTTGTAAAAGCTCACGATCACAAAGCCCGCCAACGGCAGGAGATACAGCACCCAGGGGTGCGTTCCTCGGAAAGCCGTCACCTCATGGACGCCGAAGTGGAACATGGTCCCGATCAATCCGCAGACCACGCCGATGGCGGACGCCGCCATGGTCCATTTTGCAAACGTCCACCCGTAAAGGCACCACCGCCGCAGAGCGGTTTTCGTTCTTTTGTTCACTGTATGTGCTCCCTCACTTTACCGCCGCTTTTTCCGCCAACACACTGTTGAAGGGCTCTTCCAGACTTTCCGGGTGCTTGAGATTTCGGAACAACTCCGCGAAAAAGCGGGAATACTCAATGCCGGTGGCGATCCGCTCGTCCATGACAACGCTCATAGGCATGATCTTCTTCCGGACGCCCTCCGGAGCCAGCGGGTCGGGGACGGGCCGCCCCATGCAGACGAACACGCTGGTAGTGCCAAACTCGTAGCAGTGGTGGAAAATGCAGGGCGTATTGATGGAGGCCAGATTCGTCACGAACAGGCTGGTGTGGAAGGGGCTCAGCTCAATGATGGGCCGGGGCAGCAGATCATGCCGGTCCAGAAAGCCCGCCAGCCCAAAAACCGCCCGGGCCAGACCCGGCACGCCGAATACGAATTTCGCAAACCGGTCGGTGTCATTATTGTGCCGGACGTTCTGGTTCTTCTCGATGGTGGAGCGGATCTTCTCCGTCACGGTGAACACCGTGTCCTCCGGTTCCAGATACACCTTCAGAGAGGTCTCGTCCGGCGTGCCGTCCGCCCGCGTCTTCAGGATCACAAAGCTGAAGCAGAAGTGATTCCGCTTGTAGATCCGCCGGTTCATCACGAAATAGTTGATCTTTGGATTTTTCAGCACTGCGCGGTAATAGGCGGACACCAGCAGGCTCATGTGGGTCACGGACCGCCCCTCCCGCCGCTTTGCCCGGATATAGTCCCGGATCGCGTCCTCATCCAGATTTTCTTCCGCCCAGTTCTGGGCGTCATACCGCTTTGGCATGACATAGGGAAGCGCCTGCATGATGGCAGTCAGATCCCGTACTCTCGTTCCGTCTGGTCGCATAGCCATTCCTCGTGCTTTCTCACCGTCAGCTCCGGGGTAAACATGTCCGCTGACGGTATGGTGCCTTTATTATAGTTAAGAATCTGTAAATTTTCAAGCTAAACCGCAAAATGTGACCAACGGCTCCTCCTTACCGGTCATCCCGCCAGCCCACTCCGGCCAACAGCAATCCCATTACGGCAGGGAGCAGCCAGAGGCTTCCCCCCGTGCGCCACACCAGCCACGCCGTCCCGGACGCCGCTGCCAGCGCCGTGGAAATGCCCACCCACCGGCAGCCCCATTCCGCCGTTCCGGGACCGGCCAGCCATGCCAGCAGGAGATACAGCGCCCGTCCACCGTCCAGTGGGCGGACAGGCAGCAGATTGAAGGCGCACAGCACCCCATTGGCCCCCGCCGCCGTGGTACACCCCATCCTGCCGAGGACCGCAGCCGCCAGCAGATTCGCCAACGGCCCCGCCAGAGCCGATGCCAACTCCTGCCCGTAGCCCATGGCCCCCCGGACCTCGATCACCGCTCCCAACATGCCGACCCGCAGCCGCCGGGCCTCCCCACCGCAGAGCCTTAAAGCCAGCAGATGCCCGAACTCGTGCCACGCTGCCGCCCCCAGCACCGTCAGCGCCGTCTGCCAACCGCAGCAGAGGGCGAACCATCCCACCAGCAGAAAAAAGCCGCCGGAGACGGTACACTCAGGCGGTTTCCACATAATAGATCGGGTTCAGGTAGACCCCGTCCTTTTGCAACTCGAAATGCAGATGCGGCCCGGTGGCCATGCCGGTCTCTCCTACCTCCCCCAGCTTCTCTCCCTTTTTCACCGCCGCGCCGGAGGACACGGAGATCCGTCCGCAGTGGGCGTACAGGGTGGTGCAGCCGTTAGCGTGGGTGACGGTGCAGTATTTTCCGTAGCTGCTGCTCTCCCCTACTGCCGTGACGGTGCCGTCGGCAAAGCAGGCGATGGCCGTACCGGTATCCGCCGCCAGATCCACGCCGTAGTGAAACCGCTCCGTCCCCTCCAAGGGGTGATCCCGGTAGCCGAAATTTGAGGACAGCACGCCCTTTACCGGCGTCTCGTGATCGAAGCCCAAAATTGCCTGCCGCATACTGACGTTTTCCGGCAAATCCTCGTCGGAATAGAGCACAAGGTCCATCGTCTCCAGCTCCTCCGGAGCCGGGTCCTCTCCCGCAGGCGGGATCGTGTTCAACGGCTCTGCATCCCGCCAGTTCCGCAGCTCCGTCAGTGCCGCGCCGTCCGCTGTCCGGGCGGCGGTCTGCCGGGTCTCCGCGCCCTCCGGATGGAACACGGCCCGGTACACCTCGTCCGCCGCCTCCGCCGGGGTCCCATCCTTGGTAAACAGCCCGCCCACAGCGGAAAATACCGCCTGCACATCGACGCTCCGGGTCATGGCTTCCG
>OIWV01003053.1_pt1 | contig 11345 bp, 8 predicted proteins | sample 1587751 | NCBI WGS metagenome assembly OIWV01 (sample SAMEA3888913, study PRJEB22519) | human gut metagenome | biome: human gut; feature: human-associated habitat; material: faeces | place: Denmark | collected 2010
GCGGGTGCAGCAGCGGCGGGAGCCGCAGGCTGTGCAGGTCTCTTGCCTGTCAGCACGCCCTTAGGGCATTTGTTTGCACAGATGCCACAAGCTTTACATTTTGTGTAATCAATAACAGCAAGGTTATCAATTACATGAATAGCGTCGAAAGGACAGTTCTTTTCGCAAATCTTACAAGCAATACAACCAACGGAGCAGTTGGGGATTACATTCTTACCCATATCCTTGGAGGAGCACTGTACTTTCACTTTCTTCTTAGCGGGCAGCAGTTCGATGATGTGCTTGGGGCAAGTGGAAACGCATTTGCCGCAGGCAACACATTTATCTTTATCAATCACTGCAACACCGTCAACGATTTCGATTGCGCCGAAGGCACAAGCCTTCTTGCAGCTGCCCAGACCCAGACAGCCATAGGAGCAGGATTTTGCACCCTGACCTGCAAGCTGAACAGCCATGTTACAATCGTCAATGCCGAAATAATCGTATTTATTTTTTGCTTTATCGCAAGTACCACCGCACTTTACGAAAGCGGCAACGGGTTCAGCAGAGGAAGCTGCAACACCCATGATAGCGCCAACCTTTTCAGCAACTGCTGCGCCACCAACGGGGCAGGCATTTACAGGAGCTGTACCGGCAACGATTGCAGATGCACAACCACCACAACCGGGGAAACCACAACCACCGCAGTTAGCGCCGGGCAGACATTCCAAAACCTGACCGATACGAGGGTCTTCTTCAACCTTGAAAACTTCACTCGCAACGCCCAAGCAAGCGCCGAAAACAACGCCCATACCGCCGACACTCAGAACGGGAAATAAAATACTCATTGGATCCATATTCTTTTACCCTCCTCTATTACAGTTTGATCAGACCGGAGAAGCCCAGGAATGCGATAGACATCAGACCAGCTGTGATCAGAGCCATAGGGAAACCATCGAAGGCCTTCGGTGTTTCATTGTCAGCGATTCTTTCACGAATACCGGCAAACAGGATGATTGCCAGAGCAAAACCGGCAGCACCACCAACTGCGTTCAGAACGGATTCGATGAAGTTGTAGCCCTTCTGCATATTTGTAACGGCTACACCCAATACTGCGCAGTTTGTTGTAATCAGGGGCAGGAATACACCCAGAGCCTGATACAGAGCAGGTGCAGATTTTTTCAGGAACATTTCTACGAACTGTACCAAAGATGCGATCAGCAGAATGAACGCAATGTTATACAGGAATGTAATGTTCAGAGGCACCAGAATCAGGTTGTATACCAACCATGCTGCTGCTGCTGCCAGAGCCATTACGAAGATTACAGCCATGCCCATGCCGGCTGCTGTATCTACCTTCTTGGAAACACCGAGGAAGGGGCAGATACCTAAGAACTGGGACATAACGTAGTTGTTTACGAAAATGCCAGCCAATACTAACAAAATCAGATTCATTTATTTTCCCCTCCTTCTTATGCTTTTTTGTTTCTGAAATGGTTCAGAATAGCCATCAGAATAGCCAGTGTGAAGAAACCACCGGGAGCCATAACGAACAGCAGTGTTCTAGGGAATGCTTCGGGCAGAACTGTTACGTCGAACAGTGTGCCGCTGCCGATGAATTCACGCACCAGACCCAGACAGCCCAGAGCGATGGTGAAACCAAGACCCATACCGATACCATCGAATGCGGAAGCAACGGGACCATTTTTGGAAGCGAATGCTTCGGCACGCGCCAGAATCAGACAGTTTACTACGATCAGTGGAATGTACAGACCCAGGGATGCGTTCAGTGCAGGCAGATAAGCCTTCAGCAGGAACTCGATGATTGTTACGAATGTAGCAATAACAACGATAAAGCAAGGGATACGTACTGTATCGGGGATTACCTTTCTCAGCAGAGAGATAAACAGGTTCGCAAAAATCAGTACTGCTGTTGTGGAAAGGCCCATGCCGATACCATTGATAGCGGAAGATGTAACCGCCAGAGTAGGACACATACCAATAACCTGAACGAATGTAGGGTTTTCATTGATAATGCCGTTTTTGATAATTTTAATAGGGTTAGCCATCAATAAGCACCTCCATTCGCTGCGACCCAATCAAGAGCTTCCTGCGCACCGACACAAACTGCTCTGGAAGTAATTGTTGCACTTGTGATGGGAACAATTTCGCCGCCATCCTTTGTTACGGAAACAGAACCGGACTTGCCTGTGAACTGTTCGTAGAAGGAAGGATCGGTTGCCTTTGCACCCAGACCTGCTGTTTCGGAGTGACCTGTTACACGCAGACCTGTGATTGTACCGTCAGCATCAATGCCAACCATTGTTTTTACAGCGCCGCCGAAACCGCCGGGCTCTGTTGTGATAACGAAACCGCCGTTATCGCCTTTGTATACTGCTGTGATTGTGCCTGTCAGATCAGCATCCAGCAGCTCGAAGGAGGATGCGTCGGGCATAACTGCCTGCATACCTTCATTCAGAGATTTTTCGTTCTGTGCAGCAATAGGAGCAGCGGTTACTTCGGATACAACACCCAGAATACCGGCTGCGATAGCGGAGATAAGCAACAGAACGATCGCGGGTTTAACTACTGCTTTAGAGTCCATGCTTATTTCGCCTCCTTTGTTTTAGGCAGTGCACCGAAGATTGTAGGTTCTGTGAATCTTTCAATCAGAGGTACACAGCAGTTCATAATCAGAATAGAATAGGATACGCCTTCCGGATAACCGCCGAAGGTACGAATCAGGTAAGTCAAAAGACCTGCGCCGACAGCGAAGATAACCTGACCCTTAGGGGTTACGGGAGAAGAAGCGTAGTCGGTTGCCATGAAGATACCACCCAGCATAACGCCGCCGGCGAAGATTTCCTGCAAAGGCATACGCATGCCGTGTCTGCCGATTACTGCGAACAGAATGAATACGGTTGCGATGTAGATTACGGGAATCTTCCAGCTGATTACATGCTTGTACAGCAGGTAGATACCGCCGATAATCAGAGCGATTGCACAGGTTTCACCGATGGTACCGCCAACCTGACCGAGTACCAGCTGACCCAGAGAAGCATCCAGAGTGCCGTTTTTCAGCTGTGCCAGAGGTGTTGCGTATGTAGCAGCATCTGCTGCAAGACCGTTGGGAACAACCCATGTGGTCATTTCTGTGGGGTAGGAAGCCAACAGGAACGCACGACCTGCCAGTGCAGGGTTGATGAAGTTCTGGCCCAGACCGCCAAACAGTTGTTTTGCAAAGATGATGGCAAATGCACTACCTACGATTGCAACCCAAACGGGAGCGGACGCAGGAAGGTTCATTGCCAGTAACAGACCGGTTACAACTGCGGACAGATCGTTGATTGTAACAGGTTTTTTTGTGATTTTTTCATACAGCCATTCAAAGAAAACAGCAGAAATGATTGCAGCTACAATCAGAATCAGTGCTCTCAGGCCGAAATAATAGATACCCGCTGCTGTTGCAGGAACCAGAGCGATGATAACATCACGCATAATGCTCTGGATGGATTCTTTGGAACGCACGTGAGGGGTACCGGATACTACAAAATTAGCCATGTTTTATTCTCCCCCTTCTTATTTCTTTTCCTCAGCGGCCTTTTTCTCAGCCTCTGCTTTTGCTCTTGCTGCTGCAGCGGCTGCTGCCTTCTTGCCTGCTTCGATTTTCTTTGTTGCTCTGATGGACTGCGCCAGCTGACGCTTCGCAGGACATTCGTAGGAACAAGAACCGCATTCGATACAATCCAGACCGTGATGCTTTACAAAGCCTTCGCCGTCACCCTTGATTGCAAAGGCATTCAGCATGAAGGGCATCAGGCCCATAGGGCAATGCTCTACGCATTTACCGCAGCGGATGCAGTTTCTTTCTTCGGGAATGTATGCTTCGTCCTTTGTGAAGCAAAGCAGACCGGAGGTTGTCTTAACAGACGCAACATCCAAAGTATACAGTGTGGGACCCATCATAGGACCACCTGCAATCAGCTTTACGGGAGGGTTTTCTTCATTGAAACCGCCGATTTCGTCTACCAAATCTCTCAGCGTCATGCCGATTCTGATTTTGTAGTTGCCGGGGTTTTTGATACCCTTACCGGAAACGGTAACGATTCTTCTCATCAGAGGTCTGCCCTTGCAGATTGCTCTTTCGATTGCAACAACGGTATCTACGTTGTCTACGATACAGCCTGCGGATGCGGGCAGTGCGCCGGATTTTACTTCTCTCTTTGTGATAGCGTAAATCAGGTGTTTTTCAGAGCCCTGAGGGAATTTTGTTACCAGAGGCTGAACAGTGATGTTATCAATGCCCTCGCATGCCTTCTGCATGGAAGCGATTGCTTCGGGCTTGTTCATTTCGATACCGATTACGCCCTTTGCGTTGGGATGCAGCTTCAGCATAATCTGCAGACCTCTTACGATTCTTTCGGGTTCTTCCAGCATCAGGCGGTAGTCACATGTGAGGTAGGGCTCACATTCAGCCGCATTGATGAGGATATGATCGATGGGTGTGTCCTTGGGAGGGTTCAGTTTTACGTGTGTAGGGAAACCTGCACCACCCAGACCAACAACGCCGGCATTTTTGATTGCTGCCAGAATTTCGTCATTTGTCATGGTTGTGTAATCCTTACCTTCGTTGAGACCTTCGATCTCTTCCATTTTGCCGTCGTTCTTTACAACGATAGCCTTTACCATTGCACCACCGGGTACGAGCATAGGTCTGATGTCTACAACTTCGCCGGAAACGGAGGCGAAGATAGGAGAAGACATGAATGCGCCGGACTCAGCGATTTTCTGTCCTACCTTTACATGATCGCCAACGGCAACCAGTGGATCACAAGGAGCACCGATGTGCTGGCTCATAGGGTAGAACAACTCAGAGTTTTCTTTGGGCATAATCACCTTGATGGGCTGGTCTTTTGCCAGTTCTTTCCCATCAGGAGGATGTACACCACGTTTGAACGTTAAAGCTTGCATATTATCCCCCTCTGTTCAAATTTGTCGTGCGCCAGGGATGGCGCTGGTTTAAAGTTATACTTTTGTAAGAAAATAACTATAATATAACAGCAATATTTTAATACAAAAATAAGAATTTCTCAATAATTTTGCAGAAAAAAGGCGAAAAAACTTTTTTTCAAAAGAAATTTTCACCTTATTATTCCAGAAAAGAACCCTTCTTCCACAAAATAATGTCGAAATCTGATCTTTGCGTTATAATATTGCTGAGACATCCGCAAAACAAAAAATAATTTGTATGCGAATGAATCATCTCATATAGTTTACACTTATTATCTATAAAAGTAAATGTTAATTTATTACCATAATCTTGGCATATTTTCTCTGCTTTTTTAGGGATATTTAAACAAAATGGTGGGATTATATTAGATTTTATGATAAAATAAATGCAATCAAGCATTAAGAAAGGGGGATTTTTTATGGAGCTGTCGCTTCAGGTACAGCAAAAACAGATTTTATCACAGAAAATGCAGCAGTCTGTGGAGATTTTGCAGATGAATGCCGTGACCCTTTCCGAATATATCCGAGAATTTGCGGAGGAGAACCCCCTTGTGGAATGGAATGAGGAAAAGGAGCCCGTGCAGCAGGAAAATACGGAGCTGCTGCAAAAGCTGGAATGGCTTGAGGAGACGGATGAGCAGAACCGCAGCCTTTACCGTATGGAGCATGAGCAGGAGGAAAAGGAGCGCGAAACGAATGCCTTCGGCAGAAAAGAGGGGCAGAGTCTGCGCGAATTTCTTCTTTTTCAGATAAATATACAAAAAATCCCGGCAGGACATAAGGCTGTCCTGCGGTTTCTGGCGGAGAGTACTGCCGAAAGCGGCTATCTGGAAAAGGATGCCATCGAAATGATGATGGAAAAATATCCGATGAAAAAATCCACTGCCGCAAGAATTCTGGCGCAGTTTCAAGCCTTGGAGCCCTCCGGTGTGGGGGCAAGAAATTTGCAGGAGTGTCTGCTCATTCAGCTGAAGCAGAAAAACGCCTCTGCTCTTTCCATGAAGATCACAAGAAATTATCTGGATGAGCTGGCGAAAAACCGCCTTTCCTATATCGCGAAGGCAGAAAAGGTTTCTATGGAACGACTGATGCGTGCGTTGGAGGAAATCCGCTCCTGTCAGCCCAAGCCAGGCAGTGGCTTTGCGGGGGAGGATAATGTGCAGTATGTCGTGCCGGATGTTCTGGTGGAGCGCAGGGGAGAGGAATTTATCGTCACCACAAACACAACCGTGATGCCCCGTCTTACCGTCAGCCATAGCTATGTGAAGCTGCTGCGCGAAAAAGCGGATGCACAGACGGAGGAATATATTGCAGAGCAGCTGAAGCGTGCCGAATGGGCATTGCAGTGCATCAGCCGCAGAGAAAGCACCTTACAGCAGGTGGTGGAAGCCATCGTGGAAAAGCAGAGGGATTTTTTCTCAGAGCCGCAGGGGCAGCTTGTGCCTTTGCGTCTGGTGGATATTGCAGAGCAGCTCGATATCCATGAATCCACCGTAAGCCGTGCGGTCAAGGAAAAATATTTGCAGTGTGAACGTGGTGTGTTCCCGTTGCATACCTTCTTTTCCAAGGCAATGACGAGTGCGGAAGCGGGGACGGATGTTTCTGCGGACAGCATCAAGAACCGCCTGCGTGCCATCATTGATGCGGAGGAAAAAACAAAACCCCTCAGTGATCGGGAGCTGACGGAGCGCCTGACCGCGGAGGGCGTGCAGATTTGTCGCCGCACCGTTGCAAAGTACAGAGAAGCCATGGGCATTGCAGGGGCATCGGGCAGAAAGCGGTATGACGCAGAAAAGTAAAATGAGATTTTAACGATTTGGAGTATATTTAATATGGTAGAAATTTTTCAGCTACAGCTGCATAAATCAAGTGCCGTTCCTCTTTATCAGCAGCTGGCAGAGGGCATTGAGGGGATGATTACGGATGGTGTTCTGCTTGCCAACAGCAAGCTGCCGCCCATCCGCAAAACGGCGGAGCATTTCGGAGTGAATTCTGTTACGATTGTCAATGCGTATAAGCTGCTTGAGAAAAAGCAGCTGGTCTATTCGCGCGTGGGCAGTGGCACCTTTGTTTCGCCCCTGCCTGTGGAGCATATTCCGGAGCCTGTGGCAAGCCGCAATCTCCGTTCCTTTGAAAGCGGTCTTTCCATGGAAAATGCCATCAATTTTACAAGCACCTCTCTGCCGAATGAAATGTTCCCTGTGGATGCGTTTAAGGAGGCGTTCAATGCGGTGCTGGATAGGGAAAAGGGCGGAGCCTTCCGCTATATGGACAGCATGGGCTATGCCCCCCTGCGCGAGCAGCTTTGCCGTTATCTTATGAATTATGGCATCAAAACCTCTCCGGAAAACGTGCAGATCATCTCCGGCGCACAGCAGGGCATTGATATCATTTCAAAGGCGATGCTGCGCTATGGGGATGTTGTTTTTGTGGAAAAGCCCACGTTTTACGGTGCAGCGGGTGCATTTCTGTCCCGTGGGGGCAAGCTGATAGAGATTCCTCTGGAGGAGGATGGCATGGATATGGTCATTCTGGAAAACTTCCTCAAGCTGTATCATCCGCGCTTTATTTATATGATGGCATATTATCAGACCCCGACAGGCATTTCCTATTCTATGGAGAAAAAGCGCCGTCTGCTCGAGCTGGCAGAAAAATACGATACCTATATCATCGAGGAGGATGATTTTTACGATTTCCATTATGATAAGGAGCCGATTGTTCCCCTGAAGGCGTTAGATTATAAAAATCGTGTCATTTATATCAAAAGCTTTTCCAAAATTCTCATGCCCGGTCTGCGCATGGGGCTGATTGTTCTGCCGAAGAAAATCCATCAGGCAGTCATGGAAGCAAAATATACGACGGATATTTCCACCTCCGGTTTTATCCAGAGAGCCTTGGAATATTATCTGCGCGAATTTGGCTGGGGGGAGCATGCCGCACAGGCAAGGCGCTACGGCGGCGAGAAATACCGCAAAATGCTTTCCGCCGCAAGAAAATATCTCTCCGATGTGGCGAAATACGGACAGCCAAACGGCGGTGTCAGCCTTTGGGTGGAGCTGCCCGTGGGCGTGGGCGCAGAAGCGCTTTGCAGCCGTATGCTGGAAAAGAACGTCATTCTCACCCCCGGCAGTCAGTATGATATCAGCGGCGAGGAAAATCGCCATATCCGTCTCAGCTTCCTGAACCTCAGTGATGATAAAATAGAGGTTGGGCTGAAGCGCATCGGGGATATGATTCGCGCCATGCTGGAGGAAAAATTTCTTACACTGCCTTGACAAACGGATTTCAAGTGCCTATAATCAAATCATTATTAGAAAAACAGAAAAAAGCCAGGAAAAGAAGGAGTACATTTTGGTTCGGACTTTCAGAGAGAGGCAGCTTGGTGGGAAAGCCTCAGCAGCACAGAATGGAAGCAGTCTTTTCGGTTTCTCTTGTTTCTTCAAAGGAAACAGGCTCCGCAGTGGAATAAAAAAGTATATTGCGGCGTAAATCGGCGTTAACGATTTCGAGTGACGGCAGCAAAGCCGTAACTAGGGTGGTACCACGGTAAATTCGTCCCTGTTCTTCGGAACAGGGATTTTTTTCATTACCCCAAAAACAGGATTTTATTGTGGGAATTATATTTTTATCTTTTTAAGGAGGAAAAGCTATGAAAAATCTCGGTGTAAACGAAATCAGAGAGCTGTTTCTGCAGTTCTTTGAATCCAAAGACCATTTGCGTCTGAAATCCTTTTCCGTCGTTCCCCGTAACGACAAGAGCCTGCTGTTGATTAACTCCGGTATGGCACCCATGAAGGCATACTTCACAGGGCAGGAAACACCCCCCAGTAAGCGTGTTACAACCTGTCAGAAATGTATCCGTACAGGGGATATTGATAATGTCGGCAAAACCGCGCGCCACGGCACATTTTTTGAAATGCTGGGCGATTTCTCCTTTGGCGATTATTTTAAGAACGAAATCATCCCTTGGTCTTGGGAGTTTGTTACCAAATGGCTGGAAATCCCTGAGGATAAGCTGTATGTCACCATCTATGAGGAGGATGACGAAACAGGCGAAATCTGGCATGAAAAGGTTGGTCTGCCTTGGGACAGAATCAAGAAGCTTGGCAAGGAGGATAACTTCTGGCAGCATGGTACAGGTCCCTGTGGTCCCTGTACGGAAATCTATTATGACCGCGGTCCCGAATATGGCTGCAACAGCCCTACCTGCGGCGTTGGCTGTGACTGCGACAGATACATGGAATTCTGGAATCTGGTTTTGACACAGTTCGATGCGCATGAGGACGGTACCTATACCGAGCTGGATCATAAAAACGTAGATACCGGCATGGGTCTGGAGCGTATGGCAACCATCATGCAGGGCGTAGATTCCATTTTCGATGTGGATACCGTAAAATATATCCGCGATGCGGTTTGTCAGAAGGCAGGCGTGGAATATGGCAAGGAGCACAAGATTGATGTTTCCGTTCGTATCATCACAGACCATATCCGCTCTGTTACAATCATGACCGCAGACGGCGTTCTGCCCTCCAATGAAGGGCGCGGCTATGTATTGAGAAGACTGCTGCGTCGTGCGGCGCGTCATGGCAAGCTTTTGGGCATTCAGGGTGAATTCCTTGCAGAGCTTTCCAAGGCTGTTATCACCTGCAGCGGCGAAGCATATCCTGAGCTGGTGGATAAGCAGGATTATATCTTTAAGATTCTTTCCATCGAGGAGAACAGCTTCTATAAGACTATTGATAAGGGTATGGAAATCCTCAAGGAGGATATGGAGGAAATGAAAGCCGCAGGCGAAACCGTGATGAGCGGCGAAAAATCCTTCCGCCTGTATGATACCTATGGCTTCCCTGTTGATTTGACAAAGGAAATTCTGGAAGAAGCAGGCATGCGCGTGGATGAGGAGGCCTTTGCGAAGGAAATGCAGGCACAGAAGGATCGTGCACGTAAGGCAAGAGGCGGCGAGGGCTACATGGGCGCAGCCGTAACCGTATACGATGAGCTGCCTACCGATCTGGAAACAAAATTCGCAGGCTATGATGTGGATACTGTAGCGGATGCAAAAATCGTTGCTCTGGTTGCAAACGATGCCGTTGCAGAAGGCGCGCAGGCAGAGGATTCCGTTGTGGTATTCCTTGACAGAACCCCCTTCTACGCAGAAAGCGGCGGTCAGGTTGGCGATCATGGTATCATCAAAACCGCAAACGGCGTGGTTAAGGTAACAAACTGCATGAAGGTAATCGGCGGCAAAATCGCGCATCAGGGCGTGGTAGAGGAAGGCTCCGTTACCGTTGGCGATATTGCCTGTGCAGAAATTGACAAAAAGCACAGAATGGCTTCCGCAAGAAACCACTCCGCAACCCATCTGCTGCAGAAGGCACTGAGAACCGTTCTGGGGACACATGTTGAGCAGTCCGGCTCCTATGTCAGCGCAGATAGACTGCGTTTCGACTTCACCCATTTCACCGCTATGACACCGGAGGAAATCAAAGAGGTTGAAAAGCTGGTCAATGAAGCAATCTTCGCAAGCTATCCCATTGTTGCGGAGGAAATGAGCATTGATGCAGCAAGAGAGAAGGGCGCAATGGCGCTCTTTGGCGAGAAATACGGCGATATCGTGCGCGTGGTTGATATGGGCGGCTACAGCGTTGAGCTTTGCGGCGGCGCACATCTGAAAAATACGGCACAGGTTGGTTCCTTTAAAATTGTTTCCGAAAACGGCGTTGCCGCAGGTGTCAGACGTATTGAAGCGCTGACAGGCGAAGGTGCACTCCTGCATTATCAGGCGCAGGAGGATGAGGTGCGTACACTGGCACAGATGGTGAAAACCTCTCCCGATAAGCTGGTGGCAAGAGTGGAACAGCTCTTGGCAGAGCAGAAGGAGCTTTCCAAGGAGCTGGAAAAGCTGAAAGCAAAAATGGCAGGCGGCGCTGCGGATGAGATGCTGAGCAAGAAGGTTGATATCAACGGCGTGGCAGTGCTTGCGGCAGAGGTCAAGGATATGGATGCCAACGCAATGCGTACCCTTGGCGATCAGCTGAAAAATAAGCTTGGCAGCGGCGTAATTGTTCTGGCAGGCGCGGCAGGCGGCAAAGTAAGCTTGATGGCAATGGCACCGGCTGCCACACGTCCGGCGGTTTCTCTTCCGGAGGAGCGTCCACCTCCACGGTAATCACGAAATCCGTATTTTGCGTCAAAGCCGAAATCCGCATGTCCCGGTCTGTATCTCTCGGCTATATTGCTGTAATCTGCCGAATGATGATCCGCATTATAAACAATAATCGTAATCGGTGTTCCTGTTGTTCTGCCTTCAAACACACCGGACAATATCTGTGCCGTATCGCTTTCGTTTCGTTTGG
>OIWV01003063.1_pt1 | contig 11319 bp, 9 predicted proteins | sample 1587751 | NCBI WGS metagenome assembly OIWV01 (sample SAMEA3888913, study PRJEB22519) | human gut metagenome | biome: human gut; feature: human-associated habitat; material: faeces | place: Denmark | collected 2010
CCTTCTTCATGTTCACACCGGCAATACGGATGTTCACATCAGAGCAGGTCAGTCCTGTCATATTCTCAATGGCATTTTTCACCTTCTGCTGTACTGCCTGACAGGTAGCGGGAATATTGTAACCGTACTCCATGGTCACAGTCAGATCCACGGTCACATTCTTGTCCAGCACCTCTACTTTGACACCCTTGGTCAGGCTCTTAACGCCTACCTTGCTCATGAGTTCGTTGGTAACATTACCAGCCATGGCGCTGACACCGTCTACCTCGGTAGCTGCTAAAGATGCGATCATAGCCACTACATCATCGGCGATCTGTACGGTACCGATGCTCTCGTCTTCCCTTAATACCAGGTTCTTCTTATCTATTTCTTTTTCCATGATAGCTGATCCTCCTAATAATAACTAATTAGTTACAGTATACCAAATCCTTATTCATTTGTCACCCAAAAAGTCAAGGATAATTGTTTCCCGTTCTGGGCATAAGTGACGGTATTGCTGTTCCCCTGTATCTGCATATAGGAAAAAATCTCCTGCTCATCGATCAATGCATGACAGATTTCCTGATAACAGAGTTCATCTGCACATTTTATCGTCACTTCCGTTCTGCCGCCCTCTATGGCTCTGTCGAAGACCGCCTGCATCTGTTCATGGTCATAGGAAGTAAAGTAGGAACCTTCCCGCACATAATAATTTGCTTCCGTCGCCGTACATTCCGGCATAGGGATCACCGCTTCGATACGATGCGTCCGTAGCAGATCCTCTGTAGTCACGCACAGATAATCATAATTGATCTCCGGCAGGCTCCTCTGCTCGCTGCCATTCTCCATGCGGTAAGAGGCATCTCCCCAGGTGGTATCTACATAATAATAGTCCCCGTCCACCTGTACCAGATTCCAGGCATGAGCTTCTCCGGTATCCACCGTTCCCTGCACCAGGGTGCACATCACCCCCAGATGATTCAACAGATACTGGGTGGCTTTGGCATATCCCTGGCAGACAGAAGCTCCTCCTAAGAATACCGAGGCAATGTTCTGATTATCCGCCGCACTCAGATCATAATTTGTTGAAAAGATGACCGCCTCATACACCGCTTTTACCTTATCGTACTCAGAAGCCGCCTCTTCCATACCGGACAGCCATTCCGCCGTCACACTGCGAATGGCCTCCGCCCGCGCTACGGCCTCTTCCTTCGTCTGATCGTAAGTGCCTGCGAAGTCGATTCCTACGGTTTTCTCCCCTCTGGAATATTTGGTATAAGTATATCCTGTGGTGTAAAAAATCTCCGGATGATCTATCAGCACGCACTGAAATACTTTGTCAATGTCCTGTTCATCCATTCCCTGTTCCAACGGTTCCGTGGACAGTTTGATCGTGTCATCCATAGACCCAATCGCCTGCTCGATCTCCTGATACCAGATCTGTTCCTGCGCATCCAGACTCTCATATGCAAAACGAGAGCCTCCCTCCTCTAAAAGGGAAAAGCTCTCTGTATTGTCATTTTCCGCAGCCGCCGTCTCCTGCACAGGCATAGTATCTATCTGTGACTCGGGCAGCACGATGGTCTGGGGTACTTCCTGCAGAACCTCCTGTGAGGAGCATCCTGTCAAAAGCAGTAACATCAGAATTCCGGCACATAACTTTTTCTTATTCCGCATTCTATCCCCCTACACACTTTTTGTTTCCATATAATTACTAATTGCGTCCGAACTCCGTCAGCACCAGTCCCTTATTACGGTCCAGAGTCATGCCGATGCTCCAGGAATTCACAAACAGTAATAAAGGATTACCCTTCATGTCCTTGACCTTCTTCATATCGGAAGTACCGGACAGCTTGGCCAGGTCGATCTCATCCTTATTCTCGATCCAGCGGATATGCTCATAAGGCAGGTTCTCCAGACGGATCTCCACGTTATATTCGTTCTCCAGACGGTATTTCAGTACATCGAACTGCAGCACGCCTACCACACCGACGATGATCTCTTCCAGACCGGTATTGAACTCCTGAAAGATCTGGATAGCACCTTCCTGAGCGATCTGCTCTACGCCCTTGACGAACTGTTTTCTCTTCATGGTATCCACCTGACGCACTCTGGCAAAATGCTCCGGAGCGAAGGTCGGAATACCTTCATACTGGAACTTCTCCCTGGGCATGCACAGGGTATCTCCGATGGAGAAAATGCCGGGATCGAAGACACCGATAATATCACCCGCATAAGCCTCGTTTAAGATCTTACGTTCATCCGCCATGATCTGCTGGGGCTGGGATAATCTCATAACCTTATTGCCCTGCACATGACGCACTTCCATGTTGGCATCGAATTTACCGGAGCAGATACGCATGAATGCGATACGGTCTCTGTGAGCCTTGTTCATGTTAGCCTGGATTTTGAAAACAAAGGCACTGAACTCATGCTCCGTCGGGTTGATCATGCCGATGTCTGCTTTTCTTGGCAGCGGCGTGGTAGTCATATTCAGGAAATGCTTTAAGAAGATCTCCACACCGAAGTTGGTCAAAGCAGATCCGAAGCATACCGGGGTCAGGTTACCCTTCTGCACTTCCTCCAGATCAAACTCTGCGCTGGCACCGTCCAACAGTTCCACCTCGCCAAGCAGCTTGTCCGCTGCATCCTCTCCGATCAGTTCCTTCAGATGTTCTTCGTCCTGAATGGGAATCTCGGTGGAAGTTCCTTCCTTCGTTCCCTTCTCCGTATCGGAATATGCGATCACACACTTTTTCTCACGGTCGTAGACACCCTGGAATTCCTTACCGGAACCGATGGGCCAGTTGATGGGGCAGGTGGCAATGCCAAGCTCCTTCTCGATATCATCCAGCAGTTCAAAGGTATCTCTTGCCTCACGGTCCATCTTGTTGATGAAGGTGAAAATAGGGATCTTGCGCATCACGCAGACCTTGAACAGCTTTCTCGTCTGGGCCTCGACACCCTTGGAAGCATCGATGACCATAACTGCGGAGTCCGCTGCCATCAGGGTACGGTAGGTATCCTCAGAGAAATCCTGATGTCCCGGGGTATCCAGAATATTGATGCAGTAACCGTCATATTCAAACTGCAATACGGAAGAGGTAACGGAAATACCTCTGTCTTTCTCAATCTGCATCCAGTCGGATACCGCATGTCTGGCCGTTGCCTTACCCTTTACGCTTCCTGCCAGGTTGATGGCTCCTCCGTAGAGCAGGAACTTCTCGGTCAGGGTCGTCTTGCCGGCATCCGGGTGGGAAATAATGGCAAACGTCCGGCGGCGGTTGATCTCTTCTGTATAATTATTACTCACTACTATAGTCCTCCAAATATATCTCTTATATCTCTAAAAATCTATTTTCGCAGTTCTTCGGGATCTGCTATCTATGATGGATCTGCCTTTAAAACAGAGCTTCCTTCAAACTCCGGTTGGATTCCGAAATAATCCAATACCGTAGCTCCGATATCGGAAAAAGTCGGTCTGGTTCCGCGATTCCCCGGCGTCACAGGCGCACCGTACATAAGAAACGGAGTATATTCTCTGGTGTGATCCGTGGTGGCTGTGTAAGCGGGATCACAGCCGTGGTCTGCGGTGATCATCAGAATATCATCCGGCTTCATGTGCGCCTGGATCTCCGGCAGCTTCTCATCAAAATAAGCCAGTGCCTTCGCATAGCCGTCCACATCTCTTCTATGGCCGTAGAGCATGTCGTAATCCACCAGATTGATAAAGCAGAGTCCTTCGAAATCCTTGTCCAGATATTCCAGTGTCCGCTCAATGCCTTCTGCGTTGCCGGAAGTGTATACATGCTCGGTAATGCCCTTGCCTACGAAAATATCCTGGATCTTACCCACAGCAATGACATCCTTACCGGCAGCCTTCAGCTGATCCAGCATGGTCACTGCGGGAGGCAGCAGGGAAAAATCGTGTCTTCTTGGGGTACGGGTATAATGTCCGCTCTCACCGATAAAAGGTCTCGCAATGACACGGCCCACACCGTGTTCTCCCTGTAAGATCTGTCTGGCGATACGGCAATAATCATATAACTGCTCCACAGGAACCACATCCTCATGGGCAGCGATCTGAAACACACTATCTGCGGAAGTATATACGATCAGTTTGCCGGTGCGCACATGCTCGTCCCCGTAATCCGCAATGACCTGTGTGCCGGAGTACGGCTTATTGCACAGCACATCTCTGCCGGTGCGGATCCGGAACTCTTCCAGCACATCCTCGGGGAAGCCGTCCGGATAGGTAGGCAGTGGCTTGGGAGAATAGATACCTGCGATCTCCCAGTGCCCGATGGTCGTGTCCTTTCCACGGGAACGCTCCGTCATGCGGGTATAAGCTGCCGTGGGATGGTCTGTTTTCTCTCCCACTTCCACGCCGTCAATATTAAACAAACCCATGTTTTTCATATTTTCCATATGAAAATAAGGGCTCCTTGACACGCTCCGCAGTGTATTTACATTGATGTCACCGTAAGCTGCGGCATCCGGCATCTGTCCGATACCGAAGCTGTCCAATACAATTAAAAAGACTCTCTTCATTGTTTCTTCCTTTTGTCAAGTTTTCCAGGTTAAGTCATGATACCATCCAGATTGTTCCGTGCTTCGCACCCTCACAATCTGGACCGCATTCGTAATCCGCTCATTTTCTTCGAAAATGGCTGCTTGCTCCTCCGAGTTCTTATGATACCATCCAGATTGCTTCGTGCTTCGCACTCTCTCAATCTGGACCGCATTCGCAATCCGCTCATTTTCTTCGAAAATGGCTGCTTGCTCATGTGGTACGGGTTACGAATTCAAAAAGCCTCCTGCAAGCAAGCTTGCGTAGGCTTTTTAATTGTAACCCTTGGTATCATAACATAATTTTTCCCCTATGTACACAAAAATATCACTGTGCAATGGTGCTGATGACGATATTTTCCGCCGCAATATCCGTCTTTCTTTTTACGATATCTTCGATCTGTGCCCGCTGCACATCCGTCAGTTCTGCGGCATTGACCACCACATCCACGGCATCCCCGTTGATGCTGACCACAGCTTCACTGAAACCTTTCGCCTGCAAAAGCACCTCGGCCGCCGCTTCCTTTTCCGCGATATCAGTCATGCGCACCATGCTGTCCACCGCTTCCTGTTTCTGGGCATCGCTGAGCTCAGTACTGTTGATAATCTCCAATAAGGTCTCTTTATTCCGGGCTCTGGTCTGCTCCTTGGAAAGTCTTGCAGCAGACAGTACCTCCACACCGTTCGTTCCGGTCAACACTGCTTCCCCGGGAATCTCCCCTTCGTCCGGCGTAGCCTCTGCCACCTGCATATCTTCATCCAGATAATCTTCCATGACGATCTCCACATCCGAATCCAGGCTTTCCATATCTGTGACAATGTCTGTGGAATCCACTGCACTGAGATCTTCTGTATTATCCGACGCCAGATACTCCTTTTCCAGGTTGGTCCCCGCAAACTGCAGATAACCTGCAATGGCTATCATAATGGCAAGTGCGGTAATCATAAGCTGATTTTTCTTGATTAAGTTTTTCACTGCGTTCCCCTTTTCCAAAGGCCTGTATCTGCCTTCTTGATTTTATACTCTATTGTATGTACCCGTCTGTGCGGATATGTTTCCTGTGACTCATTTTTCCAACACCTTGACTTTGTGGGCTTCCACACCGAAAAGTGCCTGTGCGATCTGCGTGATTTCACTGGTCATATTGCCTTTTCCGGCTCCTTCCGCCACCACCAGCACCCCCTCCACTTGGGGTGTGATCGTCTTCGCTACAAACGGTGTGCCCTGACTGCCGTCCTGATAGACGGTCTGGTATCCGGTATTGGAAGAACTCACGGTGCGGGTTCCTCCGGCGGAGTCCTGTTCTTCTGTCTGGGAACGATCCGCGGTCATGTCTTTTTCCACAATTCTTTCCTCCGAGGATTCCAATGTGATCATGACTTCCACCTCTCCCAGTCCCCGGACGGATTCCAGCATTTTCTTCAGTTTTCCCTCCAGATAGGCGGTATATTCCTCCGCGCTTCCCGCTGCCACCGCCCGGGTTTCGGTATCTACCGCCGTCTCCTGTTCCCCGGTTGTCTGCGAAGGAGAAGTGAAAATTCCGGCATTGTACTGTTCTGCAGTCTCTGTGCCGACGGAAGCTGCCTGTGGCTCCTCCTTTTTCACCGGCAGGGCGATGATAAACAATAGGACACCCAACAATACCAGAATCAACAGGTTGTCCCGACGGAACCATTTCGGAGGGCCGGAACCGCCTGCACCGTTACCTGTACCAATGCTGCCTGTGATCTTTTCCCAGAATTCACCCATTGCTTCTCACCTCTTTTTCTTCCCTGGCTCCGGTTTTTCTACCGTCATTTTCCTTAGCTCTCCGGCAGACTTCTCCATCATTCCAGCCGGATTGGTGCAATGTCCACATGGATTCCCTCCGTTTCTGCATTTTCCCTATCCGTTTCCTTCTGATCCGATACTTCCCCACTGTTTTCTCCTGTAACAGCTCCCTGTGCAGAATCTTGCTCCCACACATTTGCCGGGTCATATCCTTCCCCGGCTTCCTGCGCCACAGCAGCTGCCGTATTCCCGATCTCTTCCTGCGACTGTTCTGCCTGTTCGGAGGCCCGGGTCAGCACGGTCTGCAATTCTTGCATAAATCCTGTCACCTGTTCTTCTGCATTCCAGCCGTCTCCGCCGCCGAACATGGTCAGAACAGGCTGTAACAACTGCAGCAACAGCATAACGGATAATAACAGTTTCAAATATTTATCGTAGGACTCCTTCGGTCTGAAATGCACTACGGTCTGTGCACAGATCAGGAAGATCCCGGCCTGTCCGATCACCCGGTATAACCATTGCATCCTCTTACCTCCCCCTGCTTCCGATAGCTAATAGTGCCAATGTGATCAGAAACAACAGCATGGCTGTGCCCGCAGTACGAAACAGAAGCATCCCTGCATTTCCCATATGATCCGTACAGTTGGTCACTCTTTTATCGCTGACGATCCCCATAAAAGCTGCCGCACACTTGATCAAAAACGCAGTAAACAAAATCTCCAGAAGCGGAGCCGCACACGCCGCCAGAAGCAGTAACAGCAAAAGTACGCCGATGCTGTTGCGGATGACAACGGCTGAACCCACCGCCAGCTCCAGAAGCCCGTCTGCCGCATTTCCGATCCCCGGCAGTGCCGAAAGTGCCTTTTCCACGGCGGAGGTCTTCACGGAATCCAATACCGGTGTGATCAATGACTGGAACACACTGATCCCCGTGACCACTCCCAGAGAAGCCTTGAGAATCCAGCCCACCGCCTTTTCCAGAAGTTCCGTCAAAAGTGTCAGCTTTTCCTCCACCCAGATCCCGTTGATCATGGTCAACAGGCCATAGCAGTAAATCAGTGGTAGTACCACACCCAACAGTATTTTTTCCGTACCATAGATCAGAAGCAGCATCAGCTGATACCCGGCTCCCACTGTAGCCGGCCCCGAGGCCACTCCCACCGCAAGAAGATACGTAGGTACCATCAGCCTTACAAACAACACGATATTTTCCACCGTCTCTCTTGCGGTTCCCAGAATCCCGGAAAAACATTGCAGCAGGATCACTCCCATGAGCAGATAGATAAAGTAAAAGCTTAAATCCGCAATCTGATGTTTGTCGAAAACCTCCACGAAATGAATCAGCAGTGCAGAAAGGATCCCCAGTACGATCAGCCAGATCAGAATATTTTTCCTGCCCGCAGCAGATGCTCCCATTCCCTGTATCACTTCCTGCAACAGGGTTCCCGCTGCCCCCAGCACATCTCCCTGCAGCAGTTGTCCCATCAATTCCGCCACGGAGATCCGTGAGGCCGGAAACAGCTTCTGCATCCCTTTTTCCAGTTCTTCCATGCCATATTCCTGCCACATTGCATCCATTGCTCCCTCACTCTTATAAAATACCATAGATCTGTCGGATCACCGTAAGCAGAATCGGCAGTCCCGCAAACAGTACCGAAAGTTTTCCCAGAATCTCGATCTGATCCGATACCGCTGCGAATCCGGCATCCTTGCAGATTCCGGCGCTGAATTCACACAGGTAGGTGATCCCCACCACTTTCATCAAAATACCGAGATACCCTTTTGCATCCCCGAGGTACTGCTGTAATCCCGCAAACTCCTCCAGCAACTGTCCCGTCAGCCCCAGCACATAGGAAAATACCAGCACACTCAGGGCAAATCCGATCAGCAGCGTATATTCCGGCCGCTGTTGCCTAAATTGTATGGCAAAAAGAACTCCGGCGATCCCAAGCAATGCAATCTTAATGATCTCGGACATATTTCCTCCTATTAAAACGAAAACAGAGTCTGTACGGTATCAAACAGATCATAGATATACGGAACGATCCAGCTAAGAACCAGGATCAGTCCCGCAAGGCTGACGAGAAAAGCATGTTCCTCCCTGCCGCTGTGTTTTAAGACCTGGCTGAGTATCGTTACAAGGATTCCTACCGCAGCTATTTTAAAGATCAGTCCTATTCCCATCTTTCCCCGTCCTTTTCTCTTCTCTCTGTGGTCTCCGGAACCGGCATCAGACTAACAATAACAGTATCAGCAGACCGCTCATGGCTCCCAGTCCTACGGAGAGCCTGCATTTCTGTGTAATTTCCCGCTGCTGCATATCCGCCGTATGTTCCAGTCCCTGTCTGGACAATTCGATACTTTTTATCTGCATCGTTTCATCCGCATAGCCCTCTTTTTCCGCAAAACGCAAAAACTCTTCAATGTCTTCTTTTTTCAGAGGAAGCATCCGCAGCTGTCTGCGAAAGCTTTTCTCCGCCAGTTCCAGAAAACCAGCATCCTCCGTCTCCGCATATTCACGGTATACTTCGGTGCAGATCTCTCCCAGCCTGTCTTTCCGTTGTCTGCCGGTCTGTCGGCAGCATTCCGGAAGTGTTGACCCGTTGTACCGGATCTCACTGATCCACTGTTCCAGAATGCGGATGAGTTCCCGGATCGTATATAATCTTCCTAAGAATTGCTGCCGATACCACAGTCCCATTCCAAAGCATCCCAACAGAATCAGAAATCCTCCGAGCATCTGCATTCCATCCGTCCCCTTCCTTTTAAGATCACTATGCGGTCAAATATCTGTCGCAGGCAGGATTCACCCAGGCGCTTTGCTGCGTCCGTCTCGTCCGTTCCATGCAGAGTGGCCAGCAGACCGCAGCCGCAGGCCGCTGCTTTTTGTAAGGCCCGCCTGTCCGTTTCCTCCCCCAGTTCATCCACTGCAATGACTTGAGGTGACATGGAACGCAAAAGTAATAACATCCCCTGAGCCTTGGGACAGCCATCAAGCACATCCGTCCGCATCCCCAGATCATTCTGAGGTCTTCCCAGATAGCTTCCCGCCAGCTCCGAGCGCTCGTCCACCACTCCCACCCGAAGTCCCGCACCATACGTATTACCATCGGAAATCTGACGGATCAGATCCCTGAGCAGAGTGGTTTTGCCGAATCCCGGAGGCGATACAATCAGGGTATTCTGAAATTTTCCTTTCTTATATAATTTTGGCAGGATACCGTCAGCTGCTCCCCGGATCTCATGGGCGACCCGGATATTGATAAACGCAATATTTTTCAGAGTGCGAATCACTGTTTCATTTTCCAACACAGCCTGTCCGCACAATCCGATCCGGTGTCCGCCTTCCACAGTCAAAAAGCCCTGTCTGATCTCATCGGCATAAGCATACACCGAATCCTGACACAGCCAGGCGATCAACTCCCGTATCTCCGCTTCCGTCACCAGATGCGCTCCGTAAGGATGCTCCTGCCATTCCCCGCCGTTATTTAAGAAATAATCTCCTCTCGATGTTTCCACGATCACCGGCCTGTCCACACGTAGACGGATCTCGCAGATTTTTTCCCCATTATCCGCTGTCTTCTGCCAGAATGCTCTTCTCTTTTGCGGAAAAATACGAAGCAGGCTGTCCATGTTTCTCCTCCCGTAACTATTCAGAACCTCATGCGCAAAATCGTTCCTTCGGAACTTCTCCTTTGCGAATGCAGGCATTCATCAAGACTTAGCTGATATTTAATGCTCTGAATAGTTACAATATATGTCTCCGTGGACAGGATATTCCTTTCAATCTTCTCTTTTTTTCTGCATACAACAGCAACGGATAACAGCAGCAATATACCGGATGCTAACGTATATGGACCTATAATTCCTATAAATGTTGACATTTTCATCTCTGCAAGATTGTAAAGATATAAGTTTTGCGGATTTCCAATAGGTGTCAGCATACTTCCAAGATTGGCTGCGAGTGTCTGAACTATGATTACCGGTATTAATAATTTTTCCTGATTACATTTCCGCAAAGTCAGCATTGCAAAAGGAACAAATGTGATCAATGACACGTCATTCGTAATAAACATGCTAAAGAAAAAACATAAAAAGACCAACACAAGCGATAACTGCATTGTATTTTTTGTTCTTTTTAATAGGCTGCTTCCAATCATATCAAACAAGCCATTTCTCTGGAGTCCTGCCATAACAGTCATCAGGCTTAATAAAATGCCCAAAACGCGGAAATCAATATAGTTTACATAATTCAATGTTGGTTTTACAAAAAAAGCGGATACCATCGCAAGTGTCGTTGCCACGCATAATACCGTATCTTTTTTTATAAAGCCTATTACTTTTTCTTTCATTATTAAATTCTCCAACGCTGTTTTTTGATCTGTTCTTCTTTTCTCAAATAAGCAGCCTCATCCATAAAAGATATTAGTTCAAGAGTCCAAGCCTGTCTAATGCATGGTAAAGCCCATCTTCATCAATATGTGATGTTACCATGTCGGCTCTCTTTTTAACTTCTTCCCTTGCATTTCCCATCGCAATGCCGATTCCGGCATAATCCATCATCTGCAGGTCGTTTGGTCCGTCTCCGATTGCGATACTGTCCTCTCTGGGAATCCCCACATATTCCAGATAACGCTTCATCCCGGTTGCTTTATGGATGCCGTTGATTCCAACTTCGCCACAGTAATCATCCGCCCCGCTCAGGCTTAGTTCCACTACATCAAAATAAGGCTCCAGATCTGCATGCACTCTCGCCACTCCAAATGGTGCATCATAATAGATCAGTTTTTCTTCCTTCTCATTATTCCAGACATCTTCCTGAATAAAAAATTCACCTACAAGCTGACGCAGATGCTCCTCCGTGATTCCCATATCGCTCATAATATTTAAAATCTGCTGTTCGCTCCGTTTATTCATGACAACTCCTGCATCTGTCTGGAAGCAGTAAACAAAATTATTTTTTTCCATATAATCTACAATAAATTTTCTGTGTTCTTCAT